>Ga0179593_1514216_pt1 | contig 14083 bp, 23 predicted proteins | sample CZODoug2_1_08_16_FD_185931 | JGI IMG/M metagenome (GOLD analysis project Ga0179593, IMG submission 185931) | Vadose zone soil fungal communities from Angelo Coast Range Reserve, California, USA - CZODoug2_1_08_16fungal (PacBio error correction) | ecosystem: Environmental > Terrestrial > Soil >...
AGGAATCACTAGGAAAAAAAATACGGGGACCGCCAACACATTTGGGTGGAAAGGGGGGGGGGGAGAGGAGGTGGGTTCTTCAATAGAGGAGGTCTCAAGGGGACCAATTGCCCCTATGTAGAAAAAGTTAGGGGAAGGGGCGAGAAAAATTCTCGTCAAAAAAATCAAAACCATCCCACGCAGCCGAAAGTAGGGAACAATCTCGGGAGTAACCGGGGGGGGGAAGGAATAGTTGGCTCCCAGCCTGAAAAGGTTTCAGGGGTCAGGGAGAGCCCTATGTAAAGAAAAAAGGGAAAGATAGGAAACCGGGGTCCGAATCATATCAGGGGGAGGAGTAAAATTAACTCTTCCTGAGGGGGGGGCTGAGAAAAAAAGTGCTGACCTTGGAAGAAGGAAGTGGACGAAGAACTGCAGAAAAAAGAAAAAACGCGACAAACACTTTGGGGGGGGAAGTGGGGAGGGGGACGAGATGCCGTGTGGGGAGCCGACGTAATAAACCCGAAAGGGGAAACAACTAATGGTAAACCTTGAAAAAAAAAACAGCGGGGGGCAAGCACGAAACAGGTGAAAAAATTCGGCGGTCTTCCAGAATAAAGGGAAGGGTGGGGTGGAAAGTTCGGGACAAAAGAAGCCCACTGGAATGAGAAGAAGAAAGTCAAAGGGGAAAGTGGGGAAAACAAAGGATGCCACATTGGAGAAAAGTTCCGGAAAAACCGGTAGGCCCAGTTGACTAAAAAGAAACAAAAAAAAAAGGGGTCAGAGAAACTGCAAGAAACTAGGGGAGGGGAAGGGGAGGGAAAACCTCGAAAGCCCGGGGTAAACCAACCCCGCAGTGACCTTAAAGGGGGAATCGAAGGGAACAGAAGGGAAAAGGAGAGCGGGAAAACAAGGAATCCGTAGGAGGAAAAAATTCGTAAGGGTGGAATCAGGGCGGCCAACGGGAAAGAATGAATTGAGCAAAAAAGTCACTCCGAAAGCAGGATGCCGGCCAAGGCTGGAAAGGGGGCCGTTAGGGGAGGAAATAGAAAAATCCATGCCGTAAAACCGAAAAAGGGAATAGAGGGGGGCGATATTAAGGTGAAAAGAAGCAACACCGGTTGTGGGGGACAGAAATCGCTGAAGGGAAAAATCGAGGGGGATACCGAGTGAGACTGTGCCTAAGAAAGAAAGGTGCCAGTTTTGCAAAGGCGGAGAAAAGAGGTGCAAAGGAAGGAGGGGGGCGGGGGTTGGCGAGGACATGGGTCCTTCCGCAACGAAAAAGTCAAAAATGGTGAAAAGGGTCAACAACTGGTTGTAAAAAAAACCGTTCCTGGGAGACTACAGGAACCGTAAAAACTTAACCAGCATAGTGGGGGTAAACTTTTGGGGGCCAGCATTAGAATGAGAACAAAAGTCGAACCGAATCATTTCTGGGCGAGAAAGAAGCCCGTCCGGGGGGAGACCCGGCCGGGGCTTCAACAGGGAAGGAATAGAGGGTGGACAGGTGGGGGGGAAAGGTACAGGGTCAAAGAGCGCGCAGGAAAAAAAAAAAAAAAATTGTGGGGGAAGGAATGGTTGACTATAGGAAAACAACAGGGGCTGAGCGGCATATTGTTCTAAAAGGGGAAGTCAAAAGGAAAGAAAGACAATTTGCCGAAATCGGGCCTTTTGTGAGAATGCAGGTGCAATTCAGCGAGGGGAAAAAAAGGTCAAGGGACACCCCGTAAAAGAAGGGGGGACCCGGGAACACGCATTGGGGGGGGGAAAAGTGCGTCTGGGGGAAAGGGGGAAGGGGAACCCAAAAAAAGGGGCGGCAACTCCGGGCGGGGGGGACTCAGGGGAAAGAGGGAAGCAAAACAAAGGGGAAGGTTGTATGGACTTCAGGGGAGGGGGGGGGGACTCAAGAGGTCAAAGGACAAAAACCAACAAGGGTGGTAAACAAAATGGTCTAGGGGGGGGGACTGGAAACCGGTCAGGGGGAAACAGGGAGGAAAGGCCCGTTGTGAAACAGGGACTACATGTATCTCCCGTGTCCAAGGGGAAGTGGTGGGCTTGGGGGTCCGTGGGTTGAGGAAAAAAAAGGTGCCATCTTGAGGGAGGGGTCAAAGACAATGTTGAGGAGCCATTCAAAAGCACGTACTTTAATGAACGTCAGAAAGTGGGGCAGTGCGTGGACGAAGGGGGAGGGTCAACGTCGCCCTGAGGAAACTTAAGGGAGGAATGGGGCGGCCCTCCGCTAAGGGGCACAACTAGTGGTTTATTGCCCAAAACTCTCCGGAAGGTCGGGCACGCAACACTCGAAAAAGGGTTGCTCCAGGACCAAGAAGGAGGGGAACAAGAAGAAAAAGCGTGAAAGCGGGCGGTACAAGAGAAGGTTCTCTTCATCATAATGAAGAAAAAAAAAGAGAAAAAACAACAAAATTTCCCAAGAAGCGATTAGATGAAAAAAAAAAGAAAAAAAAGGAAAAGGAGGGTTTGGCTGTAGGGGAAAAGGGGAAAAGAGCGGTACTCTGAGGACCGAACGAGAGAGCACACAAGTTTGAAAAAAAAGCAGACTCGCCGGCCATCCATCCAGGAAGGCGGGGGCAGCCTCCAAAAAAAAAAATCGGTAGGAAAGAAAAAAAGAGGTCGGAGGAGAAGAGGAGACCAAAAGTTTAAAGGGACCTTAGGGGAGACCAGCAAAGGGCGGACCCTTCACCAAGGGGGAAACAGGAAGAAAAGGGGAAACGTACGGAAAAAAGAGGGTTGAAGGGAAGGCCCCTCGTCGAACCAAAGGAAAGAAACAAAGACCAAGGAACCCGTTGGGGGCAGGAAACCTGAAAAAGACCGAAAAAAAAGGGGAACAAAGGAAAAGGGGGACCATTGCGAAACAGTGGGCAAGGGGAACGAGAGGTCCAGAGCTTACCAAAAGGGGAAGAGGCAGGAACAAGTACGAAAAAATGGGGGGGTACCAGGAGAAAAACTCGGTCAGAAAACACTGGACTTAACCGAACAGGGAAGCTTTGTCAGCAAGATAAACAGGGACCGCCGGGGAAACAAGGGGACACGACGTCCCGACCAGGGAAAAAAAGACATAAACAAACTGGGGAAAAAAAGTGCAACAGTTCAATTTGAAAGAAAAGGGGTTGAACGCCTGAGAATTGGCAAAGATGGGTAATAGTCAAAGGAAAAACATTGTCAGTTAAAAAAAAAGAGCAAAAAAAGTCACGAGGAAAAGGCCCAAAGCTGGTGAAGACATGGACTCCGAGAAAAGAAACAAGACTAAATAACGGGGTGAAAAGGTATCAAAAAAAGATAAGGAAAAAAAAGCAGGACACGTGGGGTGAAAACTGTCTAACCTTGTTGGAGGACACTTGGAAAGGAGGGCGAAAAACGCGAGCAGGGGAAGCCCTGGGACAGGCACAAAGCCAAAAGGAAGGGGAAAAAAGTCCCGAAAACCCAGCACCTGCTTGAAAGGGCGGTACTAATGGTAGTCCCAGAGGGGAGAAAAAGGGGCGGGGGGGGAAAAGAAACGGGAAAACACCCCGCTGGGAAAAAAAAAGGGTGTAACGGGGGGTGGCCGTCAAGGGGGGGGGTACGTCTTCGGAGAAAGAGAAAGTTTTTGGGTGTGAACTGGGCAGGGGAATTAACGGTTTACCGGAAAGAGGTGGTAGAGTTAAGTTCCAAGGGGTTGTTGTCCCAAATGAGACAAAAAAATTTTCTAGGTAAAAAAACACTCTTCGCGCGGGGAAGGAGCAATCAAAAAAAACCCGGAGGGATGGAACATAAAACATATCAAACGGGGTGGGAAGCAGGAAAAGGGGACCCTACCCCGTTCGGTCAAGGATTCGAAATGTCCGAGAATGGGGAAAAATATCGGAGCTCGAAGATGAAAGGTTCGTGGGGCGGGGGGGGGGGGCTGTTGGAACAAAGTCGTAAAGAGTCCCAAGAGAAAAAACCACGAAACCTCCTGCTGCTGGCTTAAAAGGGGGGGTTGGCAACGACATAATAATTTGGCAGTAAGACAAAGGAGCAACTTACCCTCACCGGTGTCGAGGAAGAAAACTGTCATGGGGGGACCTGGGGGCCAAAAAACAGAAACATCGCCCTGAACAGACCATGGGGGTAAGGGACCAGGAGGGAAACAACTTGAAACAAAAAAGGGGGCATGGTCACAAGGGGGGGGGGATGCCTGGGGGAAGGGATCGGCCCCTAAGTAGGAGTCCAGGCTTTTGGAAAATCGGGAACAATGGGGATGGAAGTAGAACAGAAAAAAATCTGGAAAGGGGACACAGACGGCCAGGTGACGTGGCCCATCGCAGACGGGGAAAAAGGTTAGGGGGGAATGCCGCTGGAAAATCAGAAAATCGGGGGGGCAAAGCGGGGGCCAATCACAAAGGATGATCTGGGGGGAAAAGGGACCGAGGGGGAAAAAATACCGGGGGGGAAATCAAAGGGGGCTGAAGAGGCGCCTGGAGTCAAACTTCTGCGCGGGATTGCGCCACAGGGTCACGCCAAGAAAGAGATTGGGTAAGGGGCAACGCACGCAAGAGGGGGAGGGGGGAGCCTTTTTGGGAAGAAAAATCGAAGGACCAGGTCAGCGGGGGGGGCCTTTCAAAAAAAAAAAAAGAAAAGGAAAACAGAGGGAACTAAGTCCGCGAGAAAGCAATCAAAACCCAAGCTGATCAAAACGGTAACAAGACCAATCGATTGGAGCGTTCAAAAAAAAAATCAAAAAGAAGGAAACCCAACTCGAACGTGCGGAAAATGTTTCGCTTACCCGGGCCACCTCAAATAGATAGACAAGTGGGAAAAATGTCTTTCACCGTCCCAGAAGCCCCCCTCTTTAGGCTTTGGGGGGGGGGAAGGGACGTCTCCTACAGGGGGGTGGGCTGGTGTGTGGTCTGGAAGGTTCAAAAAAGGGATTACATAGAGAAGACCGGCACGGTACCGGCCTAAACTCAAAAGAAAAAAGTTCAGCAAAGGGGGAAGACCCTAGGGGGAAACAGCATCCCAGAGCCCCTCAAACGGGGAAAAAGGGACCACAAGCACGGGGTGTCAAAAGAACTGGAAGAAGGGCCCCTCAAAAAAAACTGAGGAATGGGGGGGGGGAAAAAGAAAAGGAAAGATCAACCCGGACTTGGGACACCAGAAAAAGGGGGGGAAGGATGCGGAGGCCGCCCATTAGTGGGGACCCTGCCAAGAAGTGGAAAGAAAAGTCAAGGGGAACAAGGACGGGAAATAACAAAGGAGGGGGAACGCCACAAAAAATACACCGGCTGACACGGCCAGCAACTGGAAAGGGAAAGGAGAAGGTCCCTGAAAAATGTTGGGGAAGGCCCAATCCGTACACCAAGGAAGGTGGAGATAACTCTCAATATTCACACGACGACATATGGATGAAGGGTCCCAGTTTAAAATCAAAACAGAAGGTGTATTATCGGCAGATATAAGGTCCAGTAGTGGACAAACGACTCCTCAATGCTGAAAGTTAGCCGGGCGAGACCATTCAAAGGGAGGAACAATACAACAAAGGAAAAGTTTCTGCGAAGAAAAAAAGTGGTGGTCCGAAACGGTGGATAAACAACGCACTACAGGAATGAAGTTGCCAACGGTGAAAGAAGAGACACCACTACACGGTTCGAGGAAAAAATATGTGATCAAATCACTGGGTGAGGGGGGGTTGTGTGTTGGGATGTAAGGAAACAAATTGACATCACCACAAAAAAGGGGGACTTTGAAGTACTAGAAAAGAAAGGGGGACGTGGCCGTAAGGGCGGGGATCCAATGGAATAAAGTGCAGTCTGGGTTTAAAAGACATGGGGGGGATTGGAGGGCCGTCCCGGAAAAAAAGTCATATGACATAAAAAAGGGGCCTAAAAAACGGACCCGATCTGTGGGGAGGGGAGAAAATCCCGCGAAGCCCAAAACCCTCTTTGGAGGAAAGGAGGGCGGAAAAGGTACTTGAAAAAAGGGAGCGGGCGAAGGGGTTGGGACAACACCAACGTTTAGCGAATAAAGGGTCCAATGGCTATAAAAAAAAGGTCAAAGAAGGAAGGCGGCCAACCAGACAATCTGGGAAAATGCCGGGAGGGTTGCCGCCGTGGAAACCTGGAAAAAAGACAGAAAAAACCGAAAGTCGGTAAAGTAAGGAAGGTTCCTAGGAGGAAACCGACCATGAGGTGAAGAAATCGGGGGGACACACGGAAGATTACCGAGCAGAACGGTTGCCGCCAAAAAGAGAAAGAAGTACACCGACGGTGCAAAAAAAGCGCAAAAAAAAGATGTGGGGGGGAAAACGGCCGAGGGGGGGAAAGGTGTAATCTTGCAACCTGGGCCAAACGAAAACAAATCAATTCGTGGCACAAAAGTCAGCAACGGGGGGGTAAGACACCGTCCCCCTAAAACAAGAAACCACCGTTCCAAAAAGACGCAAAAAACGCTAGTTGGGGGAAAACTGGGCCAAAAAAGGGTGTTAAAAAAGGCAGAACGCGGAAATTAAACAAGGCCCCTACACTGAATGTGTTAGGGGGACGACACGTGGGAATCGTCATTTGACCTTTCAGAGCATGGGCTGTACAAAAAGGCTGAAGCATTCGGATTGGGGGGGGGACAAGTTTGGCACACCGCGTGTCCGCAGCTAAAAAGGCGAAAAATAAGGTGGGGATTTGTTGCAGTGGGGGGGGGGGTTTTACGAAGCAACCAAGGGTCTTACGCGGGGCGAAGTTGTGGAGGGGAGTTCACGGAAAAAGGACAAAAGGGGGGTGCCGGGAGTGAAAAAGTTTGAAAATGGGCAAACGCCATAACCACATTGGGAAAAAATGGTGGGGGAGTCAGCGAGGGCCACTGGGAAGAGGAAATCAATCCAAGCCCTTGGAAAGGGCCCTAAAACTCATTTTAGGGGTGCGCGGGCCACGGAAAGTGGGGGAAATCGTTTCAAAGTCCGTTCGTTCCCGGAGAAGGGGAAAAGGGCAGGCACATGAGTTCCGGTTATGAGTAAAAAAGGGGGTTGGGGGACGAAAAGGGAAACGGTCACAAAGGAACAAAACTTTGGTTACCCACGCGCCCGGGTTTCAGAAAAGCGGACAGGAACGTTTTGGCAGTGGACGGAGGGGGAAGAAAGCAAATGGGTACACTTCCAAAGGTGAAGGGGGGGGGGGGACAAGTGGGGTCGTCAGGTAAACTGCAACAGGTGGGAAAAATGTTAGTCGAGTAAGGGAAGAGAGGGCGTCAAAAAAGGGGACGCCGAAAATACGACCAAGGGGGGAGGATGAGTGCTTTTTGACGGTGAAAAAAAGGAATGGGGAGGTCCTCACTTCCGCAAATAAAAAACTCGGAGAGAAAAGGGGACGGCCGGACGGAGGAAATTTTTGCAGGAACGGGGGGTGGAAAAAAAGCTACTCGCAAGGGGATTCAAGGACGCATTTACAAGGGTGGGCTAGAAAGGCGGAGGACAGCCGGGGGACCCAGAGGAAACGCCAAAAAAAAAGGTCGCTTGAAGATACGCCAGAAAAAAAACAACAACGGAAGGAAGGGAGGGAAAAAAAGAAGAAAGTGTATGGAATCCTGAACCGGGTGGAGCTGAAAATAGAGGCGGGGCATGAACAGAAAGGCGGGAGAAGCCAAAAATTTTGAAAAAAAAACCGGCCAGCAATGCCCAGGCAAAGGGTCATTTGCGCAATAATCCCAAATCAGGGGGCTCCGCTAGGAAACCGAGAGACCGACTCACTAGAAAGGGGGGAAAGCTGAAAAAAAAAAAGTTTGACCGGCCAATGGGGGCCAGGTGGAAAAACCAGCAACCAACACAAGAGGAAGAAAAACGCTGTTTGAAAAGGAAAAAAAAAGAGACCAAAAAAAAGGGACACAGAAGAAAAATTACCAAGCAGGCAGGGGGGGGCATTACCCTAACAAGACAAAAAAGTGCAACGGGAAAGGTTAAACGGGGAAAAAAAAAATCAAAGCAGAAAAATAAAAAAAAAAACGGGTCCAGGAGAGAGTGAAAAACAGAATGGCCAAGAGGAAGCCAGCGGAAGGCGACAAAAAGGGAACAATTAACACCCCCTGAAGTAACATAAACCTATAAAGTCTCGCCGGGGTGGCAGATCCTTTGACAGGAAAGCCAAAAAATGGGGAACCCCAGGAAAAAAGGAACTGCCAGACACTACAACTAGGGGTCAAGTGCAAGGGGACGAAAACTTTGGAAAACCCCCGTGACAGGGGGGAACCCGGCGTTGACGTCAATGTGCAAGGAGGAGAACAAGCTCACCGAAAGAGTCGACCGAAAAAAGGGGGACGGAGGAACATCCCGAACGAACAACGGAAAGACCGCCTCATAAGTGGGGAATCAACAGGCCCATCGGAAAAAGAATTTGAAGCCGCGCTTAACGTGTTCATAAAAAACCTTCCCCCCGTCCGGTAAAAAATAATGCGATCGTCAGCTTCCTGACACGAAGGGGGCCTCCCGCATGTCAAAAACTAAAGGAAAGATCAAAGAAACTTGGGATCCGCCGAAAAATGTTTTCTGTGGGAAAGTAAAAAGGCAAACCCGCGTACCAAACACAGCCCAGCAAGGGGGCGGTTACTTTGTTAAAAAAGAAAACGAAGGGGGGACAGTGTCAGTAAAACCGGTGGTAACGTGGACACTGAACGGGATGTAAAAAGGAACTGAGAGGGTCGGGGGAATGTCCGCCCCAGTGTGGTCCAGGAAAAGGGTGCCCAAAAAATGATGCACCGAGGAGCGCGGGACACCGAACTCGAAAACGTTGAGCACCCACGTGTCATGAGGAAGGTGAACATCGATTGGTCATGGAGGCCAAAAAAAGAAAACGGTAGGGCCGGAGGAGAAGGGGGATGGAAGGAAAAACTTCAATCCTCTCCTTCGAATCCAGGTACGGGGGATGCCTGCTGGTGGGGAGCGGGGAAAAAAAAAAAGAGGGGAAAATGAAAAAAAAGGCCAGACCAAAGAAGAGGTCCTTTGGTCCTGGGCCGAAAATCTGTTAATTGAAAGAAGAGCCTGGACACAAAAACTGGCGGACCGACCCAAAAGGCTTCCCGGGGGGAAAACAAGAAAAAGAAAAACAAAAAATTCAAGCAGCACAAAACGTCAACTTTCCCTCGCACCTTCAAAAAGTGCCGGCCACCGGCTGGGGCCAGGGGAAAAGTGGCCCGAGTCGCCCAGGGAGGGGTCGGAGGAAAAGGGACGGGGTGGGGTCGAGAAGGAAAAAAGTGGGGGGAAGTGAGAACCAAAAAGGGACACCCACTTCCCGGGACACCAAACCCTTAATTAAATGGGCATGGAATGCGGAACGGGTAAGATGAAAAGAAAAGTGCCCTTCAACGCGTGTCCACCACTTTTGCGTTCCAAGGCACTTGTTTAATAAAAAAAAAAAGAGACAACATGAGCTGGCGAAAAAGGGGACCGCCTTTGAGCACCTGAGACGTTGGCCTGAATCCCCATAGGGGCGGCTGGGTAAAAAAAAGGTGGGGGGGGGAAACATCCGGCGCGGGAAAGGGTGTTTCGAACAGTTGTAGGACCCACAGTGGAAAGAAAACAGCCTGCAAAAACAAAAAAAAGGAAAAGGGGTTACACGCGGTTGGGGAAAATGGGGGGGGCAGGGAAACCAGAGAGCAGCCGGACAGTCGGGTATTGAAAAGGGGGAAAAAAAAAAAACAAGGAACCTTATGACACAAAATTGAGCACACGCGATGGCTTCTCCGGCACGACCAACCTCTAGGACAAGGTGGGATATGAAAAAGCTAACCCTTAGGACAAAGTTTGCACTTCGGGACGAAACCAGATACGCGAAACTTCTTAAGGGCTAGGGCTTGGGGCAGGCTCAAAAAAGAAAAGAAAAACCGGTGGAGGGGGGTTGTGGGGGAGGCAGTTAGGGGGGGACATCCATCAGGGACAAAGGGGGAAAAACGGGGGGAATTCACCTACAAAAAGAGTTACCTGTCGTCACGCTAACTAGGGGGTGGTTCTCCCCTGCGGCAATCCTGCTGGCAAGGTCTCACCGGAATGGGAAAAAAAAAAACTTGAGAAAAAGTCTCTCAACAGAGGGTAAGTAAGAAGATAGAGATCAAAAACGGGGACACCCGACGGAGACCAAGTGGGAGGAAGGGACGTTAAAAAAAAAAAGCCAAAAAATCAGCGGGTCGCAAAAAAAGAAAAAAAAAGGGCACGTTGTAAGAGAACATTACCTTCCTTCAAGGGAAGGGAATTCAAGCAACAACAAACGAGGACTGAGAGCACGCAAAAAAAAGCCGGGGACTGGGGAAAAAGTTGAAAATAAAAAAAAAACTATCGTGGTAGACCCACCTAGTCAAAAAAAATTTCGAAAAACCTGGTGAACTAAAGAGAGCACGGAAAAACGGGGACATCGAAAGGGAAGAGGGAAAGAAGGGAAAAAAAGAACAATGACGGTATGATAGCTCGTGATAAGGGCCAAAAATGCATTGTTTGGAGAGGAACTAAAAAAAAAAACCGGAAAATCAAAAAAAAGGTAGAGACGGCAAAGACACTGATAAACCTTCTGAAGTGCGGCTAGAAGCATGGGCGCCTGGGGGGCACAAAAAAAAAAAAACTCCCTCTCCGAATGTGCAAACACGTTTGTTAAAAAAGCGAAGCAACAAGAAATAACGATTTATCGCGGGGCGGTCGGGGCACATCACGGGTGAAGGTGGTGCGGTACGGACAAAAAGCTGAACGCACCACTGGTCAGGTAAAAAAAGGAAGAAGACGTGGGATGGCCTAATGGGAAATGGGGCGTCACGTCAGGCATGGGCAAAACAAGGGGGGGAGTGGGAGTCGAGGGAACAAGGGGACAAACAATGTGTCAGAGGATGAAAATTGAACGACTCTATCGGGGGAGAGCACTCCTGAAAAGAAAGGGTGGGGAAAAAAAAAAAAAAAACAGCAACGCAGGGAAAAAGGGGGAAAGGTTGGGGAGAAACTCTTGTAAGAAAAAGTGATCCAACCGGAAAAGGGGTGAGGGAAAAACAAAAGCCCCAAAGTCGACAAATTGAAGGGACTAGAAAACTGAACAAAAGAACATAATTGCGGAAAGGGAAAAAAAAGCGCCTACTCTTTGTCCGCGTCATGGGGACACGAACCGTGAGGATCTACTACAATCACCCACAGGAGTGAATTGAATCATATCACGAAAGATAACGGGCACACGATAATCCGACCCGAAAACATTTTCGGTGCCTCCAAAGATGCTTAAAAAAAAAAAAAGCACCGCTGGATACCGAGACAAACTCCCGAGGGACCTGAAAATCAACGCAAAGGTAGTGGCCAAAGGTGAAGAACAGCAAAAGAGGTTTGCCCGTACGACGGGCCAGGTGCATCCGGGAAAACGGGCCTAAGCACTAAAAAAAAATCCGTGAAAAGGGAAAGAAACAGCGCCACATTGCCGCAAACAAGGGGAAGCAGCGCCCTCCAAAAAACTTCCCCTGCCTTGACCCCAACCTACGTGGGAACCACGAAAGCGGTTGTTGGGGGGAAACGTTCGTGCGGGCATTAACCGCGGACGTTTAAAAGTCCGGAGAAAAATAACAGAAGGGATTTTCCTCCCTTGGAAGGCTGGTCCTTGTACGGGGGAGAAAAAACCGGACCAGGAGGCTCCGAAGCTTTAATGCCCGTATCGTCGAGTGTAACAATTTTGGACAACTTGGAAAAAGGTAAAAATCTCACGAACTGACCCGTGTTGGGTTTTTCCGCGGGTTTTGGAGAAAAAACTCACCAACTTTAGGAAACAACGCGAAAAGTTGGGTCATGGGGACTGGGGTCGGAAACATTGGTAAAAATGGGACCAAGACATTTGTCCACGAGCGTCAAAGGTGTTGAATAAGGGCCTGCAAAAGTTCACGCACTTTCGGGAAAACTGCGCGTTTCAAGCGGAACCAAAGGCGTCCAAAAATGACATAGCCGACAAAAAACAATCCGGGGTTAGCGTACCCTGGAACCGTCAAGGCCGAAAGATGCAACCCGGGGCCAAACTCCTTTGCTCGGTCTGGAAAAGGGAGGGGTACAGGTGAAACGGCATGGTGGGAAGTGTGTGTAAGCAGGGGGTCCACAATCTGGGGGGGAAAAAAAACGGAAAGAAGGAAGTCCCTGGGGGAAATCAAACTCTACATGGGGAAACCTTTGAGGAGGAAGAGCCGGAGCTACACGGAAAGTTCAGGAAATTGGGGATGTCTGGGGGTTTAACGGGAGGCAACAGGGGACCTCTTTGCGGGTAAGGTTCTATCAAACAAGGACCCCGTGAGGCCCGTAACAAAACTTCAGGCCTATTGGATGGCTTGGGGGGGCGGGGGGTTGAACGCTTGGCGGCAACTCCTCCTGGGTACAACAACAAAGGAAAAAATAGGGGGGACGACCGAGAATGGGTGGGCCAAAAGAGGGGGGTAATTGAGAAAAACGGAACAAACCTTACTAGGCTTAGCCCGCCCAGGGGGACACCCTTTTTGTGACATAGGGATCCCCAGAGGGGGCAGCGGGCGAACCTCGGGCGTAATAGAAAAAAAAAAAAAGTCGGTCATAACTAATCTATCACCAAAACAACAAAAAAAAATATGGGTAGGAAAAATTAAAAGAGAATTACTGAGGAAGAAAAAGTCGGTTTTTCTCGGGGACCGCTCGTGAGGGGGGCGTTGAAGGGGAAAAGGTGACCTGACCATGGAGAATCGAAAAGAAAGGCGGCAAAAAAGAAGAGGAAGCCGGAAAAGGCGGTGGCGCCAAACAAGGGGGGAAACTTCTACACGGAGAGCCGCCTGCAGTTTGGTAAAAGGAGATTAAAACTCCATGGCCCAACGTAAAAAAGAAAAAAGCAATGAACAGAAAACAACGGTATACGACTTCACGGGGGAAAGGCCGGCAGTCTGAATACAAGGAAAAGGTCAAAAAAAAGACTACAGCGGCAAAACTGTGGCAGGCTGGAAACACCGCCACCCCAAGGGACAAAACGGGGAGAAACGGTGACCGGCCGCGCAAAAAAAAAAAAGACAAAAACAAGGGTTCCAAAGGAACCCGGGAAAAAAAAGCCGAGAAGGCCGCCCAGCTGGTGACCAAGGCTACCGAGGAAATACACCAGGATCCAAGAGAGCGCACGGGGTTAGTTTTGCAGGCGAACGGAAGTGGCAAAAAACCCCGGCCGCAGGGGGGGACCCTGTGTTAAAAGACCAACTACAAAACTGCGGTAACAGGGCTCAGGGGCCCACAAGGGGGAAAAGGGTGGACTCGGTGGGCACAACCGTGGCCGAGGGTAGGAAGGGGGAAAAACCGGCGGCATGACCACCGGGAAAAGCCTGAAGAACTGCACAGGGAGGGAGAAATTTGGGAAAAAAATACCTAACAACCAACTTTAGCAGGAGAAGAGACGGGGCGGACTTGCAAAGGGAACGGAAAAAAACGGTCCAAACGCCCAGGGAAAAAGAAGCGGGGGGTTAAAGGGCCAAAGAACAAAATCCTACATGGAAAAAACAAGTTGGAAGGCCAAAACAAAGGTACCGGCCAGAAGCACAGCTGCGGTAACAAAAAAGACAACAAAGGGACCCAGTTGGGGAGGGTTGGAGTGGGGGGTCGGAGGGGAAGGCCTGAAAACTCCCCGTTAACACACGCCGGTTTGATGGTTTGGAACGGGGGGGGGGGACTTGTCGGATCAACAATAGAGGTTGTGGGGGGGGGAACGGGGCGTGACTGGCGGGGGGGTAACAAAGTTACAACGGGGTGTACGGGTGTGTAGTGCCTCGGGTTAATGGCAAGGGGTTTCGAGGGCAAAACACCAAATGGACTCACTAAGTGCCAAAAATGGTAGTCCGCTGGCATACCCTGTTGACATCCCGGAGCGGGGCAAAGTAGGGGGCAAAAGGGGGAGGAACCGGCTGGTAATCTAAGGGGCAAAACAACAAACGGGTAGGTCGGCCCTACGGGGGGGGGAAAAAAATGAACCTTAATCGCTCAGGACGGGGAAAATACAGCAGCGGAGGAAAATGTGGACGATCCTAGGTCCCGAAGGCCCGCAGGATGGGTCACTTGACAGGTGGGTACCACCTGTCCGAAAAAAATCCATAAAAAAAAAAGGGGGCCTTATCGCGCCTGATAGAAGAAAACGAATTGGCGGCG
>Ga0179593_1526399_pt1 | contig 14083 bp, 20 predicted proteins | sample CZODoug2_1_08_16_FD_185931 | JGI IMG/M metagenome (GOLD analysis project Ga0179593, IMG submission 185931) | Vadose zone soil fungal communities from Angelo Coast Range Reserve, California, USA - CZODoug2_1_08_16fungal (PacBio error correction) | ecosystem: Environmental > Terrestrial > Soil >...
TACTGCCGGGTGATGGCTATTGAAAGAGCCACTCCATCCCCTAAAAAGCCATCCCGGAAAACACGGGCGGGGAAGGAAAGTGGCAAGCTGAAAAAAAAAAGGAAAAAGTTTCTTGAGAGGAGGGGATGATGGGAGGAGCAATGCGGACGCAGCTCTGCGTGGCGATGACGCGAAGGTGGAGGGAGGTGGGGAAAGGTCGACGGGACATCATCGTCCCATGTTCCGATCACAGAATAAAACATTAGGGAAAAAAATAAAAAAAAATAATAAAAAAAAAGGGTCGTCCGCAAAGAATGGGAGACAGCGGCCACTATTGAGCCCCGGGATGGAACCGGTCAGGGGGGAACCTAGAGCTTGCTTAAGCGTTGGAACGAGGTCCACATTTTCGAAAGTGATCGTAAATACAAGAAGCCGGGTCAAAAAACAACGTGTGCGGGAAAATGAATGGATCTTGGGTCTAAAAGATTGTCAGAAGAATGCAGGGCGACCGCTTCAGTGAAAGGGGGGGGGGCTTCAGCTTAGGCGGAGTGGAAAGATGCGCGAGCATGTGTCTGCACCAAGGGAAACCTTTCGGGGAAATGGCAAACACCGAGCGTCCGTTCGAACGCGTGGGGGTGTCAATGCGATGACAGAGGTCAACCTTCGTCCCAGTATGAAAAAGGACGAGCGAGAGGTGGGCGTCGATCTTGGACCACATGTACGGGCAAGAAGGAAAAAATCAACAAGAGTCTGTATTGAATCGATGGGGAAAAGGGGGATTTCTTCAAAACAGGTCCATAAGGGAAGGGGAACTCGGAGCAACAACCCAAAGGAGGGATTCTCCGGAAGCAAGCAAGGCTGAAACGTGACAGGGCCCTGGGTTCCCTCACACAGGGAAGCATTCCGCAAAAGAGGGTCGCGATTGGCGAAGGTTAGCGCAGGAGCTTCACTAAGTATTGGGGCGAGACTTCAAGGGTGGAGCCCGGAATCATGACTTCAAAAGCTCTTAGGTGGGGAAAGAGGGGAAGTTCCGGGCTTATGATGGGGTCGATGAGCATAAGGTCAAAGAAAAATAGCAGGGGGGAAAAGGAGGGAACTCGAACGTGCAAGCCATTGGAGAAAGACGGCGATGACCTCTCGTCTGATGAAACACATCCGGACCGAAAATATCTCTACATCCAAGGCGAGTGGGCAGGAGGGAGGGACGTTTTACGCATAATATTTTCAGAAGCCAGAAAGAGTTTGGAAAGGGGAATCCTGTTGAATGGAAAAAGGAACGGAACCAAAGCGACAAGAATTTGAGGGCCTCGGCGAGCGGCAAGAAAAACCAGAGGGGGGAAACGCACAATCCGCAAAGTATTCTTCGCGCGGCTGCAAGGGGCAAGCAAAGGTTGGGGGGTGGGGACAGAGATCATCAAAAAAGGAGAGTAGTTCGGGAGGGGAATGGTTGATTGTCGAGGCAAGGGCGTACACTCTTTCCCCCCAAGACGAAGGGTTGAGGGGGATGCTATCATGATCCCAGGGACAAGGCAACACAACCCAGAGAAAAGCCGAGTCCACGGACTTGGAACAAGACAGGTGGGAAAAAAACGCATCCTACCTGGAGAGAAAGGCCGGCGGGAGTTCAGAAAAAAGCCATTGGGCAGGAAGGAAGGTGGACTGCAAAAAGAAGGTGCAGATGGAATGTTCAAAAAGAGAAAGCCAGCTGAGTGAAAGGGTAAAAATTCCACCTACTTAAAAAAGAGGAAGATCCCTTCTCAGGTCTAAGCAAAGGTCGGAAAAAAGAGGGGAAACGCATCAAACGGAGGAGCCAAGGGCAAAAGGGAAAACTGGCCGGCTGGGGGATATCCCCACAAGTCAATCCTAAAACTGGTTACACGAGCGTCCGCATTTGGAAGCAAAGCAAAAAAGGGGGTGAGAGCGATCTGCCAATCCTCTACAACTGGTCAAGTGGTCCGAGGGCCGAACACCCTCATTGGTAGAACTATAGCTTTCAAGAGGGGGACACACGGAAAAAAGCACAAAGGAAGGACGGAGACAGAAACCCGGTAGGCTTGCTCTATGGGCCGGGGAACAAAAAAACCCAATGGGGCAGCGTCACATACAGTGGGGGGGGGGGGGGGGGGGGGGGGGGGGGGGGGGGGGGGGGGGGGGGTGGGTGGAAAGGTGGGGAAGTCCGCTGGTCTTTTGGGCACTGTACTGAAACGTGCAAACCAGAATCTACCGAAGACCGTGGAAAAAGAGATGCCACAGGGATTCGGGGCACAGGAAATAATCACAGAACTTTTCCATCGCATAAGAGAGCAATAGAAAGGAAAAAAAGTCGTGCCCACGTCATGGCGTTCCTGGGGGAAAGCGCTCTAAAGGACCCCACTCCGACCAAAAAAAGTATTTGGGCTCAACAAAAAACCGACACGTCGGCGGGTCACGGCAGTGATTCTCGCACACTTCAAAGACCAATCTCTCTCAAAACCAACTATTATGAAAGTATTCTAGGGTGTAGTGAATCGAGTCAAAAAAGAGCTTCAAACGAAGGAAGGGCAAAAACCTTTGATTGTTGCATTATCAGCAGGCGAACCAAAAAGATCGGCAGGAGTGGGTAGCGAACTCCTCGCCCAACTTCGGCTTGGATCGAAAAGGGTAGTTTCTTCACCGAGTAAGCGACGTACGGCTTTCGGCGGGGGCGGGCTGAATAAAGCCGGAGATGCATGGTGAAGAGGACAAACGAACTTTGTTCGACCCGGGGAAAGACCGGCATGGCAGGGGAACATTGGCTGAAGCGACGCATAAAAAAAAAGTTCGGGGGAATTCGACCGACTCAGGTGCGTGGCGTTGGCGTGGGACCTAGGGGAAAACAAGATTCAGCTTTCGATCTGTTCTTGGCAAAAATCGACCATGGCACTGGTGGGGAGCCAAGATTGGGGCAGAAGGAGAGCAAGGGGGGGGAGGGGAGGTGGAGAAAATGGAAGGTTCTCTCTTGGAAAGTACGACAGGGAAGGTAAAGATTCCGGGGGAGCATCTTTATACTTCAATGGCTCAAGAAGGGGGGGTGGTGAGCGTGCGCATTCCTGGGGGGAGAAAACCCAGTCGACGTCTCTAACTCTGTGGGTCAAAAAGGGGGCGATCTTAAATTAGGGAAGGCCCCGTCTCTAACAGACATCTAGCACGCAGCAGGGCATCACAAAGTAGCAAAGAGAGGGTGGGAAATGCATCAACACGTCCTATGAAGGGTCAGGAGGCGAGACCACTGCAGTGGGTACAAATTATTCCTGTCTGATGGGTTCGTTACTATTTTTTGGGGCATGGGAAGGAGGGGGGGGGGAACCGTCCAATCGTTCACAAAAAAAATGCACCCTGAGGGGAACAACTATTGCAGGGCTCAAATCAACAATGAACTGAAATGCGGGACAGCGGGGGGGGGGGGTGCTCCCAGCGGAGCACGCACAAAAAAACACGGACCCTTGTGGGGACAACTTTTACAGGGAAATTAACACGCTGCGGCAAATGGCTCAGCCGGATTGACGGATTCGAGATGTCGGAAGGAAAAATTCTTAACGGCGGAGAAGTTGAAGAATTGGTCGGGAAATAGCAAGGGAAAACTTGGTCTGAAAGTTGACGGACAACCGCAACTATCTCTATCTTGAAAGCCGACCGGGAGGGAAATCTTAGCGGGGCGGATGTCAGAGCGGATGGTAATTCCGGGGAAAGAATAGACTTGGGCGGAAATTATACTTTGCGGAGGTGCGGAAGTTTAACCGCACCGCTTGATTAAAAGGAACAGCAGAAGAGCCAACCAAGCTCCTAAAGAAAAAAAGGGCGGGGGTAAGGATAATGAGTCCCTTGTAAAGGAATCACCAATAAGGAGAAGCCGGAAGGAGGGGAAACCACATGCTCAAAATCCGGGACCCTGATGTCTGAGGGCGGGCGTATAGTACTTAAAGGCGCATTCATCATAGCGGTGGACAGGCGGCCCAAAGATCAGAGAGAAAGGGGCCATGTTGAAGGAAAGGGATAAACTGATGGACAGGGGGCATCGCCCCCTATACCATAAGGGCCCGACCAAAATTAGGGGGGCTTTCTTGCAAATGTGAAAACAGAGAAGGAAAAGCCACCTAGACAAGGGAATGTGACTACTCTGTGAAAGTGGAAAAAAACACATGGGTGTCCTCTGATTAGACCTCTCCGCTATTCGGAATCTCTGAGAAATTGCCAAAAAAAGGGGGCTTCTAATGGGAAAAAGGGAATGCGCAGTACATGGCCCGAATATCAAAAAGAAGCTACAGCAATGGAAGCGCTAACGGCATCAGCCTAGGGGGAATTCCCCTTAATCATTCTAAAAAATGGTGAAAAAAAAGAGAGAGATCCCAAGGCGAAAGTGGAGGGGGACAGGAGTTCAACACTTAGGTGACTTTTAAAAGGGGAAAAGAACGACCGGTCCCTCCCCTTTGTAACAAGATGGGGCAGCGTTAAGCAGGAGGCCCGAGTACTACTGTTTGTACGTGTGTAAGGGGGGGGGTGCCGGTGAGCAAGGAATACGGGGGAAGTAGGGGCGAGGGAACAAAAAAGAGTGCAGGGAATTCCTACACTACAAGCCCAGAAAAACGGAAGAAAGGAAGAACCAAAAACTCTACTAATAATTCAAGCAGAAAGGCCTCACTCATAAATTTTCCAAGGGAAGATAGATGGGAAAAAAAGGGGGGACCTCGTGAGGCTCGCCGGGGCTCAGGTAGGGAGGAGGAATGGCGGGCTTAAAAGCGCATCACCGCTTATTCGCTCGAAAAACAACAACGGTATTAGGGAAGAGACTCCCGATTGCCGATCCCACTGAGGGCCTCCAGACCCGCCTGAGCCGAAAGGGAGAAAAAGAGAACGCTGTTGAAAAGAAACCGGGTTGGCAAAAAAACTGGAAGGCAAAAACCCCAGTGAAGTGTCTATCGCGTGAGTCGGCGCGCTCCTTCTTCGTCTAGCAGTGAGTGCGGGCGTGAAGGAAGTTGTGAGGGGGACCAAAGAGGCGCAAAGGGAACCAGACGGCCAGCGCACTACTCCGGGACTTGCGAGAAAAACGAAAAACAAAAATAAAAACCAGCTCCCTCGGCAGCTAGGGGAAACCGCAGGGGGAAACTATTGGGTCGTCAAACTAGGACCGGAGGAGGGACAAGGAAAGAATCTTCTTCAACCCCACTGGAAAAATGTGACAGAGGGAAAGACTGGACATTAGCGTCGCGCAGAACCTGTTCAAACAATGATAGGGCAGTCTAAATTGCGAGAGAGGGAGGGCGACCTGGGGCTTAAAAAGGAAGGAAACGGCAAAGGCTGAAGACCCTGAGGGGCTGAAGGAACTGTGCATCATCGGAAATCAACCCAGGTCCTCGGAAAGGGAATCCCGATAGGGGAGAAAAAAGCGGGTTTGGGTCGAGTACGCACAAACATGTGAAAGGAAAAAGGGACCTTAAACGTGGGAAAAGGCGAAAACGTAGGACTCGTCGTAGGGCGCGGCAAAAGAAAAGGGCCCCAAAAAGGTTCAGGGGGGGGTGGGAGAATCAGGTAATAGGGTAAAAGGAAAAGGGGGTCGAGGGCCAAACCGCCAAAGGTAGGCTTTGATGATTCAGGGGGATGCGGAAGATCAAAGAGGGGAACACGCATTAATAAGCAACCAGAATCGGCCCTCCATATTCAAAAGAAATGAGTTCTCTAGGTGCTATTGCTAATGGGAAATAAAACGTAGTTAGATCTCAGGGGGGGGAAAGGAATCAGAAGGAATCCTTGGAAATGACCCCGTGGGGCAACTGCGATCTGGGAAAAAAAGAAAGGGCACCTGGCGATTGAACCTTAGCGACTAACGTAGTCGCCATTTCAAGGAAAGAATTACAGAGCAGAAAGCATCCCACATCAAACTAAAAACAAGGCCCTCATGGCAATGGAAGTAGAGATTGGTTCGGTTGGGGAAGCAAAAAAAGGGAGGGGGACAGAAAGGGAGGGGAAGGCGGAATGGGACCAATGGAAGCCGCCGGACAGGGACTTTCAAAAGACTCGACGAATTCTCGGTCCGAGAGGGAAAGATAATAAATAACCACGTGGGGGAATAGATACCAAAGGAAAAAAAAAAAGTCCTTTTCGGGGAGGGAAGAAGGGGAAGGGAAGTCAGAGACCGCAAACGAGCTGTCGGCAAAAAGGGGGGTGAGTTCTGCAAATGATCTCCCCCCACTACAATTGATTGGGTGACTAAGGATAACGGAGGGAAAGTCCCAAAAAAAAAAAGAAACCTTTAGTAGATAACAGGTTAATGGGTATCATCCCTTAAGGATCACTTCTTGAAACTTGGGGGGGGGGAAAAAGGAACAGAAAGCCTGGGGGGAATCCGTAAGCAAAGAAAAAAGAGGCATGTTAATATACTGGTACGTAAATCTTAATTACCGCTGTTCAGCGCTCAGCTACATTAAAAAAGGGGAAGAAAGTCGTAAGCAAGATGCAAATCGTCCCAGCATAACCGTCTGCATGGCAAAGCAAAAAGGAAAAAACCAGGCAGTTAAGAACCAAGCAGACGGCAACAGAGAACGATCGGGAGCCAACTACGGAAAGGGGGGGGGTTCACAATGCTAAAAAAGTCTGCCAAGAGTGTGATAAAAAGGGGGGGGCAAAACGTTGTCCTCCAAAACGCAAGGGGGGGGGCAGACTATTCTTTCCGAAGGGACCTCCCCAATACGCAACCGGGAGGGGGGGGCAGGAAACACCTGAAATTCAGGGGCGTCTAATGCACACCGAAAATTGCACCACAACGGGCACAGAAAGTGAGCCGGGCTAAAGACCAAGAGCGGTGTGTGTAATTTGCCGAAACAGTCAACACCGTATATCATCGAAGGATGCTTCAGGACCGCGGCGAGGGGCACTTCTCACTGGGCTCAGTAACTTTGCCAAGGACAAAAGAAAAGGGAAAAACGTACAAAAAAAGGGTGAGGAGTGTCGCACACCACTTCCTTTAGGGGCAAAAAGGGGGGACGTGGCCGTCGCAAAGTCAGGAAAAAAAGAAGGACGAACGACGGATTGGGTTTTCCTAAAACGGAGCCTCCAGCAAGTCCTTCGGAAAAAAGGGAGTTCCGAGATGCCGCAACTCGCATCTCACCCCAACACTTATTAAAAAGAATAAAAAAAAGAGGGGGGTGCGGTAATCCGGGAGGCGGCACCGAGCTTCGTCAACCCTGGTCGACGGCGGTGGAAAGGAAGAACAGGAGCAAAAGCGGCAGAAAAGGCCCCGGGACTTGAAAATCGAACCCTCCAGATCTTCCTGGAAAATGGTATCTCCTTGCGACGTGGCAAAGGTGAGGAAAAAAAGGAATCTACAAGGAAGCGACTCTTGGACGGTACCCTGCCCTCAACTGACGTCGAGGTTTGTTCGAATGAAAACGCCGAATTTCTGTTCGCCCCGGAGGACCGTGAAGGAAGGGGGGGGACTTTCGAAGAAAAAGAGAAAAGAGGGATAAGGGGGGTCGTAGACATCCCATTTTGCGGGGTTGGGAGTGAGGGGCCTCGACAGAATTCCTTTAGGCAAAAAAAAAAAAAAGCTTTCGTAGTGGTCAAAAAAACGGGACAAAAAAAGGGGGGACACCTTTGAGGAGAGAGAGAACTTCACACCCACTGGCGTGCGAAATTATCGGGTCAAGACAGTGGGTAAATCTGAGGTGGTATCAGCTACCGACGGGCCCTTGCTCCAGAACGTGATGAGGAAGAGGGAAAGTCCTTTAAAAAAAAGAGGGAATCTGTTTCAAGGTTCAAAGGAGCGGCCTTAACGTGAAGGGGCAGTTGGAAAGAAAAAAAGGCCTCTTGACATGAAGGAAGGACAATGCTGTCAGTTGCCCAAATGGCTGACAAAACGCTTGATGGACAAAGCCGAAACGCACGGCCGGGGAGTTAAGGGCCAGTGCAGGCGACAACCACCGATGGTTTTAAAAGCGCTCGAACGCGGAGCGCTTTTGGGGGGAAAGGGGGGAAAAGCTTTGAAAGAAAAGGGATAAAAAAATGCCGGAGGGGTTAATATTTTTCACGCAACGACAATGGAGAACCCGATCTCTTAGACGCTTGCTTATATAGTATTCAGGCTAAGATCAACAAGGAAACCAAGAAAGTGGGGGGCCTTGAGATCTATAATTACAAGGAAACGAGCTTCCTCGAGTGCGGGAAGGGCTCCCGGGGAGAAATTCCCTGCATTTCCGCGCGTACAGGGAAAGATGGGAGACAATTAAGCTAAAAGGGGAAGGAGGAAAAGCATTTCGAAAAAACCACCTAAGAGCTAAGAAAAAAAATAAATGTAGGATCGTAGATAGTAGGGAGGGAAGGGGGGAATGCTAGACCGAGAAATGAGGAGAGGAGACTTCGAAGGGCGCAAAAGGTGCGCGGCCACGACATGGGCAACGAAGTTGGAAGTATTCATCTCATAGCACAACATAAAGAAAAGGTCGCACAAAATAAAGAGTGTCAGGATGGACGGGAACCCGGGCCGCCAGGAGATCGACAACATACGAAGGGGTGCGCGAGAAACACATGCGGACAAAAAATAAAAAAGTCCCCTGGGCTGGAAAAGCTGCGGGAATGGACTCAGATGAAGTACTTAAACTGCGCAAAGTTCAAGCAAAGGGAAGAAGAGAGGACAATCATAAACAAGACGGGAGGTTGATCGGAGCATCGTGGAACTGGGGAAAAAAAAGGGGAATTTCAAACCCTACATACTTCATCAAAACGAAAAAAAGCGGGGGGGTGGGGGGAAGTCTGCACTATCCAGGAGGAAACGAAGACGCGAAAGTCAGAAACAGGAGAAAGTTCAAGTTGGGGCGTGGCACCTGGTGGTCATAGGGAAGGGACTCGAAAAAAAGGAGAAAAGAAGTCATAGGCGAGCATTGCAAACTGAACCTGCAGGGAGATGGAAAAAAAGAACAGCCACACTGGACAAAGCTCACGACACGGTTAGTGTCGTCCCTTTCAGCAAGAGAACAGTTAGAGAAAATAAAGAGGGGGGAAGGACATGGGAAAAAAATGAGCGACGATACCAATTTTATGCCGAGGGGAAAATAACGATTTAGCTTTAATGATGGAGAGGCACCCCGGTTCAGGCCATATGGCAGCGGGGGGGCAGGGACCATAGAGGAAGGGGAGGGACACTGGTTTGGAGGAGGGGGAAGTTTTGTTTGGGGGCCTTTGTTAAGGTCATGGGATAGGTAGCTACCTACGGGATTCCTTTACAAGCCTGGCTAACAACCAAGAAAAAAAGAAGGAAGGAGATTCAAAAAACAAAACGAAAGGCTCGACAAGAGGGCTCAAAGAACTGGGGGAGCGATCAGAAACGGAATCCTCTTTGGGACTGGTAGGACAGCGGGGGGCGGGCCTTAAAAAACAAGAAATGGCGGGTCTTGGGGCGGAATTTTCAGGGACACCGGGAAGGGGAAAAAGAGAAAACAATGCGTATTAAATAGGGGCTCCGTTTAGATTGCCTCCTCAAGTCCGCAGAAAAAAAGCATCCCTTAAAACAGGCAGCAACCAGGGGGGAAAAAAGGGGTTTCTGTATGCAAAAAAACGCGGAAGTTTCTGCCGTTGCTTCAAAGACGAACGGGCTCTTAGACGATCTTGGCTTGGACGCGCGGCTGGAAGGGCTGAGAAAATGGCGCAACCATAAACTGTGAATAGAAAGACGGACGGGACCTGGACTCACTGAACTAAAAAGCCAAAACTCCACTCGTCCTTGAGACCGGGATGACATTGAATACCTGGGCTTTGACCGTTCGGGAGGGGGGAAAGAAAACTTGCGAAAAAAAAAAATGATAAGAGGGGGGGGAAAGAAGTTCAAGGAGGGTCGCATCAACTGGTAGAAGATCTAAGGGTCAGCTTATGCATGGAACGATTCCAGGTAGGGAATTCGGCTGGGACCAAGAGGAAGTGAAAAAAGAAAGAAATCAGATATGCTCAGCCGGGAACATCCGTTTCCGGGCGGCAAGAGAAAGGCGTGATCTCGGGTTTTCTAGAGGACCCGATGGCCAGCAAAAAAAAAAAGGGGGGAAAATACACTGAATCTAAGAGAAAAGGAGCAAGAAGGGGAAGGGGTCAGGGACGAGCGTCCTCCATTTAAGGGAAAGAAAAAAAGGGCCCCCATCAAGGGGTCGCTGAAGTGAAAAGAGGGGGTGGGCGAACCTTGCTCAAAAAAAGGTCCACAAGGGACGACGGAGGTCGATCAACACGCCATTTAGGCGTTGATTCGGGGGAGAAAGGCGGATCCACGAGGAACTTCGCAATGAAGAATTCCTGAGGAGGAGAAGGAAATTGCAATGGGGCTGAAAAGGGTTGCGCAGAAGATAAGAACTCGTCTAAAAGAAGGGAGACCAACTTAATCCGGAACAGAACGGATTTACCTATCAAAGGGTTCGCCGGCGGGGGGGTGAGGGGGGGGAGGGAATTAAAAGTGGGGACCGGGAAAGAAAAGAGTGCGGGGGGAAAAAGAAAAACAGTAGACATTTCTGAAGCGAGGTACATGCAATCCCGCGAAAGGAGAAAAAATCAGAAAGGGTGACTTGACAAAAGGTATTGCGGTGGGGAGGCATGTTAGCCAGAAAGGTTTTAGGGGGGCTCGACCTTTGCCGCAGTGACAGAAGAAACGTACAAGACGATAATGGGGAAAAGGGGGGAAAAGGTCTAAGAAAAAACAGCGCTTACGGGCGACTGACAAAAAGGAGAAGCGGGAAATTTCAATGCGTCTTCTGGATCCACGGGCACAAACAAGGGGAAGGGGGCTGGTGGGAAAAAACTTAAAGGGGGGGAGAGCCTCCCTAAAGCTAAAGATTTCGGGGAAAAAAAAAGGGGGTGTTTCTAGCAAATTGCTATCGCGTCACGACAGGGGAAGGGGGGAGTGGAGATGGAAGAAGATCCCGCCAGGCCAATTAACCAACAGGCGATACAAAAAAAAAGGCGCCAGAATGGTAACCATCATGTGGTCCGAGCTGCCTGGCGGAAGGAACCAAATCGGGAACTGAGTGGTCTCATGGTAAAAAAGGGGGCGACCTTTTGAAAAAAAGCCCGCTCTATTCATTTAAGAGAAGGGGAAAAGGAACATGGGGAAGGCCGCTGGTTCTCTCATTCGAGGGAAAAAGAGGAAAACGTCGAAGGGGGGTGGGAGCCCATGAATTCTCCACTTCACGACAACAGGGATGGAGCCAGTGCCTCACGCAAAGGAGGGAAGAAAAAAAAACCAAGAAGGGAGACCGCTGGTCCCAGAAAGGCCACTAGAGGAAAATAGCATCTCCCACCAGAACAATTGGGAAGACTAACAAGATATCAAGTGAAAAGGGAAAAAAGCTGGGGGAAACTTACGCACCTTCCGCATGTGGGTGCGAACGCGAGTCTTATGTTAAATCAACCCCCTCACCACAAAAGCGGTCGAAGAACAAAGAAAATGGGAGGAGAGGGAGCAGGGAGGCCAGGGGCAAAAAGGGAATAAGTCATTGCGAAAAAAGACCTCCGGACGAAGGGGAACAGGGGGCCTTCACACAGATCGAAGGTTAATGCCCTTACCTCAAAAGAGGCACAAGGCACTGAGGCAAGGTCCTCGGCAAAAAAGGGGGGGGGGAAAAGGGCTCATAGAATCAAATACCTTTCAGGGAGAGCTGATTGACGAAAAAAACCACCCTTCTTTTAGGCGCTGGGTTTGATTGCGGAGGGGGAAAGGAGGACCAAAAAGAAAAAAAGGATTGTGTTGAAACCGAAAAAGGAGAAAGAAGACCTTTGTCAGCAGATCTCCGCAACGCGATCTAAAAAAAAAAGGAGGAAAAGGGAAAGAGTTAGGGAAATAGCGGCAGATCACTACTTCTGGAGGGAAGCGGGCGGGTCGTCAAATCAGGAGTGGGGTACAGGCGAAGCGAGAGGAGAACCGAAAGGGGGGAAAGGACGAACTCCGAGCTCTCCAAGGTTAGGGGAAAGACGGGAGTTTCACAGTCTGACGGGGGGAGAGAAAAGAGAGTGCAGCGCTTTGGCGGCCTGGGAAGAATCGGGGAGCAAATAAGGTGTTTTGGAGCCAGGAAAACGCATCAACCGGCGTCTTCGGAGGACCGGGCATAGGGACAGTCTATAGAACAAAACATGGATTGCTTCGACCGCACTCATGTTGAAGTGGCTGGGGGAAGGGGCCCTAACGGGTGGCAAGAATTTGAAGGAGCAAACATGGAGTACAAAAAAAAACCAAAACCTTAAATTTATTCAATTGGGGAAGGAGACGAGAACCGCGAAACAAGAGGAGGTGGACAAATGGTTTGGCGTTCGTAACGACCAGCGTCTTCCAAGCTTGCCGGGGGGAAAGATTGCCGGAAAAACTGGCTCAGGGGGGGGGGTAAGGCGGAAGAGGGCGCATGGCGAAAAAACTTAGACATAAAAAAATGATCTTAGAGAATAACAGCGGGAACGTTGACGTGGCCCGTGACGTTGAACATGCCATCGGGCACGAATGGAAAAAGGGGAAAATCCCAATGGCATAAGGACCAAAAATTGTGACAGGCACTCACGCCGATTGATCAGACATGTCGCAAGGCGCGGACACAGAGGGGGAAAAGAGTAGCAGCGAGGGGGCGGGAAAGAGGAGGAAACGGTTGGTCCTTGGAAAAAAAAAAACGGGATCCCGAATTAAAGGAAGGGAGAGAATTTACCAATGCGAGGGAAAAAGAAAAAAGGGGCCAGAAGCGAGGGGGAGCCGGCGGAGAGAGCCAAAGGAGGGGGCACAAACAACCCACGGCCCGGATTCCGGGTTCTCTAGAAATTGAACATTGGAGAAAGGGGAGGGTCCGTTGAAAGGTCACGAGGGGGGAGCTAGGGAGATTGAAAACTGAATCCAAAAAAAGCGGCGTGGATCAGGCTCACCAGGAAAAAGACAATCTGGGTCGGGAGTATCAAATTGGCGTCCAAGAAAAAGGGGGGAAAAGATTATCAGAGGCATGGAGGGAGATAGCGGCTTCGATTGCGCCAGGATGGGGAAGGGAAAAAACAGAGTGCCAGGGAAAAAGGAGCACTCTCTCGGAAGGGAACATCGAGAATTGGAAAAAAGGACAAGATCCCACTCAGCAAAAGAAAAGAGGCGCCAACGTAATCAATTATTCCTCGCTCGCACTTAGCGACCAGAAGTAGGGAAAGGACAGCAAACACCGACAGAACCCACCCACCCCACACCATTTAGCACAAGCATGGGGGGGGAGGAAAGGAGGGAAGTACGGATAGGATGGCGAAAGCAGTTCTAAGGAGGCCAAGAAGGGAGTCACCCATAGCAATCACTCATGACCGGCGGTGTTGATGATCAAAAGGTAGGAAAAATGGAGCCTGGCAGGGGTGTCGCCCACCGCACGAAAAAAGAGGGGCACGACGATTGTTTAATGGGGGAGGCTTGAAAGAAGGTAAAGATCGAAACTCACCGAAGCGCGACTACTCTAAAGAGTACTAATGGGGGCAAGGATCAAGGAAACCGTGGGGGGGGGGGCCAGAGGAGCTCGAAAAAACGACCGCTATGACAGACAGACGAGGGTCTAAACGCACCAGATGCTTTATCTAAGCAACATGATACGGGGCCAGAAGGGGGAGGGAACTTGCAAAAGGACTACCCCATGACATTAAGCGTCCCATCCATCGAAAGTTGGGGAAAGATAATCATACATTGAACGCGACGATCCCATGGAGAAGGGGAAAGCGTTCAAAGGCACGGAAGAGACTGGAAAAGGGGAAAAAGAACGACTTTCACTCAGGGTGAAGGATGGCGCAAAGGGCGACTAGAGGGGGGGGAAGGTACGACGGTGGATATTAGCCGTTGTTGGTAGGGTGGCCGTGCTAAATGAACTTCCTTTAGATGGGCGAAGGGAAAAGCTTTGGGGCCGTCCTTTAGCACATCACTGGAACAAGACCACCAAGCCGCGTCAATAGCAACGCATGCACGACAAAGAAGGAAAAGACCAGCAGGAAAAGCGGGGAATCAAAGGGGGGGAAAGAGTTACACTGTCATATACAAAAGGAGGGGGACAAACACCGGGGTTAGTCAATTTCTCGGTCAGGGGCGGGGTAAGATGGGCTACTTAAGGGCGTGCATCGAGAACCGGGG
>Ga0179593_1621160_pt1 | contig 14083 bp, 19 predicted proteins | sample CZODoug2_1_08_16_FD_185931 | JGI IMG/M metagenome (GOLD analysis project Ga0179593, IMG submission 185931) | Vadose zone soil fungal communities from Angelo Coast Range Reserve, California, USA - CZODoug2_1_08_16fungal (PacBio error correction) | ecosystem: Environmental > Terrestrial > Soil >...
AGACGAGGAGAGGGGCGCCTCGCCGGGCAAGGGCGTTCCCACCTCGTCTAAACAGCCGGTAGAGAAGAGGAGAGAGGGGAAGGATCACATGGCGCGGATCGTATTAGACCGCGGGAGAGGGGGAAACGAACCGGGGTCACGACAGATTCACGATGAGAAGACCCAGGTATTCCGTCTGCCTGCCGACCTTGAAAGAATAAGGGGCGCGATAAGCTGCGGCTCTACTCCGACCCCGAGATAAGCGCCAAGCAGACAAGAGCCGGACGGAGAGTCGCATTCGAAGACCTTGTGTAAACTACAATCTGGGGAAACGAGCAGGGAAAACAGTCAAGTCGTCGGCCAGAATCGCAGAAAAAGAAGGGAAGGGAATCGAGCCTGGTGGAGGAATCTCGAAACCATCTTTCCTGCAGTCCTAAACACATCGCGAAAGAGGAGAGAAACCCAACGCGTATCGTCCTCGGCGACGGGAAACGGCGGCTACGGTACCTCACCAAGCTGCTCGTCGATTGTTTTCGCTAGAAGCAGGGGGAGAACTGACAGGGGTGCGCCGAGGGGAAATAGGCCGCGACTTCGGCCTCGACGACCGCGGGTTGGCTGCGGCCGGGCATGGGAAGCAAATGCTGCAAGGAGGAATTCTTTCCCACTTCCCGCCGGCGGAAAGGGCTCTCCCACACTATCGTCAACGTCCAGTTCCTTCTAGAAAGACAGGAAGAAAAAAAAAAAGGCGCGTGCTGCGCAACACCTGGTAATCACGCGAGACCAGGAAACCCCCCCCCCGCTCCCAAATACGCGGTGGGGAGGGAGTTAGTCGGGGGCGCCTAAAAAAGGAAGGAGGCTCTGCGCCACCCCTGCACGAAAGAGGGGAGGCGGGGTTGCTTGGAGAAAAGGAGGGATTTTCGCCACCTGATTCGAACTATACCCCTTCCTCAAGGACGCAGGTGTTCCCCCCTTGCCCCAACAGCTGAAAGGGAAAAGGAGGGACACCCGGCTTTGGGAGAGAACCAAGCTACGGCTACGGTCGCCTCAGCACCAAGGAAAATGGAGAGAGCAGACTCGGCGGAAAAAAAGAGAAGGGATCCGCACCTGATCAACAAAAAGAAAACTCTCGTTTCACCTCCTATTTTCCCAAAGGTAGCTCAGGTAAATTTCAGGAAAGGAGGAGCGCTCAATCTGAACCTTTCGGCATGGGAAAAAAAGCTGCGAACGGCTGAAGCAAAACTGAAAAGGATGTTGGAAAACAACCCCGTATTACTTAGGGCCGACAGGGACTTTCATCCTCGAAGGAAGAGGAGGCCATACAAACAAACTTCACCATTATCCATCATCAAGAAAATCGAGGGGGAAAAGGAGGGGGGCCATGTGGCCGGAGGGGGGTTTCGTCTTTACCGAGGTCCTTCCACAAATGCAGAAGGAATGGATCAAGGGGAGTGGCTGCGGGCGCTCCGTTAGTCATCGAGGGGGCGAGACGAAGATGGCCCTTCCATGGCGAGGGAGGCAAGGAACTTACATGAAAGGAAGAAAATCGTCCGAGAACGTTGGGATCGCTCTCTATTTCGAGAGGAAGGAAAGGGGAACAAAAATTCCAAAACCGGCATTGATCAAGCGGTCAAGGCTTTCTTTGGGAATGTCCTTGGGTTACGTGGAAGAGGATTTTTTCGAAATCGGAGAAGAAAGGGGGGGAAGGGGGGGGAGAAATCTATCAACTCATCTTGATGTTTGGGAAAGAAAGAGGTGACCGGGAACATGTAATCGGTTTTTATTTCACACCGGGTTGAAAGGGGAAGGTGGGGGTATTCGACTTAGTTGTCAGAGGGAAAAGAGGGGAAAAGCGCAAAAACGAAAAAAGAGAAGAGTCCCCCACTTGGCTTTATGTGCCCCAGTGCAAGAAGGGGGGGAGGAAGGAATTGATTATCCAGAGGGGGGAAAAAGGAGGAGAAGGCACTTAGGAATAGCTTCTCGTTTCGCATGAGGGAGTAACATCCACTTGACATGAGGCGGGGAGAGAATAGTTAGGGGAGGTGACCTGACGCGTATCACGTCAAGCTCATCTAAGAGAAGGAAAGTGCGACGAAAAAAGGATTCTGGGGGAAGGGGGAATCTGCGGTTGTGGGAAAAGGGAAAGAGGGGGTTCGAATTCATATACCATGAAGGGAGAAAGGGAAAAAAAGCTTCGAGGGCGGCTCTTTATCGTAGTGAGAGGGAGGAGTGGGCGTCCCCATAAGGAAGGGGGGGGGGAAAGTTACTAAAAAAAGCGATGACTTTGGCTGTATTCGGGAAGGGTGGAATAATTTAGCGAAAGTCAAAAGGAAAAAGAAACGCTCGCCTTTTTTCCCGGGGGGGAAAAAGGAAGAATCCTACAAGAGGGGAAGAAAGAATAAGGGGAGGGAAGCTTCTTTCCGCAAAAAAAGAGGGAAGTAGAACTAATCGCTCATCACAGAGAAAAATCGGTTGAAGAAACGTTGTAAAAAAGGGGCATCTCGTGTTCAAAAAAAAGACCAGGGAGTTGCTGTATTAATACTGAAAAAAAAAAAGGGAGAGGGGGGGATATCTTTCATCTGGAATCGGATTTTGAAAGGAGGGGGGGGAGATTGGAAAGAAGATAGAAAAATCTTCTTCACATCCCCTGTTTGGGGGGAGAAAGGAGGGTTGCCGTCATTGTGGAAGAGAGGAAAAAAAAAAAGAATAGCGAACTAAAATTCCTCTATTTTTTCTTAAGAAAAGGAGGGGAAAAAGGAAAAGCAGATTACGGAAAAAGAGGATTCAAAACGCCCATGAGAAGGGGGAATTCGCCATTAACTCTCAAATAGGGGGGGGGAAAGAAAGAGATACAAAGAAAGAAAGGTAAGAATTATTAATGTTTAGAGTCGAATTATTCCAGGGGGAAGGAAAGAGAAAAAAGGGGAACACCTTTTTTTTCTGGGAAAGATCTTTGAAGGAAACAGGAATCCTGCGCGAACCGAGAGGAAGGGAAAAACATCTCGCAGGGGGGAGGAAAAAGGAGAGAAACGGTTCTCTCGTATTTGAGAAAAAGGGGGGGAACCATCAACTCAAGAGGGAAGGAATCGAGGAGGGGAAGAGTTTTGAGAAGGGGGGGGAGGAATCAATTTTTGCCCGACAAAGGGAGGGGGGAGAAAAAGAAAGAGGCTACAGAGAAGGAAAAGATACCCTTTTACCGTACCTGGGGGGGAGGCTCGTTGTAGCCATTGGTCAAATAGTAAAAAGGGGAACCGAAACGGGAAAGGAAATTCGTTCGAAAAAAAACTTGGGAGGAGGGGAAAGGGGGGGACCTTTTTTAATTTCGAGAAAAAGAAGAGAAGAGAGGGAGAACCCTTTTTCTTGAAAAAAGGAAAGAAGGAGAAAAAACCCTTTCTCTCGCCTCGCCCGCGTGAGGTGAAAAGAGGAGGGAAAATATTGGGAAACAGGTGTATTCTTACTCACCCATTCGGCCTAGAAGAAAAGGAGAAAAAGCCTGCTGCTCCCCGCATCTCAGGGAAAAGGAGGGAAGAAGGAAAGAACGGGGGGGAGGAGGGGGGAGAAAACCCTTCAGGGGGGGGGGAAAAGGGGGAGGGGGAGCGCATTACATTATTCGTGAACGGCATAGGGAGAGGGGGGAGGAGGATTCTCCGGGAAGAAAAAAAGAGAAGAAAAAAAGTTTCGACATACATTAACGGGGAAAAAAAAAAAGGGAGGAGCGATCTCTGATCGCGGCTTGACGGAAAAAAAAAAAATGTAGAGAAAAGGAGGAGGGGGGGAGGGAATCTTCGGTTATCTCTCAAAAAAAGGGAATCGCGAAGCCGCGTGGCTAGAGGGAAAGAGGAAGCAAACCTCGAGAGAAAGAAAAGGGGGCAGCCTCAGGGGGGGGGGAGGGGGAAAAAAGGGAAAGTGGCGATTGAAACGCCGTGAAAAAGGGAGAAAAGCGGGAAGGGGGAGAGGGAAGCGCAACTTTAAATTTCCGGCGAAGCCTGGAAAAGGGGGTGACAAAGCCGATATCACCGATGGGCGAGGGGGGGGAGGGAGGAGGGGGCAGTCGAAGGGGGAAAGAGAGAAAAAGTTGTTGAAGTCATAATACAAGTGTACCTAAAGGAAGGGGGGAAAGTCAAATCCTCTTCTCATCTCGAGAGGGGGGGAAGTTGGAGAAACGGGGAGGGGGGGACGCGGCCGATATTTCTTTTCTAGAAAAAAGAAAGGAAGACCAACGGAGGAAAGGAAGTGGAAAAAGAAGGGAAAGGAGGTATGCCATTTACTATTTGAAAAAAAAGGAAGGAAAGGGACCGAAGGCACCCGGTCGGTAACCAGGAGGGAAAACTAGGTCGGGGAGACAAATATAGGGGAGTCCATTTGTCCTTTCCCCACGGGGGAAAGGGACTTCAGGGGGGAGGAGTCGTCGCGAAGTCGGGAAAAAAAAAAAGAGGGATGTAACAATTGACCGAAGGCGGAAGAAAAAGAAAACGAGTTTGAAAGTCGAGCTTGTGTTTAGGGGGGGAAGGGGGAGAAGGAGGGGGAAAGGAGGGGAAGAGAAAGAGAGGTGAATAAGTTCTTTTGCACTAGGGGGAGGGGAAGGGGGGAAGAATGCGCAAAAACTTAAGAAAAAGGGAGGTGAGTCTCACCGGGGGAATCCTTACAAAAGGGGGAAGGGGCGAATTCTATTAAAAATGCCTCAAATTTTGGGGAAGAGGGGAGGTTCGCTCCCTTCCTCTGATAAAATCAAAGAGAATACCTTCGAGGGGGCTTTGGTAAGGAAAAGAGTTCAAAAAAAGGGGGCTCTCTTCTCCCTAAAGGAAAAGGGAAAAGGAGCCCCCTTTGCCAGGCGACAGAAAAGGGAAATGTCTCAAGGGGAATTAAGGGATTGTAAAGACTTCTACCTCTTCACAAATGATGGAAGCTAGGGGGGGAAAGATCTAATAGGGGGATCATCTCTCGCTTGGAAGGGGAGGGGGAAAAAAGGGAAGAAGGTGAACTCTTTCAATTGAAATGAAGAAAAGGGGTTAATCAGGTAAAAAAGGGGGAAGGGGGCGGGTATGGGGGGGGGGGGGGAGAGAGAGGAAAGATTTTCTTTATGGGGGAGGGGGGATTCCTACTACGCAGTCGAGGGGGAGGGAATGTCAGGAAAAGAGAGTTCTTTCGGGCGGGAAAAAAAAAGGATCTCCTTTGCGGGAAGAGATCGAGGGGGGAAGGTTGGAAAAGGAAAAAAAAGTCCCTTTTTCGCTTACAGAAAGGGGAAGAGGCAGTTTAGAGAAAAAGAAAAAGCCAATCTACTCGCCTTCGGAACCTTAAAGGGGGAGGGAAACAATCCTAAAAAGAATGGGGGAAAAAAGCTATCTCATTAACATAGAGAGGGGTCAATTTGGAGACAACTATCTATTTGGAGGGAAGGAAGGGAAAGGGGGAGGAAAAAGCCCTCTAAATAATATGATTAGAAAAATCGAGATTTCCATTTTTGCTGGGGGGTCTCCACATATACCGATAATTACTGAGTAATCAAGGTCAAGGAAGGGAAAAGGGGGGCACATACATCCATTTTTTAATCGGCGAAATTTTCTATTTGCTAGGGGAAGGACGAAGGGGGAAAGATTTACAGGGAGGAATACCTCATCAAGACTAAAAAGGGGGGGAAAAGCCGCAAAGATGCGTTTATGCGATACGTGGGGGGAAAAGAGAGCGAACTAACAGGGGGAAAAGGCTCCTTTTCGAACACATCCGCGAGCAAAAAAGGAAAGGGGTTCGGAAACATCCGCTGGAAAGGGGGGAGGCCTGGGAGGAAGGATCTCCTCGGGGAAGAGAAGAGCTCAGACTAAGCCGACAGGGAAAAAGAAGCATGAAAAAATAAAAAAGTTCTCGCCTGGAACGATCCGTCTCGAAAGAAACGGATATGAAAAACGAAAAACTCCCCTTTATCGCAGGGCAACCCAGAGGGGGGGGGAAGATGGAAAAGAATCCGGCCATGTACCTATTTCTGCGGAGGAGGGGGGGGGGAAAGGGGTTTACAGGTTTGATTGCCGGAGGGAAAATGAATAAGGGGGGGAGGAAACGGTGTCCCAACCTAAAGAAGCGGAGGGGAGGGGGTCGCGCTTTTGCAGAAAAGAAAGGAAAGAATTCTGCAATTTGAAAGAAAAACGGCACTCTGGTAAAATAGCGTTGAAAGAGAGGAAAGACGGCAGGGAGGGTTACTCTGCGCAGGGGGAAAAAGGCCCAGCTCACCTCGTCGCTACGGAAGGAGTCGAAAGAAAGGGGGGGGGGGCCCTCTACAAAGCCCAGGGAGAATTTCGTTTAATCTTTTGGAAAAAGCAACCCAAACCGGGGGAAAAAGTCGCATCATAGTGGCTAAAATCAGAGCTGGAACCAACACAAAGGAGGGGGGAGTGCTTCTGTCTTCCGCGGGGGGGAGAAAAGGGTTTATTGTTGAGGCCCGAAAAGAACCCCAGGGGGGCTTCTTCTTCTTCCTAATCGCGGGAGAGGGGAAGAAAAAAACGCGGCCGTGGAGGGGCTCCGGTGTGCTGAATGAGAGTGGTGAAAAATCGATTTCCTCCTTGATTCGCCAGAAAGGGAGAAAGTGCCGCATTTACGGTGTCGGGATCGAAGATTGTGAAAGGAAGAAGGAAAGGAAGTAAACTATCTAAGTTCATCCGGCGAAAGGAAGGGAAAATCACCTGCTTCCTCTCGAAAAATAAAAAGAAAGTAGAAAAGGAGAAAACGCCTTCTCCTATGAAAGAGAAAAAAAGTCATGATTTCTTTAAACCGACAGGAGGGAGGAAGGAAAGGGGGAGGCTCCTCTACCACCATTTCCGAGAAAGCGGAGGAGGAAAAGAAAGGGAGATCTGGCGCGATCGCCTTGAACTGTCAGAAAAGGGCCGGAGGGGAAAACCATTCTTCGATATGGAAGGGGAAGACTTGTTCCTACCGCCGTCAAAATCAGACGTTGGAAAAGGGAAGGAGGGACGCGCATCCACATCATCTTTTCCCTTTCTCATTCCGCGGAATACCTGGGGAGGGACAAAAAGGGGGGAAAAACCCGCCTCGTTCTCCTCGATCCGCGCCCAGGGGGAGAAGGGAAGTCTGCGACATTCTTTTGTTACGACGGGGGAGGAAGGAGGAAAAATAAACTGCTATAGAAGAGGATTACTTTAATTATTTCTTCTCCTCGCCGAGGAGAGGGGAAGAAAGACGTGCGCCGTCCTAACGATTGGAGGAGCAAAGGAGAGAGGAGGTTCAAAAAAAAACCCACACCTTTTCACGCAATATTTCAAGAAAAAAAGAAGGAGGAAAAAACGACCTTGCATCCTAGCAGGGTGATGGGAGGTCATACGCCGGGAAAAAGAACGAGTATTCTTTCTTCCAATAAGCTCGGGAAGGAAGAGGGGGAACTGGTGGAACTACATCTTGTCAAACGAGAGAAGGGAAAAAGTGGTTACTCCTATAAATATGCAGCGGGAGGAAGAAAAGGGAAAAGCTCGAAAAACCCGCTTCCTTCAGGCCGAGAAAAAAAAGAGCAGACGAAACCCAACTCTTTATCGGAAAAGAGAGGGGAAAAAAAAAAGTTCCCCGGCGGCTAACGGATAACAAAAAGCTGCTAAAAGGGAATTAAACCCTTTAGCAAGGGCGTGGGAGAGGAAATCGGCCTCTACCTTCAGGAGGTCGAGGGCGACTCACAATCTCGATCCCGGAAAAGGGAACGACTTCCGTCCTGCGGCTGCGCGAAAAGGGGGGGAGTCAGCCACACGATTCCTGGAGAGGAAGGGAAGTCGCCCTCCCCTCCTGCGGCGCCACTGGGAAAAAAAGAGTAGGTGCGCCTAATAACCCCCACAAAGAAAAAAGATCCCAAAAGAGCCGTGACTCAGAAAAAAAGGAGATTCTCCACCCTCTGCAAGAGAAAAAAAGAAAAGCACTCTTTTTATGTAGGGGGATTATTGGAGAGAAAGCTCCGTGAGTTTCTCATGAAGAAACGCTTCACAACAGGGAAAAAAAAGAAAAGGTAACTGGCTGGGAGACTCGCCGCATCTCCGATCGACGGAAATGGCGCGAGAGCTCGAGGAAAAGGGAGAAGGATCCAAAGAAAAAAGCTCTGGCAACTCCTATTTTCCCAGCGGGGGACGGGAAAAAATGCAGGAATGCTTCGTAGAGGAGGAGGACTAGAGGGAAAACGACCCCCTACAGCGTCTTTCTGTTTGGGAAAAAAAAAGAAAAGGGCCGACCGTGAACGTTCACCCCGAAAGGAAGCAACCTTAAAACGAAAGGGAAAAAAAAAGAGGGGCGGTCTTTACGTAGACAATGTCTGGAAAAATTGCAAAAAGGCGCTCTCTTATCATCGTACGCGCGCGGAGGGAGGAAGAAAAGAGGGAAAAAGGGCGCAGGCCTACCTGAAGGAACAGGAGAAGGAGGAAGAGGGGGCTATGTTCTATCTTCGGGGGAAAAAAAAAAAAAAAGGATATCTGAAAGGAACGTTCCCGGAAAAAAATCAATCAAGGAAGTTCGAACGACTTCCTTGGGTGGGGGAAAAGGGATTTGTTCGAAACGGAGAAGCCAGGAAAAGTCACCGGAGGGAAAAAAGAAACCATCGTATGTTTGGGAAAGTATCGCATCCCCTCAATCGGGGGGGGAAAAAAGGCCGCTTCCCCTAGGACATTGAGGAGGAGTCCTATTTTCTTTTTTTATTAGACGAAGGGAAAGAGAAAAAGAATTCGTTCCTCAGCGCAAATCGAACCAGTGGAAGGAGGAAGGGCAACCGAGGGAGAAAACCCTTTTTCAAGAGAAAAAAGGGGGGAGAGGGAAAAGTCTCTGTTTGAGTCATGCGCGTGGAAAAGGGGATACAAGGAGGATTGTCTTTTTGCCGGACAACCGGAAGAAGGAGGGGAAAGGTCGTTGCCAAAACATTGCGACGGAGCTAGCTGGAAAGGTGAAACCCTTTCCTTTTTCGGCGTGGGGGAGGGGAGGAGGTTCGACCCGAATTCGCTGCGATTGGATGGAGATAAAAAAGATGCAATTCGGCCTGGAACGAAAAAAAGAAAGGGAGAGCTGAGGGAAAAAAAGAAGTCCAATTCGTATTTCGGACCGGCAAGGAAGAAAGAAAAGAAAAGGGGCCTTTTTTTTTTCATCGCCGCAATAACGCCGAAAGTTCATTCCTCCCTAAGCGTAGGTGAGGAGAGGGATGAAAGAACATCTTTCGTTCTTCTAGCTCAAATCGCGAAAACAATCACAATAGGGGGGAAAGGGGCAATCTTTCAATCGAGGGAAGGAAAGAAAGGGAGTCTAATTTCCAGCGAGAGAGGATAAGCGATGAGAAAAGGGTAACAGCATTTTTTCCGCTTTGGAGAGAGAGGAAGGTTTTTTTCTCGGCAGAGCAAAAATGGTTAGAAGAAGGCTGATGGATCGCGAGGAAGGCCAGATGAGATATTGTGGCTACAAAGAAGTAGAAGGTCAGGGAAAGGACGAACCAGCAAAATATCCACGCCCGGAAAAAAAATGAAGGAAGGAATAGCTTCGCCATTACGCGCAAATGCGTGGGGGAACTGCAAAGAAAGAAGCCCGTTCCTCCCTTGTATAAGGGGGGGAAGGATCGCCGATCACTCTCCCGAGGGCAACCGAAAATGAGGAAAGGCAGGGAAGAGGAATACGTTCAGCATGCGGAAAAAAAGTGTCCATAAAAGAAAAAGGGCTATCACACGTTTTACAAAGCGGCGATCATAAGGGGGAAAGAGTCAATTGTTCCAGCAACCGTCATCGAAAGGAAAAGGGAAAAAGCGCCACTTCGCTGCGAATTGGGGGGGTTGTCATGGGGAAGAAAAAGACCCGTCTTTTGTCCCGTCAGGGTAAGTCCTCATATCCCCGGTTTAAAGGGAAGGAACTCAGCCGTTGTAGCCTTGGGAAAAAGAGGAAGAGGGGCTGCATACTTCCACTGCGTTCGATCTTTACTAAGGTGGTTTAGAGGCCCTTTTGTCTTTCTTATCAAGAAAGAAAGAGGGGAAACAACCGTGTTTCTTGGAAAAAAAATAACCCCGGACGCGACATACACATTTTTGTGAAAAAAAGAGGGGGGGAAAGATGACTGACTTCAACAATTTCGGCAAGAGAAAAGAAGGAATAACGAAGAGAAAAGGGGTACTTTCCCTTCATCGAGGGGGAAAGAGGGGGGTCATCCAACCATTCAGGTTTTCCGAGGCGGGAGCAGGGCAGAAAAAAGATCCTGTGAACAGACCTCTGGCCGCAGAACAGTTCCAAAAGGGAGGGGGAAGAAAAGACATTAACTGTCAAAACCGAGCTCGAAAAAGGGGGGCTTATGAAAAAACCGCGCTTCGCGATATGAGGGAGAGAAAACAACGGAGGAGGCTGAAAAGATAGCGATAACCGAATACGGGGGGGGGGGGGGGGGGGAAGGATCTACCTCTTCGGCGGGGGGGGAAAAAGTATTACCTCAGCACAAAACTGGGAGAGAGCGGGGGGGGGGTAAACCTGGGAAGTCGCATACTTTCTTTCACAGATCGAAGGAGAGGTCAGCGCAACTGTAAAGTGTCTCGTCTAATCCTGAAAAAAGTGAATGGTGGAAAGAAAAGAGAAAATGAATTTAAATTACCAGGGGGGGGGGGGGGGGGGGTCTTTGGGGGGGGGGGGTTTTTTTGCGGGGGGGGGCTTCCCTTTTCACAGAGCTGGGGAAATGCTTGCGGAAAAAAAAAAATACTGCGCCCTTGTTGCCTTCGAAGACAAGGGACTAAAAAAGTCACACCACTCTTAGTGGGCGAGAACACGTCAAGGGGTTTTATCAGTATCGCTTGGGGGGGGAGGAGAAGGTTGTGCTGGGGAGAGGAGTGATAGGGGGAAAAACTCAACCCACTTCGTATCTCGAAGAGGAAAAAAGAGAGCAAATTTGAAAAAAAGAATGGTACAGGGAAAGGCTGATTTATCCCTAGGTCACCCAGGTAGGACTTTAAACCTATATTGCGGATAGGGACGGAAAACATTGGTGAGGCCAAAGTAAGAAATTCTTCTCTACCTGTCAGGAATGTGAAAGGGAAGTGCTTTCCCAATTGAACTAAGGGGAGAACCTTCGGGCTTTTGTAAAACTTTGATAGAAAAAAACAAATGGAAAGAAGAAGGGGGTCGCTCATTCGGGAATCCCAAAAGCCGCCCCCTCTTTGCCGCATTCGGGGGCACTGCCAAAAAATACTTCGCGCCCCCTGCCCACCAAAGGCCAGGAGAGGAAACGGGTCCCGTGCCGTTCGTTGCCTCCGGACACCGAGGAAAGGGCGCCCGAGGCAAAAAAGGGCTTTCCTCCCTTCCTTCTCCGGGCGTGGGGAAAAGATTGTGTTGCTCCTCCCTTCCCGAGGGTTAGAGGAAGAACATCTATCATCTTGCATGCCGGAGTTGAGGGAGAGGGAGAGATCCCCCTTGACGGCACACGAATGCTGTGAGATGAAAAGTGAAAAAGAAGGAAAAAAAGGGGGGGAAAATATGAAGCTCTCACGCCGATGGAAGGAAGAATGAAAAGGGAGCGTCTCTATTGTGAACGCTGAAAAAAGGGAAGGAATGCAACCGTTTGATTCTGGGTCAAGGGGGCGAAGAAAGAGGGGAAGGGGGGCGAAAGCTTCCGTACTACTCCTTCTGGCGGAATGAAAGGGGGTGTGCACTCGCGTTATTTCTCGATACAAAGGGGGGCTTGGAAGGGAGGGGGAAGAGAGGGGGAAGGTGCGTGAACGTGGATGGAGTGGTAAGAGGAGAAAGATGAGGGAGGGAAAGATGAAAGAAAGGCATAAGAGATATGATAGAGGGGATAGGTGGGAGTCGGCTCATATGGGACTTGAAGGAGGGGGAGGGGGAGGGAGGTGTTGAACGATCATCCAATTCCATCGCTCCGGTCCTTTGAAAATCTTGGGGCTGAAAGGGGGAACCTACGATACCTCGCCGCAAAGAGAAAGAGAAGGGAAGGCCGAGTACTTCTGTATCTGAATTCATGACAAAAGAAGGATAGGGGTTCAACCACCCTCTATCCTCAGGAAAAGAGAGAGGAAGAAGGGGGAAAACGTCAATTTGTCTTTGCAACGATCGATTGGAGTGAAGGGAAGACAAAGCAAGGGTAGCTTTTATCCCTCCAGTGCTGTTGAAACGCTATGCTCAAAAAGAGAAGAGGTCAAAGAGTATGGGGAAGGAAGGTTGATGCCCTTGGGGCACAGAAAGACAGGGGGGGGAAAGAGTTGGCGCGGGGAGGACGAAGGGACAAAGAATCTGAATGACCCGCTGATAAGAAAAGGAGGAACACCCGATAAATTGGCACGGAAGAAAAAAGTGGGTTTCACGAGGAAAAAGAGGATACAGTCACTGTCAAGATTCTCCGTTGCGGAACAAAAAAAAAAAAAGAAAGAAAAAGTCTTCGACGCTTTTGAGGAAAAAGCAGAGAGGGCAAAAAAGGGTCCTTAAGAGAGAAGACCCGCGCTCGACATAGCAAAACCTTCAAAGAAGAAGTTTCGCTTCAGGTAGGCCTTGAAGGAGGAGAAAGACATCGAGCGCGTCGATGAGAACAAACTAACAGAAAAAAAAAAAAAGTTGTGGCCTCCACTTTTCGCCGGGAAAAGAACACAAAAAAGACCGAGTCTGCGCGCGGTGTGGGCCGGGAGAGGGAGAAGTTGAGGAGCGTCAGGAAGGATCGGCCCTTGTGGGTCAGGAAACCAGACGCAAAGGGGGAAATTTCTCTCTTTTCATAAAGAGGAGGGCTCTCGAAGCATTCCGGCAAGGGTCAGGGGGAGTTGCCCTATCTTTGGTCGAAAGGAGGGGGGTAGGCGGATCTGCCGCCTTTTGCCAGAGAGCGGAAAAGAGCGATCAGGGGGAAGAAGCACGTGCCTTCTCTTTTCTCGACAAAGAAAGGGGGGAGGGAGGGTGAAGCTGTTTTGCCTGAACCCTGCGCGGAGAAAAAAATCAGCATCAAGAAAAAGGACTGTCTCCAATCCCAAAAAGAAAGCGTCTGTCCGTGGCCGGCTGTTGGCGCAGAGACGAAGGAGGGGAGGGAGGGGGGGGGGACCCCGAAAAGGGTAGGGGTTGTTTGCTTCGAGGGTCGCGTGATACCAGGCGGGTGGGCGCAGAAAGGGGAGGGCGCAAAGGAAAAAGGGACGATCGTGTGGGCGACGCACCAGAGGGAGGATGCGCCAGCCCCGCCTGGAAGTCGTGAAAAGAAAGTGAAGGGTGGGGAGGGGGCTCGAAAGCCCTTCCGCAGCAACCCTCGTCGTGAGAAAAGGGAAGGGGGACGAGCGAAGGGAGAAACAATGAAGGGAAAGAGCACCCTCTCGCCTATCATCTTTGTGAGGGAGAAGGAAGAAGAAGGGGGGGGAAAAAAAAAAAGCCCCCGTCTCCTATTCCTATGATCCGTGCGAGGGGGTCCTCTCACCTCGTTGGGTGATCAGAGGAGGAGAGGAAGGTCTCTTTTTGTCTCGCTGCAGGAAGGGTGGTCCGAGAAGAGAACGCTTCAAAAGATCTTGCCGATCTACTTGACTGCATCACTGGGGAGGGGGACCCAGATGTAGTTTCCACCAGGTCTGCGAGAGGAAAGCGCTGAAAAAAGAAAGGATCTCGGGTTCTGCTTAGAGCCGAAAGAGAGAGGGAAAAGGAAGTCGGCAAGTCCGGGAATAGGGGGAGGAGAGGGAGGGACAAAAAAAAGAAGCGCCGCTTCTCCTCGATCCGCGCCATTTGCGAAGGAAAAAGGGAGGGGCGACAGGCTGTTGTCGACACTGTGCGAAGCTTGAAGAAGCGTCCACAAAAAAAAAAAAACCGGAGAGGAGAAAAAAGAAGAGGGGGAAAAAAAGCGGCCGCACCGTCCGTCCCTACAACAGCCGGTAGAGAGGAGAAGGAGAAACATGAAAGGAGGCGATGGTGCATCCTCGGGGAAAGAGAAGACAAGATTTCACGATTAATAATACCCAGGTAGAGAGGGAAAACAAGGGAGACTAACGCCTACCCTATATCCGCGCACAGAGGGGGGGAAAAGGAGCGGTAAAAAGGACTACATCTTTTTCCCCTCTCCGGTCCTCGAAAAGAAAAAAAAGGGGAGGAAATCGCCGAGAAGAGGGCAATCGCGTCCATCCCAAGGTGGTAAAAAAGAGAAGTCGGC
>Ga0179593_1315434_pt1 | contig 14082 bp, 27 predicted proteins | sample CZODoug2_1_08_16_FD_185931 | JGI IMG/M metagenome (GOLD analysis project Ga0179593, IMG submission 185931) | Vadose zone soil fungal communities from Angelo Coast Range Reserve, California, USA - CZODoug2_1_08_16fungal (PacBio error correction) | ecosystem: Environmental > Terrestrial > Soil >...
TTGAGGGAAAGTCTTGGTGGGGGGAGCCTGAAAAAAAACAAACCTAGGCCAAAAATTTTTGTCCGGGGAACTTTGGGAAGGGTTGAACAGACGGAATAGCCGTCCAAAAAATCCAAGTCAAGCTCAACCGAAAAAATCAGCAGAACCTTCCTCAAAAATTAACGTTCGGGATGCTATCGAACGGGGGGAAAAAAAAAAAAATGGAAAACCCGAACGAAACGAATATTTAAAAACAAAAGGGGTAAAAGTCGCAGGACCTCCAAGGGGTTCCACATCGTAAAAACATAAGCAAAAAAGGGGGGGGGGGGGGGGAGTGTCCGCAGGGGGGGGGGCTGAAAGAAAGAGGAGAATTTAAAACGCCACCTACCTCAAATGGTTACAAGGTGAGACACCTTAAGAGAAGAGTTGTGGCGAGGGAAAAAAGAGGAGGTTAAGGAAGCCATCAGGTAAAATAACGAAACAAGGATGAAAACGCTTTGGTTACGGGAGGAGGAAAAAAAAAAAGCCTCTTCAAAAGATTGGGGGGAGCGGTGACGGGGGGGGGACGACGAACAAAATCGAGGAACTAGGGTTCTTTTGTATGGAAGTAGTTTATGTGCAGGTTTTGGGGGAGATTTAACGGGGGGGCACGCAAGTACAAACATTAGGAAGAGGGGGGGGGTCCAACAACCAAGAGTTCAAGGGGACGCCAGGCTGTGGGCAAAAAAAGGAATCAAAGGTCGTAAAGAATGCAGCTCGCCAAACTAAAAAGGGAGTAAGCAGCAAGGGGGGGGGGGACTTTGGGAAGAAAGGACCCCTGCACAAAGCAGAAAAAAATCACAATTGGCGTGCTTGTGGGGGGGGGGGAACCAGTATCTAGGAAGGTCTCAGCAAAGGATCATTTCCGTGGTTTGGCCCGATCAAAAAGGAACCTAGAGAAATAGTGTTGAAAAAAAAAGGCATATGTGTCTACGGCCAGTGTAGGAGGAGGCTTGGTACCATTAACGCGGGGGGAAAGTGTCAAGAATATCCCAAAAATGGGAAGGGGAGAAAAGGCCATCTCGCCAGTCTCAGACACATTCCCCAGGTGCCAAGTTGCAATATTGGAAAGACCGAGAGCAACACCGATCAGTCAAGCGGGGGTGGGATCGTCATCCGAAAGGGGACTACTAACGGAAAAAAAAAAACTCAGACCGCACCCAGACTAAGCAACACTTGCATATGAAATGGAAAGAGAAAGAAGGGGGAAAAAGAGGTGACAACCGAAAGGGGACTGGGTTAAAGCAAAAAAAAGTGGGGAATGAAAAACAGGTGGAAAGCTTAAACAATCTCCAATGGAAAGATGTGGGGGGGCAAAGGGGCAACGTGTGGGGACAAGATGGAAAAAGTGGGCCAAAAAGGGGTTTTGTAAAAAACGGGGGGGGGGGGGGTGGGGGGGGGGGGGGGGATGGGGTTCCCTGGGTATCGAAAAACCTAAAAAAGAAACCACTTAGCAGAAAGGGTTTGTTATTATGTACTATTCAGGGGAAGGGAAAGAGAACGGGCAAAAAGAGGGGGGGGGGGGCAACTGGAAGGCCTGGGAGCGGACTTTGGCCCTTTGCAACAAGAGGATGGGGGGGGGGTTTTTGTTTGATCTCCAACTGAAGGTAAAGAAAGAGAAAAGGAGGTAGCTGGGAGAGGGGAGATGAAGCGGAAGGAGGGAGGTGAAGGAGCTAAGGGGTGGGAGGCGTAGGCGGAAGAAGAAATTGCGGGATAGAGGCATAGGGAGGGAGGATGGGATGGGGAAGGGAGTAGGGGATAGGTGCAGTGAAACGTAGCTTAAGTGGTTGATAGGGGGAAAGGAGGATAGAGGGAAGTTAAAAAAAGAGAAAGGGTGTGAAAAGGGAAGAAAGCGAGACAAACGTGGGGGGGGGTTTTGAGGTGGATGGAGAAAAATGGAGTAGTGGTGAATGGGAGGAAGTTGGGGAGGGGGGGTAGACTGGGGTCTGGGGGCTCCCAAACTTGGAATGCTTGGAACAGGACCCTGTAATCTCGTTCCGCATTAACGGAATACCATTTTGAAGACCGCGAAAAGGGGACTGAAAAGTTTCTCAACGTGGGGGGTCGAAAGTAGTCTACAACCTAGAATATAAGGGGGTTGTCTTGGCAGGATGGGATTTAACGTCCTTTTAAGGACCGGAAGAGGGGAAGTGATGGGGGCATTGCCGTGGGGGTTTCATTGCATACCTATACCACACCAAAAAAACCTTTTGGTCTTAATAAAAACTCACCCGGGGGGGGGAAAGGGGATTTGGGGACTCAATAAATCACAAATCCTGCACAATGCGAAAATCAAGAGCTCAAATTGTATTGTTTGCAGTGCGTTGGGGTGGGGGTGTGGCACCCCGTATACAGCATAGCATCAGGAAAGGTGGGGAGCCCCGGCACTTTCACAAAAAAAACATGTGCCCAGGTTGGGGAAGACATAAAAAGAGCCGGTGCCCGGGGGGGAGAACAAAATGGAGTGTGGGGGGGGATACTATTGATGGGGTGAAAAAAAAGTGGCAACGAATTTGGGGGGGGTGTGTGGGGAGTCTTGGATTGAAACCAAAAAGGGAAAAGCGGCCAATGGGTAAAAAAAAAAGAAAAAAAAGGACAGGCGGTGGGAAAATAGAATTCCACAGAATCGCTAATGGGGGGGGGGTACGGGGAGGGTGGCTAGGGGAAAAGAAGGGGAGCAACTTATGGACTATTGGGGCAAAACAGAAAGGGCAAGGACTATGAACGGAGGGGGTTTGCACAAGAAACCGAACCTTATTGCCAAACAACAACAACAGTATTGGAGAGAAACAAACACGGGGTGACTGTACCAAAACGTCCCCCGGAGCCATGTTTTTTAGCCCAATATGCCAAGAATCGTCCTACATTGGGGATTTGTCAGGGTCTAGGCACAAAAATAAAAAGATAACCAAAAAAAAAGTGAGCAAAGAATCAAATGCCAGGGAGGGATATGGGCTTTTTAAAAAAAACTCCAGAGGGAAGAAGGGGGTTGGGGGTTTTTTGAAAACAGTTCAAGAGGAATGGGGGGGGCCCTTTTGTGGTTCAGGGTGAAGGTCAGACTAAAAACCAACAACATGGACTCAAAACATGGAGGATAAAGTGGAACTCAAGGTGAAAAATCAAACACAGTATATGGAAAAGCCAAAAAAAAACGAAGGGAGTTCTCCGATGGGAGAGACAAACGTGGACCTGGGTAAAAGGCCTGGGCGGCCCCAAATTGCACGTTGTAGAAGAGAATGAGGAAAAAGGGAGGGAGGGACCAGTCAAAAAACTCAGGAAAGAAAAAAAGAACTCGGGATGGTATGGTGAGATGCAGGAAAAAGGGGCTGAATCTGGTAGAAAATTGGGGGGGGGGGGGCCAAGGGGGAGGGGTAGAGGTAAAAAAAAGTGGTGGACGGGTTATACCCGGGACCGATGAAGTACCCAGTCCAAGGGGAGGGGGAGGGACCAGATCAATCAAGGTGCCTGAGGGGGACTGGGTGAAAGGTAAAAGACACCCGGAACCAAAACATCCTCCAAAAACCGGGAGACTTATAAGGAAAGAACGAAAGGACAGATTCAAAAGGGGGGAAAAAAAGGATAAAGGTTTGAGTGGCACGAAAAGGGGAGTCTTCACTTGAAAGCAGATCTTGCCAAGGAGGCCATCTAAGAATCGTAAACCAAAAAAAAAAAGCGTACCGGACGGGGAAAAAAATGCATGGGGGGGACAAAAATAAACCATCTAAACAACCAAGAATGGGAGGAAAAGAAAACAGGGCAACCTTACCTCCCATCGTCCACAAGTGCAACAACAGCATTTCTTTGACAAAGCAGGTTAATTAAAACTACTTACTGAAATAAGAGTACCTCCTAACAAAAACCCAAACAAAGGGTCGCGGGACACCTTGGGCTTTTGTTGGTTCCGTGGGTTTTTGAACAAGCACAAAGTCAACCAATGGTGGTTAAATGGAATTACTGGGTGTTGGTGGGTCCAAGAGAACGGCAAAATTCAGGGGCCATTGGCATGGGGGGATGGGGGGGGGAAATAGTTACAACCGGTTAGGGAGGAAACAGGGTGGTCTGTTTAGGGGGGAAGGCATTAGAAGTGACGACATGGCCACACAAACGGTAAGATTCAAAGGGTGCCAATAGCAAGTTGGGGGAGAAGAGGGGGGGTAAGTTTGCATTGAGCGTTGGGTGGTGGTATATATTTTGTGGGGGTAGGGGGTCGGTCGCAGGGGGGGGGAGAGGGTTGTGAATTACACATCAACAGGATCAAAAACCGCTAAGGGATAGGGGTAAACGAGTTAGGTGAAAGAAAAATTCAGACAAAGGGGGGAGGGAAGTGATTTTGCAGATTCACGACTGTTGAACTAGGGGGCTTTTTAGAAGGGAAAATTTGTTATTACGGGGAAAGGAAGGCACGGGGGGGTAATTTTGAGAAAAAAAAATGAGGGGTGCCGATGGAAACCCGACCCAAGGCCCGGAAAGAATCTTCCCAGAGCCGGGGTGATGGGTTACAAAAAAAATGGGCAGAGTAGGGGGGATAAGTCGTGCAAAAACGGAACTGAATCAATGCAGTGGAAGAAAAAGGAAACCACTCGATGCAAGTATCCTGGTCCCAAAAAAAAACGGACAAAAGGACAAGGGGTTCGAAGTGTGGAAAGCTTATGTCAAAGACGCCCCAGGCTCTCAGAAAAAAGTTTTTTTGAAAAAAGGGACACAGCCCTATAACCCCCAAAAAGGGGGGGGGAAAAAAACTTGTTGAGAGTAGAATTGAGGGGGTCGAACAGAAAAGATGTTGGGGTTGGGGGGGGGGGAAAAAACACTAAATGATGAAGGGAAAAGTGGTCAAGCTAAAAAGATAAGAAAAGCAATTAAAATCGGGTATAAAAGGGAAAAAAAAATGACAATTCTGACAGTGTGGAGTCCCGTAAACAAACAAGAAAACCTGAAGGAAGAGGGCGGTTTTGGGGGGAAGCTAGCAACGAAAAACAGACGGTTGCTACATCTGGGGTAGTTGGAGTGTCAGGATGTTCGGGAAGTCACCTCCTAAACTTGGCGAGCAACAAAGGCTCTTCAAGGTAAGGGGGGGAAAAAACCAAGAAAAAAATATTAGTCAGCGAAGAGAGGAAAATCGGCGGGGTAAAGGAAAAAGGGGAAAACCACAACAAGTTTTCCTGTGGGCGGTGGGGGGAATGAAAGGATGGGTAAGGGATCTCCGGATTTGGGTTACAAAAAAAAAAAAAGGTTTTGGAAAAAAAAAAAAGCCACTGTTGAGGACGGGGGGGGTGACGGGGGGGGTCCAGCATCAACAACCCACCAATGGAAAACAGGGGTAGAACAATGGAAGAGAAAAAAAAAACCGGTAGCTGGAGCGAGGTTCGTGTGATTCAGTTTGAAAAAAAGGTGGGACGGTTGGTGGGGCCTGGAGCTCTTAAAGAGGCACCCTCACGGGAAAAAAAGTTAAATCAAAACTTGTTGGTGGTTGGTGGGGGGGGCCTAAAGGGGGGGGGGGGGGGGTTGTGGGAGGCGCAAAGAACTTTGGCATCAAATCTCTCAAAACGTCAAAAAAAAAAAGAAACGAGGGAGGAAAACTAGAGAGGGGAAAAAGGGCTTTGAGAACTCAAAAAACAAAAAGAGAAAAAAAAAAGGGGGGTGGTTCGAAAAACGTGGGCAAATACAACTTGGAAGAGCCAGGGAACAAAAAAGTTTACCCGGTCAAAAGGACGAAAACAGAAATAAGCGAAAATTCCCTCAGCAATGGTTAAATTCTCGGGGGGGGAAAGAGTCGGCGGGGAAAAAAAGGGAACTAACAAAAAATAAAAAAAAAAAGCGAGTTAAAAACCTTGGTTTAAAAATACGAGCAGATCCAGTAAAAAACGGGTGCAAAAAGTAAAGACAAAGCGTGGTGGTCTGGCCCATAAAGGGAGGGAGGAACCCAGTGGGGAGGAAACTACCTAGCTTTGGGGAACCTTCTGGGTGGAAGGAAGAGAAGGATTGTGGGGGGAGAGAAGCTTAGGGGAAAGGTACCGCCAGGTCAGGAAAAAAGAAAAGGATGTGGAGACCGTCCAGGGGGGGGTTTCCAGAATAGATGCCAAACCTCTTACATAAAGGAGAGGAGGGGGTACACGACACATGTTCAAAAGACAATCAGGTTGGCATAAAAAGGTTAAATGACGGGGGGGTTATCGAATGTCAGGGGCAAGGGGGGGGGGAATCAAAATTTAGTGGGGGAAAACAACCACATTTGGGAAAAAAGGATAAGAAAGGACTCAGAGAAGAAAAGGGTGTTGGGTGGTGGGAGAAAGGAAACAAGGGGGGAAAAGGAGACAACTGACAAGAAAAGAGGGGTGGAGAGCCTTTTTGTGAGGGAAGACCGGTCAAAAAGAGAAAATCCACGGTTGGGAGGTGAAAAAGTTTTTTGTGGAACAAGAGAGAAGCAGGGAATGTCCAAAAAAGGGGAGAAAGGGGGAAACGTTTTGTGCAAACTACAAGTCAGAAAAAGCCCCAAGAAGACAAAAAGGGTGTAAAAAACCGAGAAGATGCAATACGGACATGGGGGGGGGGGGGGGGGGGGGGGGGGGGGGGGTGAAACTAAAGGGAGAACAGGGGGGGGTTCCAATTAACGGACCGGTCTGCCGGGGGGGGAAAAGGTCAAACAGGTTGAAGCCAACAGTAGGCCAAAGATGGAGAAAGAATGGGCCCGAACTGGGGGGGATGGGGGGGAGTGTCTAGCCAAATAGAGAAAAGAACATCACAGAGGGGGGGAGGGCGGATGACAAAAAGGCGACTGCTCTACGAAACAAAAACAAAAGGGCCTCAGGAAAAAACTACAACCACAAGAAAAAGACCAACACTGGAGTAAGGGTCATTTAATCTTACGGGGGGGGGCAAATAAAAGAAGAGTCAGGCCAAACTGGGGGAGAAAGTAAAAGGAAAAAGAGGCACCATCGAAAACCAATGTAACAGAATTGGGGTCTGTTTCTGAGGGGGGAAAAAACAGGACAAGGGCACCACACAGTTGGAGTTGATTGTCGGGGGGGGAGCAAAAAACAGGGCAAAAGCCCCGGTCCTCGACATTGGGGTTGGGAAGGTAATAACGAGTCATTTAAACTAGAAGGGAAAAAAGGCCAGGGGGCCAAACTGTCAGCCGGCGAAAACTGGGGAAAGGGGGGGTGGCAAAACTGTCAATCAATAGATGGTGTTGTATTAAGGGCCCCAAGGGGAAGTTAAAAAAAATCACAGACCTTTTAAGAGGGAGTGAGAGACTGGGCAAAGGTGAATAGGGAAGACATTAAAAGATACTTTCACTAGTCGAAAAGAATGATGATGAGAAACCGTCCAGGTGAAAGTAATACCAAGACAAGAAAGTTGGGGAGGGAATGAAGTGGGTTTGTTAACGAAATGGGGGGAAGGGGAAAAAAGGGATGAACTGGACAAGCCAGGGCAAGTGGTGGAAGGGAGAAAAAAACGATACCGGACAAACCCTTTAAAAAACGGGAGCAAATCAACCGTGGGCAACAAAAGGAAAAGTGAGTCAAATCAGCAAAAGACCGGGCATCAGACAAAACAAGTATTTGTTGGAAAAGTAAAAAAAATTGGTGGGGGGGGGGGGAGTGGACAACGAAAGCAAGTTCATAAATGGCTGAAACTTCAGGGAGCGAACAAACATTCACAAAAACAAATGCACAAATTGAAGCAGAGAAGAAAAGATCAACCGGGGGGCGGTCCATGCTAGGTTTTGGGGGGGGAAAAAAGAAAAAAAAAGGATGTTCACAAAAAATTGACGCATAAAACAAGAGGAGATTGGGGGGGTGGGAGGGGGGGGGGGGGGGGGGGAGAAGAAAAAAAACACTGGTAACGGGAACACAGAAGGAAAAAGGGTAAACGTAAACAGGGGAAAAAAAAAAAAAACAGCGAAAAAAGAGGCCTTTTAGAGCAATTAAGTAAAGGGGACCAGGCATGGATCGATTTGGGGTTGAGAGGGGGGGGGGGAAGGGGGGAAAAACTGAAGACAATGAGCCTAGGGGCTATTGAACCCTAACGAAGGGACGGTCCTGAATTCGTGGTGGGAAGAAACTGACAATCGATCTAGCAAAAAAAAAAAAAAAGGGGAGGGAAAGATGAAGAAGATCGAGGGGCGGTATTGGGGGGAAAAGAACGATGGGGTTCAAAAAGGGGAGACAATTGGGAAAAAAGGGCCACTAGGAAGAAGTGTCTTGGTTCGTGTTGGGTAAGGAGACAAAACAACAGAAAAAAAAGATAAAACACCAGAAGGAGCTGCCCGGATGGAAATAGAGGTTGGTGGGAAAAGGAATTTAAAAAAAAAAAGCATATGAAGGCGCCATGTGTGTTGTGTGGATAAATGGGGCAAGGGGGAGGATAACCAAAGGTAAGGGGGACATTTGTGGGTCCAGGGTGGAAAAGGAAGGGGCCCCACAAAGAAATCATCCCCTAAAGTTGGAAGGAGGGAACCCAGGGGGGACCTCAATGGATATCAAACAAAATAGCCAATGGGAGCAAAAACTCAAAAAAAGGGAGCTGAAAAACCCAGATTAGACAAAAAAGGGACAAAGGGGTTGTTTTGTGAAGGCCATGGGAAGTGCCAATGGTGACCGTTTTGAGGCTAGTTAATAACTATCAAATTTGAGGGGAAACATAAAAAAAAAAGACTCCAGCAAAAATAATCAAAGAGTTTTGGGGGGGGAAAAGGTGTTTTAGGGCATTAGTGGTTGCTTGATATTTGGGAGAAAAAAAAGGCAAAAACGGGGTGAATGGGGGAAACTTAGGAAAAAGGGGTGGACGTTAGAGTCGAGATTCAAAGTAAAAACGCAAGGGGTCCTAGGGGGAAGTGGAGAATAAAACGGGTGGAAGGTAAATGAAAGGTGGGAGTCAAGAGACAAGAAAATACTCAAACAAAATTCGATAAGAAATAAATGGAGGGACATCAAAGGGGCGAAAATTCCATCAGGGGGGGGGGTAATGAACCAAGGAGGAAGTATGTGTGACCATATTGGGGAAAAGGGAAATAGTAACCTGTGGGAAGGGAGACTGAGAAAGAAAAGGAAAGAAAAAAAAGGTAAAAAAAAAGGGGCGTAAATCCTTTGTAGGGCTAGGGAAGATATAAAACCGCTAAAAAAACAAAACAGGGGGATTGACAGGGTGCCAACGGTGGCTCCGCGCATTTCGGAAAAAAATGGGAAAAAAAATGTGGGTTTTTGGGGCAAGTTTACTAAGGGAGGCTGGAAAAAAACGAGAACCCTAAAAGGATCAATAAAAAAAAAACTGCGGCAGAACACTTGTGGGGGATTTTTTAGGGGGGGGGGGGAAAGAGACACAGAAAAAAAAAACTGTGGGGCCACAACGGGGGGAGTCTTTTGTTGTATGGTGTGTGTTGGGGGTCAACAGAAAGAACTCCCAAATCAACAACAAAAAAAAAGTGGCCCATTTTGAGCAAAAGAGGGGGGGTAACGGGGGGGTGATTTCCATCAAAAACCCAATTGAAGGGTAGGGTTTGCAGGGGAACTGAGGGGTGGTACTAGGTGAAAAACACTGAATAGATGGAAAATGAAATAAAGAATTGTGGGGGGATGTATGGGGGAGGGGGGGTTTCAGCACCCCACGGTGGGGGGGTGTTGGGGAACCAGTGGGAGAGGGAGACTGAGTTAAAGGTGGGGGGGGGTTTACGAAAGGCAAAACAGATGAGAAGAAACGTGTGGCATCACTCAGGTGGCCAGAGGGAACAATTTGGGGGGGGGACCGAAAAACGGAGGTGAAAAAATTCAACTTTGGTGGATGCGGAGTGCTTAATGGTGGTACAATACAGTGAAGACTGCGGGGGGGGAAAATTGTCCACAGGGGTCAGAGTCAACCAGACAACAATTGAAAAAAGGGTCACCCAGCGACAAGGGGGGGGGTGAAAATATGGCTATAAAGGCATCGGAGACGGTCAAAAAAAGGAAAGGACCAAAAAGGCTGAGAAAAAAAAGGTATCACCGAGGGGGGGATGCTATCAGGGAAAACCCCAAAAAAAAAAACTGCACCGCAAAAAAGGGGGGGAGAGGAACGGGGGGTGAAAATTTTACGGTCATCAAAAACTCATGGAGATCAGAGGGGGGGTAAAAGGAGAAAAGCGGCAATCTGAAGAAACAACACAGGGGGCGGGGAATCCCTGAAAGGGTTGCAAAGTTATCGAACAGAACTAGGTTGGGTTGTGTTGTGAAAAAAAACAAATGGAGGGAAAAACCCTGTGCATTAAAACATCTGGGGAAAACACGGGCAGAGAAAATAGGTGCAACAAAAAACTAGTCTGTACCAATGTGTCCAGGCGTAAAACACTAAAAAAAACGAAAAGGAAAAATCCTAAAGGGAGTTTGGTCATCTAAGAGAAAAACAACGGTTGTCTGAAAAAAATCTAAAGCGGTATTTTATTTTTTAGGATGGGCAAGTTTAAAAAAAAACGCTGCTTGGAGGAGGAAACAAAAACGCGGAGCAGAGGAAAAAGGTGATTGAAACCAACAGTGAAAAAGGGTGGTTAGGGGTGAGGGTGGTCAGTAGAGAGAGCGGGCGTAGAGAAGGCCCAACAAAAAACATTTGAAAGGTGGAGTGGGAATGACGGTTTAGAACCGTGGGGGAGACGGGGGCAGGAATTGTGGGACCCCCAGGGGGGGGGTAAGACCGGGTGGAGTTCTGAGGGGTTGGAAGGGTTTGTTTTGAACAAAAAAAGTCGAGGGTGCGAAAGAACGGAATGCTGAGGAAGATGGAAAAATCGGGGGGGGGGAGGGCTTGGTGACGTGGACTGGTTGGGTGATGTGGAGGTTAAAGAGTGAAAAAAAATCACAGAGGTTGGAAGAAAAAAAAAAAAGGGGGTGGGGGCACCTATGGGTTGGGGGGGTTTGGGAGGAAAAACCACTTTTAAAGGGGGACAAGAGAAAAGAAGACGGAAAAAAAAACAACTGAGGAAAAGGGAGGAAAGAGAAAGGAAGAATTTGAAGAAGAAACTGTGCGCAAAAAAAAAAACCAAAACAAAAAAAGAGGAAAAAAAGTTGGTGTGACAACTTTTCGAAACACTTGAAAAAAGAACATGAGAAAAGGGCACCAAAAAGTTCCCATTGTACAAGGGAAAAAGAAAGAAAGAAAAAGCTAAGGGCCGCAGAAGTTGGTCCGGAGTAAGATACTCTACTGGAAACAAGAAAAAAAAAGAAACAGGAATCAAAGCTGCGGTAAACCAAATTGGGGGGGGAAAAAAAAGAGAAAAGATTCAAGGTCACAGCTCAGAAATCACAAGAAGGTTGTTTGGTTTGACTGAGCTTAAAGCAGATAGGGATAGATGGCCACGCCTAAAAACTTGGTGGAGAAGGGGGGTATCAGGAAGAGTTGGGGAGGCGGGCAGACGGAAGGGAGGAATCAAGCCACATGAAAAAATGGGGATTGGGGGGGGGGGGCAGAACGCGTTGTCGAGATCCCCAAAAAAAGATCGCGGGAGGGTTGGAGCGGTCTTTCTGGTGAAACGCACACATTAACAGAATGAGCGTGATTGGCAGAAAGAGGGTTCTTAAAGGGGGAGGAAAATTGAGTTGGAAAGGGGGGGTTCCCCATGGAGGATGGGGAACAAAAAAAAACCTTCTGTTACAGGGGGGAGAAAAAACACGCCCAAGGAGTCCTACAGACAAAGTGGGGGGGGGGTTGTCTTAAGTGCCTCCAGAATAACGAAGAAAAAGTAGGAGAGAACGTGCAGGGGAAAAAAAAAGTAAGAATAGGGGAAGGGTGGAACGAGGGGACGGAGAGTGTTGGGGAGGAAGTGGGAGAAGAAGTAGTAAAAAAGTAAGGCGGGAGGAGGGGGAAAGGGATGAAGATTAGAAGGAAAAGGTGAAGGGAGATGGGGCGACAGGGGAATTGGCGAGCAGGAAGAAGAAAGGGGATGGGGGGAAAAATAGAACTGGGAAGGGGAGGAAAGAGCGAAAAAGAAGTGCGTGGGAGGGGATAGGAGGGGGAGAGAATGGAAGGGGGACGAAAGGGACGATCTATCAAAGGGGGGGGAAAGAAAGGGTAAGGAGAGAAGTTAAAGGCAGGATGGAATAGAGGGGGGTAAGGAAGAGAGGAGGGAGAAAGAGAGTAAGAGGGGTGGGGGGGAGTAGTGGGTACGAATGAAGGAGAGGGAAGAGGGGGGAGGGAGAAGGTAACGAGAGGAGGAGGGGGATAGGGAGAGAGAGTAGGGGGGGGAAGGGGGAAGGGGAGGGGCATGGATGGACGGTGGGGGGGAGCGTAGGACTAAGTCAGAAGGAAAAGGTAAGAGGGGGGGAAGAACGTTCGAGGAGGAGGGTCAAAACGAGCGGTAAGGGGGGGGAGGAGGGGGGGGAGGAAAAGCAATGCATAAAAAGTAGAGAAGGGGGCCTGGGGGGCTTGGTTGCAGTTAAAACTAGGATAAAACGTGCAGGGGGGGGACTGTTTTGGGTGGGGCCTCAATGGCAATCGGAGGTAATTGAAGAAACAAACGTTTTGCAACGGTGGGGGGGGGTGGAAAAAGAGACAGGAGCGGGGGGAACGAAGGAGGGGCAGAGAAGGGAAACAATAAGGGCCACACATATCTACCCATTTTAAAAAACGGGGAAGAGGTTAATAAGGAATGTGGGAGGTAAGCAAACCTGAACGACCTTGGGGTGGGGGGGAAAAGGAAAAACCGAAAGGGATTCACGGGAAAAGGTGGAAAAACAATTGGGAAAGAGAACACTCGAGTCCAAAATAAAAGAAAGACGCAAGTCACAAAAGTGTATGTAATGGGAGGGATGGAACGAAGAAACAGGATCGCACAGCGGGTGGAAAGTGGCGCGTCAAGGCGCCAAGAAAACCATAACTCACACCGCAAAGGTAGAACAACTTTGGCTATAGGGAGTTGATCTAGTAAGTTGGTGTGGCAAAACGATATGAATTCCATCAATCCCGCAATAAAGGGGGGGTGAAAGGAAAACGGGGAAAAAATCTGGAAAATCCAGACTAGGGGGGGCGGGCTTCTGAAAAAAAAGAATTAAGGGGGCCACAGTTGGCTGTGATTTTGCGGAGAAAAAAACCCTTGAAATCCCACCAGGTAGAAAAAAGGAAGGGGGGGGTTAAGGAAATGAGAAGAGTCGGGTAGAAGAACATAATGGCAATGGGAACTGGGAAGGGGACGGGCGCAGGGAGTTTTTACCCCAATGAAATATAATGGGGGGGGGGAAGGGAAATGCGACAGGGAAAAAATTGACAGGTTCCCCTCGGGAAAAAAGGGGATTGGGAACCACTCCTTGCAAGGAGAGGGGAAACCAAAAGTAAAAGGAACTGGAAAAGAGGGGGTCATAACTAAAGGTCGGCCCTGGGGAAGGAGACCTAATTCCTGGGAATACTGCAAGAGAAGAAGGGGATGATATTTCGTGGGTAAGAAAGGGGATTTGGTACCTTACCCTTGTGGAAGGAAAAAAAAGGATCGCCCGAAAAAGAAAATGTGGACTGGGGTCATTGGGAATCAAGCACAAGGCACACACCTGGTGTTTCTTAAGCTAAAAACATCAAAACCGTGGTGGCCAATCTTAAAGAAGCCACAAGAAGGCAGCGAAACCCAGCAAAGAGCCTTGGTGGATTTTTGGGGACGGGGTTTGGGGGGGGGGGGGGGAAAAAACCACACTTATTCGTACAAGGAAAAAGTAAAAAAACGACCAGGGGGGGCACGAAGGTCAAAAAAAAGGGGCCCGGTTTGATCATCAAAGTAGAATCGAACGGGGGGGCGGGGTTGATCCTTGCTATGTTGTGTGAGGGGGAACATTGGAAGGAACCAATTGCAAAGGAGAAACGAGGGGGGGGGAAAAGGTTGGGGGGGCTGGCGTGGGAGAATGGGGACCACGAAAAAATTAAAAGGCCAAATTTGAAAAAAAAAAAAAAAGGAAAGTCATGAAGGGTTTAAAAATCAAAAGGATGCAAAGGGGAAAAGACGCAGGGGGTGGGTGGTGGTAATCGGGGGGGGATTAAAATACAATTACTCACGATGGGGGGGAACCTAAGGGGGCAAAAAAAAACTGGGAGGGGCATTCTGAATTGGGAAACGCCAGAAGG
>Ga0179593_1327223_pt1 | contig 14082 bp, 12 predicted proteins | sample CZODoug2_1_08_16_FD_185931 | JGI IMG/M metagenome (GOLD analysis project Ga0179593, IMG submission 185931) | Vadose zone soil fungal communities from Angelo Coast Range Reserve, California, USA - CZODoug2_1_08_16fungal (PacBio error correction) | ecosystem: Environmental > Terrestrial > Soil >...
TCGTGAGAATCGGACGATGGCACGAAGGGAATGATACCCGGAATTTCGAATGACCCCGAGGGGAAAGTAGCGTGCGGTCTTACGAATTCAAGACGGTCAACCTCGCTTCATCAAGCCTGTTGGGGGAACACGATCCTGTTGCAGAAAAAGAGAAAATGTCCAGACGCCGGTCAACACTGCGGACCTAGTAGTACGCGTTTTGGGGAGGAACTGGGCAACGGGACTTAAAATCGCTACTGTGCGTGTTGCTGAGAAGAGAAAAAGGTGGACTGAAAGGGAAAGTCAACGGAAGCTCCCTTGACCACAGGCTTTGGAAGAAAGAAAAAAAACCCATGGGGAAAAAAAAACAAGTGACGTGGTCCCCGGAACAGGAAGAAAAAAAAGAAACCAAGTTAGGACTTTTTTGGGGGTCGAGAATGAGGCCACGACCGGAGCCAAAAAAACAAAGGGGGAAAATACGAACGACGAGGAGAATTAGAGAAACCGACCGCACAAAGTAAAACGGAGGAGAGAGCCACTGGGAAAAATAACCTCAAAAAAAGCTACGGCGACTACCACAAGACCAAAAATCTCGATCTCCAAACAAGAAAAAGAAAAAAAGCCAAGCAAACAGCAAATGCAAGCAAAGAGAAAGGCGGTTGCGATAAAATCGCGGAAAAGTCGCTAGACAGATCGAGCAACAACAACAAGAGAGAGCAAGGCGTTGGCCGCGAGAGTCGAAAGAGAGTCGGACTTTAATCCCAAAGGAGGAAGGGATGTGACAAAAAGGTCTTACTTGCGTCCGAGATGCGTCCGGAAGATGCAGGGAATGGGAGCCCTAGGGGTGTGGGTGATTGAATTGTCGAGAAAACAGGAAGGCTGTGTAAGGCGCGCAACCAAAAGGGACAGGGGGGGACGTCCATGGTATTCTGGGCCAAATAGACGAAGAAATCTGGGGTAGAGGTATGGGACAACCCCATTGTGTTCTGGTTTTTGCACACCAGGAAGGGAGTGCTGCGTTGCCCGCCCCAGGATAGTAACCCCCATTACTACGAACGGAGTCCTGGCATTTCAACAAGCAGGTAGAAAACACGGTTTAAAAACGTTGACTGTTTGCAAAGTAGGTGAAATAACCGAGGAAAGGCAAAAACCTAAAGCTGGGCTTGGTCAGGGGCACTTTGAGAGTGACCCGAACCACGGGCAACAACAGTTCTGGCGCGCGCCGACAATCCTTTAACAAAACACACGCACCAAGGAAAAGCGCTGGAAAGGGAAAAAGCAACCGGTATATAAGCGTACTCAGTAAAGAGGGGCCGCGGGACACGGCCTGAGTACTAATTTCGCAAAAAGGGAGGACAAGGGACGCTGAGACCAAAGAGGTAACGTGAAATAGCCGGCGGAGAAGGAGTCGCCCATCGCCTCCTCAATCAAGGAAAGGCAAAGACTTGAGAGCAAAAAAAAATGCCGAGGCCGAGCAAGTCTAACGCGATCGGGGAAGACTGGAAAAAGAGCAGGCGTTTTGTGTAATCGTGGACAATCAACGGCCAGTTGAAGAAAGAGACCTCGCCAAAGAATTGAGGCAATTCGTATGGCTCGGGGTCGCTTAACTTAGAAATAAAGAAAACCCCGTTGTAGACGAATAACTTGACAAATGCGCAGAAAAGGAAAAGAAATCAGCAATTTCGGCGGGAGGAAATCAAATCTTTACCAAAAGCGAGAAAAGCAGAGTGAAGTAGAAAACAATCTCTGAAGCTACAAAAAAAGATGGAAACGCAACTTACGTCGAATACCGAACTCACTTAATGACGGGCAGAAGCGTGTGGCGCAAAAGGCGAAGTCCGTGCGGCGAATCAGGAAGGAAGAGAAAAAAATCATGATAACGCTAAAAGTCAGACGGGCGTCAAGGGGGAAGGACAAAAGGACATGAAATAATTCCTCCGAAAGAGGAAAAGTAAAAAAAGGAAAAATAAAACAGGGCAGGATAAACTCCCCGAAGTGACAGAAGCTTGAGTCCACGCTGCTCGAGCAGGAAAAGAGGGAATCCCACAGCGAAGATCGTCGGGAAGAAACCGGTGTGCGATAATCGGCTACGGCGTTTGATTTATTGGGGAAGCAGAGAGGGCGCCTCACCAGAACAGGTTTGAGAAGAGAAAGAGGGACAAAAAGGTAAAACGAAGCCAAAGTAGCCACGACAGAAAAGAGTTTAAAAGAGCTTCCCAAATCACGAAAAAAAAAAAAAAAATAATGAAGCCAAACGCATGGCGACTAACAAGGTATAGCCTGAAGAACGACCTAAGACGACACTAGGAAATGCGGAAGGCAATCAAAATGCGCCATCAGAAGGGAGAGGCCACAAAGCGGCCGGCAAGAGGAAATGATGAAGTGGAAAAGGGGGAGTGTAAAATCAGCGGATAAGACCAGCCGTGAGGAGACGTGTGACGCAACCACCATTCCCCCAAAAAAAAAAGTTGGGAAAACCATCAAAGACTCGAATGAGGGAGCCTCTGAAACAGACTGAACAGGGAGAACGAGGGACAGACAAAATCCAACGCTCATTGTAAATGAGAAGGAGGTCAGAAACAAAGAGAAAAGGCTGATAAAACGGACTTCACAGAGGAAACGAAAGAAAAGACGCGCATTCCAAGGACGAAAACGTAGAAACTGAGAGGGGGCCCACGGATTGAAACGAAACCAAAACCGCAACTCGTCCAAAAGCGTTTCTGCGAAGAGCAAAGATTCAAAAGGCGACAATGCAGGCCGACGACCAACCTTGGAAAGGGTTGCCGAAAAAAGCAGGGAATCTGAACAACGTACGGTGGCGGGATTCTCCTCGCCCAGCCAAAGGCGGAGAAAGGCGAATACCAGTGAAGGTCAGATGACCAAGCCTGCAGTGATGTCCGCGCAGCGATCAGCAAGAGAGTGAACCGGGTATAGCCTGACCAAAAACAAAGCGAGTTTGCATTCCTATACAGATGGAAGAAAAAGCATGAGGGGGTCAAGGGTGTCCTCGATACCGTTGGAGTGCAGAGCCTCGAAGCGTAAAGAGAAAGAGAGAAGGCGTCAAAAATAAAAAGAAAAAACTAAAGGAGTCAAACCGGGAAGCAAAATTAGGAAGGGGGATGAGGAAAACAGATTGGTCAAAGGGTCAGCACAAGGACGCTACCTAAGAAACGTGCACCGTTGGCACAACAAGATCCGCTAAAAATAACGATCAAGAGTTCTCCAGAAGGAGGAAAAAGCGTGCGGCGTGTCCAGCGCTAAGTCAAAAGTGGGGCTCCGCAGAAAATCCGTTAGGGGGGGCAAAGCGAACTTAAGGGGAAAGGACGAAAGCCACATCACATGCGAAACAGATCAAGAAAGTTACGAAGGGAGAAATACTGTAGAAAATAAATGCGCACACTGTAGTACATAACCCCAAAAACAATGCGCGTCACTAAACGCGGTTCCTCCCTAGGCAATAATCGAATAGAAATCCCATCCACGAATACATAAACGAAATATTCTTACACGAAAATCTTGCGTCAAAATTACGTCCCCAAAACGTCAACTCTGCCGGGTTTGGATCCCCGGTAGAGAGTAGATAAAGTGGGGAGGGCAAGGGGGCGCAGCGTTGGAAGAAGCAAAAACGGTAAAAGGAGAAAAAATTCTGCCAACACGTGCTGTCCGGCAGCGAGCTGTGCAACGGGGAACCCGGGTGAAAAGATCAACGAAAGACCGGGAGGAGTCAAAATTTGTCAATGGGGAACAATTCGTGATGGGGGCGAGTGTACTCAACAAACCCTCTCCAAGTCCAGAGCTCCCCGAGAGAGTGTCTAGGCACAATGCGCCACAACCCCGAGTATGTTGGAGACAGCAGAAAAGCCCAGCATGCTTCACAATAAACAATAAAAAGAAAAAGACGCACCAAAGTTGAAGGATGGTAGGGACATCTAGTCTCAACACAAAACGTGTCGTCTCCCCTGTCAGTCACCACTTCACCCCAACCTGAACACTTCCGAGTTCTTTGCAAATGTAAGGTAAAAACAAACAACAAGGACTGGTAGGCTCGGGCTGGCTCACAGGGGATGGTTGGTGGAAGGACGAAAAGGGGGGGTAGGGTAAAAGGGTGAACGAGCACAGAATAGAAGTGGGGGGTAAGCCCGTGGCTCGCGGGCAAAGGGCGTAAAAAAAACGTGGGGCAAAGCGCCCGCTGCCCATCGTGAAGGGCATATCAGATAAGAACGCTTGGAAAACAAAATAGGGAACAACGAGCTACCGGGTATCCTGGAAACTCAGAACGATGGTAGCGTTGGTGGCTAGTGCGCTGTCGTGAAGACTCGAGATGCTGCTAGCTCTATTATGTTCGAAAAAAAGCCGAGGAGAACTGGGGAACTGGAGACCGAGGTCAGGGAAAAGGTTTGGGGGGGGTCCCATCATGACGGACCAAAGTAGAAAGTATCTGGGATAACGGTTATCGTTGAACGCAGTGGAGCGTGGGTGGGGAGTGGCACAGCGCAAAAAAGGAGTGAACACAGATGATAGGGACTGCGACGAGCCCGTTTTGAGGAAACACAACCGAAAGGGTCGAAGTCAAGGACAAATGGAGAAATCCGGATCCAAAGATAACGAGATCGTGTGTTGGCCAAAAGGTGCCAGCGTAGGGTTAATGGAATTTCAATAGTGTCGAGTAACGGAACTGAAAGGCTATGCTCGGAAAGCTTCAGTGAGTCTGCCCGCGAATCGTTTGGTGTATTAGGGGAAGCTCGAAGAAGACTAGGAAAAATAAACGAGGCAGCCGGCAAAACCGCTGTCGTGATGAAAGGACCAGTGAGGGTCCACTTGACGGACAAGGAAAGACAAACACTGAACAAAGTGGGGGGGGACACCTGGCGAGTGTGAGTACAGAGTATAGTAGAAAGTGAAACTGTGCGCCAGAGAGGGGAAAAGACTAAAACTTCAACGGTGCAGCCAGCGGAAAATTGTGTCCATGCCTGTTCTGCCAGCACATGGTTGCATCAAAAAGAAAGGGGAAGAGAGAAACGCCACCCGGAAAACGGGGTCAGAGGACCGCGTGCAACAAAAATGCCAAGGTCGCCTGCGCGGGGGAGGCTTGAATCAGGGGACGCCTGTGAAGCGGCCGCTGATCGAAACGCTTTAAAACACCAGACGGGAAAGGGGGGAACTGAACTAATGGGGAATAGGGGAAAGAGAGCCGATAAGGAACTGAGCTCTTAAGAAGCGACGGAATCAGGCAAAAAGAAAAGAAGCTTTTATGAAAGGGACTATCGAATCTGGGGGGGGAATAAGGAACGCCAGGACGATAGCAGTCTGAGAAGTTAGTGGGGACGGGAAAGTGACGGCAGATGCTCCAAGAGAAGGCCGCTAGACAAGCGGCCCTAGGGAAAACCCTATTGGAAGACGGAGGGGGGTGGTGGCAAAGCCGCACGACCGAGTTCCTCAGACTGGGAAAAAAAAAGGCAAGCAAAACCGTAAACCCAGAAGGTGATCGTTGGACCAAGAAGCGCGGGGGGGGGTTGGAACGCCGCAAAGAACTGATGGTCGCAGTGCAGAAGGGTCCGCAAGGTGGAAAAAAATACAAGTCCGGGTCAGTGATTCTGCAGAGTAATGGGGGGTGGAGCAAGTGGATGGACAACAAAATCAGGATTTGGCGTGGAAAAAAAAGGGACTCTCCAAACCGCAAAAGATGATCAAGCGGGAGGCCCGTGTTAAACACGAGGGGACGTTAAAGAGGGAAAAGTAGCAAAAAGGAGTGATGAGGCACCAGCAAGTTAGAGAAAAAAAATAACGAAAACGGAGAAGAGAAAAAGAGGATCGTTTGTAGGAGCGCAAAAAACGACTTGAGTGGCTTCGTAGGGGGGATTCAACGAAAATTCACGACGGCGAACGCGGCCGAGCGGGGGGGAACACGGTACGGAGAAAACCTCCGGCTAAGTTGGGACCATTACCCGGGAGGGAACCGAGGGCTAACTGCAGCGAAGGAGGGGACAACCCGTAACTTAAGGATGCGAAAAAAACGGAAAAGGCGTGCTGAAACGGGAAGAGTAGGTATTTACGATATGGGCTCGGGGCGGGAAGAGAACACGGAGAATCAGCCGAAAAGGGGAGGAGACTCTTTTGCGACAAAGAAAGCGCAAGGTCACCTTGGTGTAGTCGCGAAGGACCAAAGACGGAAATTCAGGGGGAGGGTTTGAGCTTTGCAGATAACCCCCCGATGGTGGTTTTTCAAGAAAAAACTACTGCATTAGGAAGGGGCGGACTGGAAAAGTTATCCATTAATAAACAGCCCTCAAGGAAAGTCCGCTGGGTATTGGAATGATAGCGCAGGTACTCAAGTGGCCGCAAATCACATCGTGGTCCTTGTGATGGAGAAGGGAAGAACAAAAACAAAAACCCCACCGCAGGAAAGAAAGGCGGAACATAACATTCTTGGGTACTGGGAAGCGAGGTGGAAAGCTAATTGAACGGTCGGCAGAAGGAGGAGGCGCATGATTGCGAAAAAGAAGAAAGGAGAGACTGTCACGAATCAGAAGGAGATTCGGGAGAAGGAGCAAGGGACCCGATTATCCGGAGTGCAACTAATGGTACGAAGGGACAATGTTGCAAGGAGTACGCGGGATGAAGACATACGCGAACGGCGCCAAAAAAGGGAAGTTGACAGAGAGGAGACAGGCCCGGTTGGGGGGGACTCAAGCGATCCCTAAATGTTTCGCAGGGGAAAATGCAGGGAATTAGGCACAGAGAGCAGAGAGCCTACGGTAGGTGAGAGAACAGGTCGTGAAGGATTGCACCGTTAAGCGAATGGATGGGTCTAGTATTTGCGGGCGCGAAACAAACGTTTTTGCACCAGAAGATGTTCGGGTAAAAAAAAAAATCCCAATCCCGGGCTGTTGTGGAAATGAACGAAGGTACCATTCAACTAAAAATTTACGGGCAAGCCGAAGAGGGTACATCACCAAAAAAAGGAGCAGTTTAAAGAAATGCGGCCAAATCCCTGATTACGACCACTCAAACAAAGGGGGCAAAAATACAGAGTGAGTATTTTAATAATGGCCAGAAAAAACCCGACCGACAACCGGCCCGCGAGGAACTTGAAAGACCAAAAAGTCAGGAACGACGATACATAAAGATCACCCAAAATCTCTGAGACAAAAACTACAATCAGCAGGAAGACTCAGCGTTAGAACAAAGAAAAAGGTGTCGCGTCACTACTAATCATCGGTGGAGCTGAAAGAACGACAGAAGAATTGTATAATGACGGCGAAAGAAACTAAAACAAAACAAGGAATGAGAAGATAGATGGCGGCGACACTCTAACTAGTCGAGGCAGCGCACGAAATTAAGATTTTGAACTGCGCCCAAAAAGTGTAGTTGGGAAGGGGTCGAGATGCGTGCCGAGAGCGTAATTTCCTTGCCTTTGGGAAAAGAGGAGGGTTTTTTCGGGAGTGTAGCAGTAAACCTGAAGGTTAAAGGAGAGAGAAACATGTTGCGGCGCAGTGTGTGGGCTGGTTAACTTGGACAAGGAGAAAGAAAGGAAGAGGAGGGAGAGGTTTGCCAATGTGGGCTGGGGGTGAAACCAGTAAGGAGCGGTCAAAAAAAAGAGTAATAAAGGAGGAAAATGGGGAGGGTACAAAGCTCGTTTCTTAAGGGAACAGGTTGACGATAGAAAGCAAAGGACTGGAAAAATAGCCGCGTCGTCAAAATCAGACATGGGCTTGTGGGAAAGGGGGAATTCACAAAGAAAAAAACTAGTCAGAAACGCCTTTCAAAGGACCGACGCGCAAAACACGGCCAGGCAGAGCTGAACAGGACAGAATCAGAGCCAGAAAATAAACGTAAAAGGTACTCCATAGGCCGCTAGCGTTGTTGTTGCCTGCGTCCTGAGCGGGGGAAAAATGGAGAAACATTAGAAAGGAATAAAAGTGAACGAATGATAAAGGCGACGCGGATGTCCCCAGCGCCTCCCAATCCAGGGGGCGGCAGGAAAAAAAAAATCCGGAACAAGACGATACTCTTGAAGATACAGAGAGCCCGAATAGAGCGAGGAATCGTTGAGAGCGGAAGGCTGGGAGAGAACGAACGCAAATCGCGCCAAAGTTTTCAACATAGTTGCAACCTCGCTAGCACAAAAACGAATGAGGGACACAGGTAATGGAGCGGGTGTCCGAAAGTAGCAAGACAAAAACACCTCTCTGTTGCAAGAACCACTTGCGCACAAAACAAGAAATCAGCGGATTGCTATTCGTGAGTTATAAGAGGAAGCGGAGGAAAAAAGAATCAGGGAGCCCTCGCAGGCCGTCGCGACGCGGGCTCTAAATGCGGAGAAAAAAAAACGATAGGACGGACCTTATGCGGAAAGGACCAGGGCGATACAAGCAGTATTGCAGAGCCACGCGTTCGCAAATAGGGCCTCGGGTTGACTGAGAAAGGAAAGAGGGAGGAAAATCGTAATACCGAAGCTCCACCTTCGCGAAGGCGTTCCGGAGGAAGAAACAGTTCCTTGAAAACGAAGAGCAGAAGGCGCTCCGTTAGAAATCGGGGTTCATCCACGGGCAGAAGTCAAAGAAGACCGCGCCGGGGGGGGACAATCAATAAATGAAACGAGGGAAACTGAGAAAGATTTGAATCCCCCGCAGAAAAGAAGATGGACGCGCGTCAACGGTTCAGAAGAAACGAATAGATTGAGGGCGGTTTTCTGGGAGGTAGGGTGGGAAGCATACTGCGGGGCACCGAACGCAAGAAAAGGGGGGGGGAGGAAAAAACTTGGTCCCCAAGGACCGTAGTAAAACGGCCAAAACGCCCATGGGGAAGCTCAACGGAAAACAAGGCAGTGATCTGGTCCATCGAAAGGCAAAGCCCCAAAGGCGCTACGAATTGCTCGAACCAAAGAAAAGGCATGCAAGATCGAAATCCGTCCCGCAAGCGAACACAGGTGCGGCAGAACTGCTACCGACAGTCCTTGCGGCGGTCCACCCGCACGGAAAGATAAACGTCGGTGAAAAAAGGGAATGTTGCTTTTCGAAAAAAAATAATAGGTCGCGGAGAAGCGGGACACCCCACACGTGGGGAAAAGGGGAAAAAGAATGAGAATCGATTCAGTGAAGAGGGAGCAAGACGAGGACACCGGCGCACCGTCCAAAGGAATACCTACGAGGTCAATTCATTACATGCTAGAAGAAAAGGAAGGACCTTACTTCTCTCTCCAAACGATCGAGAGACACGGGGCGGATCGAACTCGAGACAAAAGGAAGAGAGTCGCAGAGCTGGGACCGCTGAAAACGATCCGAATCGACACGGCGAAATTGCCGAAAAAGAAGGGGAGGAAAGGGCTTCCCTATGGGGGGTTCGAAATACTCGGGCCGATTCAATCAAGAGAAAGAACAAGAGAAAAGAATCGGAGAGCATTCGAACCCGGGGCATTGTTGCGACATGGCCAAGAGGAAGAAAATGAGGGGGAAAGGCCAAAGAAGCCACCTCCAGCGTTGAGTCAAATGGAGGGAAAAAAGGAAGACAAAATTTAATTCTAAAGGCGGACAGGTGCAGTCCTTCCCGCGTTAAATCAGCAAACAGATGAATAATCAGGTAATCCCCTTCGAGGAGGTCCAAAAAAACGCGGCGAGTGATACCTGACGCGCTGGCAACGAAAGAGCATGTAGTCATCCGTCATGACAAGAAAAGAGGTTGCGTGCAGGGGCTCCTCGCCCCTCTGGGGAATTACTCTCGAGAAAGAAAGAAGGAAGGAACCAATAAATACACGAAGAGTCAGGGCAGCGCTTCCGAGCCGCCGCAGTTTAAGTGGTCCGGGAGAAAAAAAAGGGGAATTCGGACAAGTACGCGAAGTACGAAAGCTTGAAAATGGGTAAAAGAAAAGAAAGAGAAAAAGCGGCTCGGCAAAGGATTCATTTGGCATTGGGGGGGGAGGAAAGATGCGGCTGCCAGCGCGAACTCAAATCTGGATCGCGCCGGGACGCGGGCAGGAAAGAGGGGGGGGGAAATCAACTCGCTGCCGTAGCGCCCAGCTCGAAACCACTGCGAACGCTCAGACCGCCGCGACGGCGAATCCTACAAGGAAGGGAGGGAATAGCCCTCAAAACATCAGCAAAAGGAAGGGTGCCGATCCCAGTCCACCGGTCGGAGAAACATAAGACCAAATATTTAGAGAAAAGAAGGACTTCACCCCGCCACGTCGATGATAACCAAAAAAAAAAGACCGTGCGCGGAGGGTTCAAGGAGACCCAGTAAAAGTTGACGTGGAAAGGGGGGGGTAGAAAGGTTGGGGAAGAAGGACTAGTCTTATTCGGCATTCAATGCGGCGGCAAGGGCGAGAAAGGTCGCGGAGCAGAAAAAGGAGAAAAAAGGTTCCCTGCAAGGCGGATTTCTGTGGCAGTCAAAAAAGCTAAGAAAAAACACCATTCTATCCATAACCGACCAAGCGATGGGGGAGACGCCGACGATAAACCAAGAGGAGAGGGAACCCAAGTCAACGGACAAAAGAAGAGAAGGAGGATTAGAAAGGGAAAGATCACAACAACACGGGGGGAGGGGAAAAAAGAAAGTAAAAAAGAAGAAAAAGAAGGAAAAGGGGAAGGCTAGGTCTTTGTGCTCGCGTGCAGGGGGCCAAAAAACATGCATGAAAATAGATCATAGCTCACCTACATAGCGTGTTAGGGATCGCCAATGACGGTTCAGCTAGTGTCAGCTGGGTCGACGAGCCAAGAAATCGAAATGGGGGGGAGGACCCTGTTGCTGCAGAAAGCAATTAGCCAACGTGGTTCCCGCGTCGCCGAGGGTTCCTGAAAACCTGGGGGGAATGGGAAGAATCAGACTCACAGGATCCAACGCTTTGCGCAACAAAATGTGCAGCATATACAGGAAGAAAATCCAACACAAATCGTAGCTGTTTAGGTGTTTTGGGTGGGGGGGGTGTGGGGGTGGGGGGTGAGCATCGACTAGGCTGGACCGAATCGTTTCAAGAAGAAAAGGGGTTAGGTGCAGGTCCGACGGGCGGAAGGGTCGAGGCACCGGCGACGGAGCGAATGTTGGGATATGGACCAATCCGGAATTGTAACTTAGGGAAAAAGGTAGAAGAGAAGACGTTAATCTGGTAGAGTGGTATCGGGGCAGGGACGAAACATCAGGTGTCTTCTGACAGAATGCGCATGCGAGGAAGAAAGATGGGGAAAGGTCAGCTGGAAAAAAAAAAAGGGGAGAGAATCAGGACAATGGAATAAATAGAAGATGGGTCAGGAAGTTGGAGGGGCCAACTTGTGCAAGAGGGTCGCTGGATCGTAATGGTCGCATTATCTTTGAGGAAGGCAAAAAGGGAAAAGCTCTATGCGGCGACGGCTTCCGAACGAGATTTGGAAAGGTGGGGTAAAAATGTCCAGGCGCTATCCTTCGCGGGCAGTCCAAGATGAGATTAAAGACAAAAAAACGCGGAAGGAGTCAAACGATAAACCATTGCCCTTGCGGACAGGCGGCATTAGTCTAAAGAAAAGGGGGGGGGGACAAAAGGCCATGTGAATGCCCGAAAGATCTAGGAAGTGGCATAAAGGCGCGGAAGGAAGAGGATGAAGTTCGACAGCCCGAGAAGGAAAAGTGTGGGTGCGCGGAGTTCTGCCACAATTGGGGAAAAGACAAACGTGAGTTGTGCGAGGGAGGAAAGAAAGGACCAAAAAATGAAGGGGTTCTGGAAAGCCGAGGAGGTCAACAAGACAAGTACGTTGCGCCTGCGCGCGTGTAAGGACGAAAAATGAAAGGAGAAAAAAAGAGAGAAGGCTGACGAAACCGCTCACGTGAAGAGGGAATCGTTCGTGCACTTTGGGATATTCAAGATCGCCCGGGCGATCCGGATCGAGAGCTAAAAGAGGTTGGAGAATTCTCTTATCTTGCGAGCCAGCAGTGAAAAGTTTGTAGACGCGGGAGATCGAGACTTTGTTGAAAAAAAGCATAACGGATGCAAAAAAAGGGAGGAATAGATATTTGTTAATTGGGACTTTGGGACCGGTGGAAAACTCTTAGAAAGCTGATCGCGAGAATTAAGAGCCAAAAGAAACACAACAAGGGAGGGAGGTGGGGGGGGGGGGGGGAAGCGTTTTGTGGTACACTGCCACGCAAAGAAAAGAGACCTATACTTAAGGCAACCTTGTCACTTTGGACAAACAGAAAGGGAAGCAGGGGAAAGGAGCACGGGGGTACAGCCAGCAAGAACTGACGCAGTTGGAGTGAGAAGGAACAGGGGGTGGGAAGAGTCGGCAGGGAATGCGATTTATTCGGCATCGAAAATACCTGAATGGGAGAAGAAATGCATTGCTCTCAGAAAAATTGGGATTTCGTCTGAATTGGGTGGGGGACTGGAAAAAAACGGAGAGGGGATATGAGAAAGGAGGTGGAATTTTACGTAAAGAAAATGGAGTCCGGAGGAAGTGACACAAACCTTTGATTGCGTGAGGAGCCACGAATACAAACACAAGAACCAAAGAGCGGGAGAAGGGAATAATCTTGGTGGTTTCGAGCTGACAGGGTAAAACGATCTACAGAGGGGGGACAGAGGAGAGTAATGAAACGAAATCCGACAACGCCAAAGACGTTAACAGGAGAACTAACGTAGTATGGGTAAACTCCTGCCCGGGCCGTATGTCTTCTAACTTCCGGTCTACACGCGACTACAGAGCGTCAAGGGGGAGAGCTGAAAGGGAGAGGGAGCGGGGGCAAAAAGCTTCCGAAAGAACTGTAATGGGGAGGGTCAGATCAAGGCTCTTATACAGAAGTACAAGTAGAATGAGAACGAGAGCAGCGAAAAAGCTCGAGATAGATCGATCATGAGTCCTGCTACTCGATGGATAGCTATCGAGGCGCAAGGCGACTCGAGAACACATATCGCCTTTCGAAAAACCCGGAGATACTGCGTGAAAAATTGGTAACGAATCGATAACAGTACGCTGGGGTCGGTGCAGGAATAAGGGGAAGAAATAACCATTTGGTTTGTACGAAGGAAATGGACTTGGGATCGGGTAAAGGACTTGTAAGAGATCCATTCCTAACCTAAAAGACTCCCACAAATCCTCTAAGTTTGAGGGAGAAGGAATGGGGGGAGCAAAGGTAAGCGAAGCATCGCGTGGGTCCTGAGTGCGAAGGTACGGAAAAAAAAAAAGCTCCATGAGAATGGCGTAATGGAAGGCGGTTCTTTAAGCGAAGGTCAAAAGATAGAAAAAACTTGGGGAAGAGATTTGCTAAAATGATTGCGCACAAACGAAAGAACAAAAAAGGGAACTAGGCAGGAAAAGCGATCGGAGAGATCGTCTAAGGGGTAAAGAGTATCAGAGTGGATCGAACCGGATTGAATGCCGGACACGGGATTGTGGGGCTTACAAATGGGCGAACTAAAGGAGACTCTAACGCCGGAATGGTCACATTAGGTAAGAAGTCAGGTGGGGTACCACTATCCGTCCAGAAGGGTCGACAGGGAGAGAAATCGAAAAAAAGGAGAGAGTCATAGAGTACAAACTATTTAATCCGACTATAGGGGGGTTCCTTAGTGTGCCGTTCCCACCAAAAGAGCTTCAATGGGGACCGGGGGGAAAAAGATTGCTTGCGGCGCGCCATAGGACGTTGGGCCAAAAGAGGTTCAGGGTCCCGTGTCGAAAGCTAAAAGGTGGAAACCAAAAGGCGGATGTTTGGACGACGCGAGATTTAAAAATTTGAAAAACTCAGAAAGAGACTTCGTGACCAAAAGAACGAAGGGGAACTAAAAAACGGACTCGTTAGAGAACTTTTTGTCCGAGCCATGACTGGAAACAAAGTAATTAATTTTAAAAACCAGCACCCATGGAACTACGAGAATCCCCGAAAGAGATTCTAAAGGCCCTCAATCACAAGCAAGAACCACCACCCGCAAGGTCCGCTTCCTACAAACTAAAAAACCTTCAGGTTAAGAGACAACGCCAAGAAACAAAGGAAGAAACGACCCACAAGCACTACAATCCAAAAACAGATCCGGCAAGAAGGGTAAAAGTCAACAGACATAAGAGAAGTCACATCAAGACTAAAGAAACTCAATGCGGGAGAAGGAAAGAAAAAACGATGGGCGGGAAGATGCGAGACAAG
>Ga0179593_1535293_pt1 | contig 14082 bp, 16 predicted proteins | sample CZODoug2_1_08_16_FD_185931 | JGI IMG/M metagenome (GOLD analysis project Ga0179593, IMG submission 185931) | Vadose zone soil fungal communities from Angelo Coast Range Reserve, California, USA - CZODoug2_1_08_16fungal (PacBio error correction) | ecosystem: Environmental > Terrestrial > Soil >...
AAAAAGAAGCGGGGCGTCCCAAGGTGAGTAGCGTCACACGGTTTAAGGGAAAGGAAGGAACCGTAGGGGAAAAGAAAAAGGTCGACGGATGTGGGGAAACGTAAAAGGGGGACCAACGAGGGGGAGAGGGCAAAGTCAACAGACTATTCTAGTCTAAGAACCAAACAACGATGGCAGGGGGGGGCAAAAAAACGACCACCACGCCTCGGGTGATGTTTCGATCGGGAACAAGGAGGCCTATCAAGCCTTGGACGAAGAGTGACATTCAAAGCGGAAAACCTTTAAGGAAAAAAAGACCCAAGGTACGGCGTTTCGGGTCAAAAAAAAGCATACCTGAGACATCGTCAAAGGAATTTCTACAGGGCAAGGCGACCGTCAAAAAAAAAGAATAAAGAAACCTCAACCGCCTTTATAAGGGGCAAAGGGGAATGAATAAAGGACACACCCAGGCTATAATCCTGGCAATCGGGAAGCTTTGCTGCTAACCAAGGATCCACTGTCACTATGGGGGGAACGTGAAGACTGGTGGGTGTCCTGCTTTGGAACACCGAATCGCAAACAATCAAAATGTGGCGGAATAGCAAAAAAAATGCTGGGGAAAGAATCTTTTTCAAAAGCAAGGACAAAATAAACCAAATCGTTGGCGCCCACCATGGACTACGTTATGACAGGAAAACGGGTTAAGAAGAAACAAAAGCGCCTGGTAACGGCATCTGAGGGAAAGTAGGCGGTGTTATCCAAAAAAACAAACCTCGAATCGAAAAGGCCCGGTCGTAAATCCTTCCAGGGGAAAACCCCCATAAAACCGCAATCCTAATGAACAAGGGACAGAAAAAAACGCACGCGTTGCGGAAGGACCTCGGGGCCCGTCATCCGGTACAACAAGGGGCAAGCCCCACAAGGGAAAAATCTCAAAAAAAAAGAAAAAAACAGAAGGGGGACTCCATCAGCCGCCAAAAGATAAGGGAAACCCAGAGGGGCGTTAGAAAAATGGGAAAAAAAGTCCAAAAAATGGGAAGAAAGTCAAACCACTGAGGAAAGGGGAAAAAATCGGGGACCCCGGCAAGCCATGCATGACTTGATGCCGCCGAGACACCTGTAAAAAAAAAGAGGGGGAGACTGTTGGGGGGGGGGCAGGCCTTAGACTGCCAGAAAAGAAAACGACGTGAGGAGAAAAAAAATTTTGGTTCACAATCGGCTTAGAGAGACCCGTACGTCCAAAACGTCATTCGGACAAGAAAAAAAGAAAATGATTAAGCGAATGAAGCACCAAAAGGGGGAAGGGCCTCCCCATACGAGCAAGGAAGGTGCTTCGGGTGAAAAAAAACAAGCCAGGAATAATAACGGTAAAACGCAAAACAATTAAACACGCGCGGCACCGGCGCCTAATTACGTTTTTCCAAATATTTCGGGCCCTTTTGGTGGCCGCAAAAGGGCGTACGAGTAAACAAGTAAGAGGGGAGAAAAAAAGGAAGCAAAAACGGGAAGAACACCCAATGAAACGGGGGAAATAATTCTGATAGTCCTCAGAGTAAAACAACATCGTGATGAGCTTGTAACGCAAAAAGTCCGTCCGGGGCCGTTCAAAAAGGGACTTTGAAAACCATTAGTCGCAGGGGCGAAATCCACCCCGGTTTGTCGTCGCCGAAGGGAGCGCTTAAGAGCGAAAGGGGAACGAGGGGGGGGGGAAAAAATCATCCAGGGCGTCGAAACGGCACAAAAACGTGGGATTAAGAAAGGAAGTCGCAAAAAATCGGGCCAAGAGCTGGCACGGAGTGTGTAAAAAATCCGCCTCAACGATTGGAAGAAGGAGATTCGCGCATGTTGTGGTGATCGAAGTCGGGTGCGGTTGACGATCCGGCCGGCCGTCCCGGTCTGAATCGGAACAAAAGGGCGCAACCGACAGCTGCGCAAAGGGGTCAGGTCACCGCGAACGATTTCCGTCATCAAAAAAGGAGAAGGCAAAGCCGGTAGCCGACGGTGCCAACTGGTGGACCTAAGGAGTATCGCCGGGAACATCATCGAACTTTTTTGCACATTGGGACGCTCAACAGATTCAAATAAAAAAAAAGGCCAGGGGGGGGGGTAAAAAAACCTGGCCCACAGGGGGGACCAAGGAGGTAAAATAAAAAATTGCTTTCGGCAAGTTAAACACAATCAACGAACCAAAGCAATTACGTCAACAAAAAAAAGGGGGGAAAAAAACCAAGGTCCAAGGACGTCTGACGGCCAAGGGCAAAAGGACTCGAAAATTGAACAGAATCCCGGACTCGAAAGTGGAGCACGAATCGCGAAACAAGAGAACCATGCTTCCACCAAAAGCGATCAGCACAAAAGGGTCGCTTGAACTGGAAAGAATCATCAGTGAAAAAGAAAGAACAGGAAAAGTCTACAGAGGGAACTCAAAAAAAACAAAAACACATGACCAGGAAGAAACAGGGATTATCACCATCTACAGCTTCATCGCCGTGGAAAAACGAGGAAAATCCACAACCCTCCGCCCCCGGCCAAGGGCCACCCCATTCCCTTGTGTTCTGGTTCATTGTCGGGGGGAGAAATCGGGTCTGGCTCAGGGATGAGGAAAGGGAATAACAAAAAAAACATAAAGACTCCGTGACGACGTGCTCAAGTGTTCCAACCCACCACAAAAAAAAACACGGCTGGCCCTGAACCGATCGTCCGCAGGGGGGAGCCGCAAAACAACAGGCCGACGCCACGGAAAAAGGGGTTTAAACGTTTGAGAAAAAAGGGTAATGGCACATCAAAGTCGCCAATCAGGAGCAAGACACTTTGAATTCGCAGATGGGAAAAAGGGAAGAAAAAAAACTCGAACGGAAAAAGACTTAAGTTCTTCCTTTTGACGATACCAGAATTCAAGGGCGCCGCAGGCATTTGGGGGGTGAAAGCGCCCCGTTTGGTAAATGCAAGAACCGAGCGTCAAAAGTTTTCCGTAAAAAACTCTAGCAAGCCATCGGGGAGGAACCAACATGGATTTGGGGGCGAAAAAGAAAAACGGTCGCAAAAAAAACCTTGGCAACTAGTATCAATGGACAACAAGGTCAATGAGGGCTGAGGGGGGGATTGACGTCCGCTTTTCCACTAGCATTTTGGGGCCAACCATCCCCAGGTCCTCAATCTCGTAAAATGAAACAACGGGACACTACTTCAAAGAAATCCAACGGATTGCCCGAGTGCAAGCTCCAAGAGAATGCATCTGCAAGAAGAAAAAAAGCCACGACAAAAAAATTCAACCAAATTCGTCATGCCGCATAGCAAATGACAAAAATTAGGTACTGTAAGGAAACAAAGAACGACGGCTGGACAGTTTCATGCAACGGACACCAAGGAAGAGGCACAAAACATGCGCCACCGCTGAATGACTAACACAATGGAAGGGCCCCAGAAACATCGGGAAAATCGAGATAAAACACCGTGGATGAGCGGCTCGAGCCGACTACTACTAAGGTAAAAAGGGAAAAGTACGCCGTAATGGGGTAGGGAAAAAAAAAAGGGGGACGACAAAACCGGACGAAACACAAGAGATGAAACCTTTTCCAGAAAGGCTCAAAAAAAGCAGGGAAAAAAAACCCGGCTAACCAATATGACCAAAAGGAAACCTTTTAAGGTGAAAAAAAAATGTGGGGCGCTGTGAATGAAAAAAACGGGCGCCCCGGATTTATATTTGGTAACCCTCGACGGAGTTACAAAAATAACCCACGCAACCGCGTTCTGAACCCAGAAAAAGGAGGAAAAAACAACAAGTCGAACAGAGACAAGGGGAACAGGTGCAATTCGCGGACCGCAAAAAAAAAAGCGGTATATCGGAAAATCGCGGTGATAGGGGATCTTAAGGGTGTTACTATGGCCAAGGTGATCGTCGCACTCCCCTGAGAAAAAAGTCCAAGACTCAGAACGTCGGCCCCAGAAGACCATCAGACCTCCAAAGACACAGGAGGATTTGCAGAAACGAAAAGCTCGAACCGCTGCCACCCCCGGGCTGAAATGAATACCAAAGTCCCCAACACGAAAACGCGACCTTGTCCATCCAAAACCAAAAACCAGCCCCGAGCTACGGACGAATGGACCAGGCCCCCTCGATGCAAGGCAAAGCTAAGGGTCCTAAAGAATGAAGGAAAGTTGGAGGGGAAAGTTCGCCATTCTTGAAAAACCTGGGGCACCCAAAAAAAAAAACAAAGATGGTGCTCTACCAGCCGCAAAACCAGACACCCCGGGAAAAGCGACAAGGAAAACACCAGGGACAATCAGAGTCAGTTTTCGATGTGCGCGAATACCTCAGCAAAGACCATCATAAGGGACCTAAAATTCAGAGTAACAATCGCAAAACACCGAAGATCACCATCAGGCGAGAGACACAAAGTGGAAAACGCGCAAAAGGCGGACACTTCTAAAAAAGAGGGGATGGGGCCTATGAAACCAAGCCCTAGGACAAAGCTGGGAGTTGCGGCATTCCCCCTGCCAATTAAAGTCAACAATCACGCTTGGAAAAAAAAAAAAAAACGCACCCGGTGGAAGAAGTCGCATCCCCTGAAAAATGAATAGTGCCAGGACGACACGCCTTGGACAAATGAAAAAAAAAAAAAAACAAAAAAAAAAAAGTCCCCGGCCAGAAGCCAAGAGGTAACACATAGCCGACTAAACTCGCATGGGAGCAAAGGCATCGTCCTGAATTTAGAAAGGGGAGGAAAAAAAAAAGTACGCGTCATCGGGGCGCATAAAAGACAGCACAGGGCAAAGATCGATTGATGCGTAACTTTGCATTCGAACTTCTTTCGGGTTGAGAATCCGGAGGGTCATGGGGGTAACCAAGACACCAAAACACCAAGACCCGGGCGCCCGAAGGCCTTCACGAAAAAGGGTGTACTCGCCGAAAGATACTTTTCGCACCAATGCCAACACCCACGAAAAACCTCATGAACTGGCCAGATCAAAAACACCCTTTGGGGGATCGGGCATCGGTTGTTGGGGTGCGACAGAGAGGGACCCAAAAGGGGGGGAGGGAGGAGGGATGAGCTGTACCGGGAGGGAGAGGGGTCCGTAGGGTAAGGGGGAAAGGGGGACCCCATCTTAAAAAAAAAAACCTCAACCAAAAGTCCTTTCTGCCGCCTTCGACCAGTCAGCCCCACAACTAGTCCCACTCACCATGCAAGAGGCCAAAACCACCTGACCAAAAACACGGGACGCCGAGACAAAGACATGGGGACCGTGGTTAAAAAAACTAGAACAACGAAGTCCGACGACAATGTGGATGGTCAAAAAAAACCCCAAAGTTAGTTGCCCAACCTTAGAACCAGGGTACCAAGCCAAGCCGACGGCGGCCTTGCTTCCTATTGGTTTTCCACGAAAAAAAAACCCTGGTACAACTCAGGGAGGGGGACCAGCCCCAATGTGAAAAAAAGACGTCCAGCTCAAAAACGTCAAAGGGGAAAACCCACAAACACACTTAAGAGTAACGAAAATTAAGATGTTGGAGAGGGGGAGGCCAACAAACAGAGGAGGCCAGACCATCAAAAATACAAAAAAAACGCAGGCGTTTATTTCGCAATTGAACTTTGGGGAAAATGGGTTTTTGTGGTCAAAGAAATTTTTCAGGGGGCCGGTCCAAAAACAAGAGGGAACGGGGGAAAAGGATAACTATGTAAGTCATGGCATACCGGAAGACATTAAAAGACGGAGCCACGACTTGGGGGGGTGAACGGGGGCAGAACTGGGAAACGGCGGGGTCATATCAGCCAAGGGGAAGGAAGCCCTCGCCCGGGTCCGGAAAAGACAAATAAGTTCAGAGACAGGGGGGGAACAAACCTCAAAATAACGACCGGGGGAGAGTTTCAACGAATGGTTGATCTATGGGGGGGGTGACACCGTGCTCTCAGGCAATTGGGAAAAAAGAAATAACCAAGCAGCGGGTTCCAAATACCACTTGTGGGGGTGGGTGGACAAAAAAGGTGGTCCTGAGTTAGATAGCCAAATCAAAGGCTCTCAAAAGGGTGCGGTTGGGGAAAAACCCGGAAAGTGCGTCGTCTGGGGCAATGGGGAGGAACGCGGAAATCTGCATGCATAAAAAGGCAAGGGGGGTGATCGAATAAATAATACTTTGTACCCGCGGATCAACCGGTCAAAAGCGGGGGCAAGGGGGGGGGGCCTGACAAGCCCTGCGAAACTAAATTCCAACTGAGGGGAGGGGAAGGGGGGGGAAAAACGGGAAAGAGGGTTCACTGAAGAAACAAAAGGTCGCCCAAAGTCTCCAGGAAAAAAATGATTTGTCCGCCTAGGGGAAAGATGTAAGGGTCGATCAAAAGCCAGATGAAAGAAGCGGTAAAGAACCCGGGACAGGAAACTGAAAAAGTTGGGGCCTTGAAAGAAAGAACCGCAACGACATGGGATTGGGGGAGGGGTTGGGGAGAAGGGGACGAGAAAGGGAAAACAAACATTGGTGGAAAAAAACACAAAAGGGTATGCTGGCGGCGCGGTAGGAAGGGAATGGGAAAAGGGGCCGGGCAAACTTCACCAACACTTTAAAAAAAAAAAGGAGCAGGGGGTCGAGGGGGGGGAAAATGGCACAAGGCGGGGAGCGGATTATGCTCGTAGAAAATGGGGTCGGCGAAAAGGGGGGAGGCAGGGACCTTTGGCCGAAGAGGAATAAAAAACAAACCCGGGCGTCAGGAGACGAGGATGGCCCAGACGGTTGGGCACGAGGAATGATATGAAGGTGCCGATAAATTTGGAAAAAAAACGAAAAAAAATCATTCATACATTTGGTCGGTGGAAAAAACCAATAACCGTCCAAAACATTGAGAGAAGCCCGACGAGAACAGGGGGGTGGGGGGGGGTTGGAGGGTTCAGGTTTTGCAGTGGGGGTCCGGACCAGGGAGTTAAAGGGTAAAAAGTGGGAATAGGTGGCCAGAAAAAATGGAAGGTCCCGCGGCGTGGATCGCCACCCAGGTGGCGGGGAAAACCGAGTGTGGGGGGGGGAAAAGGTGGGGAGGACGAAAAGAAAGACGCGCTCAAACGGAAAAAAAAGAAAAAAAGTGCTGGAGATTTGGAGGCAAGAAGAAGGGGACGTGCGTGCTCTCTAAAGTCAACGGAACAGGGTGGGGGAAAGTGGCCAGGACCACCATTGAGGAGTAAGTGGCGCCGCGTGGAAAGGAACGAGGGCTGCAGGGGGGGACGTGGCGTGTCAAAGGACCAGGTGAAAAGGGGGGGGGAATGGCGTTGTGCACCGCGGCAAGGTGAGAAACGGCGGTGGGCCTGGGAAAAAAGGTGCGGGGGTCAGGTAATTTTGGTGGGGGACGCGCCAGTGTTCGATCAGACCGGGGAGAGGGTGAGGGGTTTGTGGGGGGGTAGGGGGAACGCCGATGGAGAAGTAAGACGAAGAAGTGTGAGGGGTGGGACGAATAAATTCGTTAGAAAAGGAAAAAGGCGAAAAGAAGAAAAGAAAGAAAAGGAATGAAAAGGGACCCAAAGTTTCCGAGTTTTGTGGGAAAGGGGGATTACCGGGGGTGTTCCTGGGGGCAACTGACAGTCATAAGGCTGGCGACCTTTGTCAATGCAGGAGTGCAGGGGAAGACAGGGCAGTTAAAAAATATCGAAGAGGTACTAGGGGGGGACATGGTCCTCGAATCCGGGGGTTTGTTAGGAATGTGACATCAGGATAGGAACGAAAGGGTTCGGGAACGTTGGGGGCGAGAAGCTTCAAAAATTGGGAAAAAGGAGTGCGGTTGAATGAATGGCCAAGCCTAAGATCGCAGGGGGGGGTCCAAAAGGAGGGATAAAATTCTAATGTTAGGTTCAGACATACAAAAGCAACGAGATTCGGTGACCAGATATCACGGTGTTGTGCAGGGGGGCGAACATTAAAAATTGGAGCACCATTCCGGAAACGAAAAAAAAAGGGTAAAAAGGTGTTAAAGAAAGCGAAGTGCAAAAGGTTTCCTTCAGTGGGGAAAAGAGAAAAGAGTCGCGAGGGCAACTGGGGGGGATGAAAAACGTAAGAAAAGAAAACCGCGTCCCTGGGGGGGGGAAAAAAAACAAGAGGGAGTCCTTTCGGAAAGGGGGACTTCTGTCTGTCGTAGTTGGGAAAAAAGGAGGTGGAGAAAAAAGCTTGGGGGGGGCGAAGCAGAAATTCGGGGTGAAAATGAAGTTGCGGTGCCCGTTTTGGAGTAGTGATTACGGAATATGCTTGACCGACGAAGCATTGGACGATCAATGGAAGGAAGGAGCGGCGAGCAACTGGATCCAGATAGTTTGTCCAGAGTGATGCGGTCGGAGACAGTTGAAGGTTGGGGTCTACGAGAGGGAAAGGGAAGAGCATAAACGACGCGGCCGCGGACGCACTCGCCGAGGGGTAACCACGGAGGGGGCAAGAATGCAAAAAAGCGCAACTCCCGTAAAGGGCCAAGTAAAAAAAACGGAGCGGGGGGAGAGGCGGCCCCCCCTGAACGATTTCATCCCAGAGGGTTCACATGGTTTCCCCCTTGACTGGGGTCCAAGAAAAAAAAACGAAATAGATCATCGTAAAAGGGATTAGTCAAAAGGGGCAAGAGGCGTTTGAGAAAAGGGGGGGGGGGGGGCTGTAACAAACCTGTTGCGCCGCGGGGGGGACATGAAAGAAGGGGGCCTTGGGGGGTTCAAAAAAAGGCGACGAACAAGGCCGCCGAAAAAAGCCAAAAAAAGATCACTGACATCGTCAAGGATGGGGGGGGAGCAGGGGAAAGCATGGGGAATTTGGTCTCAGACTTCGGAGATAAAGTGGTGGTGAGAAAGAAAAGTTCCCCCTGGATGTCGGGGGGGACAAAACAAAAGTGTAAGGGAACCAAAGAAAAGGGATCACGGGTGGAGGACAAGAGGGAAAGGAGAATGTGAACAACCAGAGGGTAGCCAGAAGACTCCGAGAACGTCGTAAGTTTGTCCTCCCGTGAATTGGATTCAGGGGGTTTGAGCTGTTCAAAAGTCCAAAGAGAAAACTTTGTGGGGAGGAAGAAGTGCCGCGAGGGGAATTTACCCGTTCTGGGGGGGTGCAAAAAACTTGCAAAAATGTGTTAAGCATCATTGGAAACCAAAAATGAAGCAGAGCCAGTGGGAAAATAAAAATAAGGGAAGGGACAACCAAGAAAGGGTCTGCAAAAACAAGGGTGGAAAGTGAGTCTACGAGCCCTTGCAAGGAATGGGCAACATGAGGGACGCCCTAAAAAAAAAGGGGGATGTAGGTACTCCAACGTGCCCGTAAAAAAAGCAAGGTAAGGTCACACCCGATAAGGGAGGCAAGGCGGGGGAAAAATTTGACCGAGGCGGAAAGGGGGGGGAGAGATAAAAAGAGAAAAACCCGAAGAAACGACCAAGCAAACAAAAGTAACAACGTAGGACGGGCTGAGCGGCATTGGTTTGATGATCATGGAAGGTCCACCACAAAAAAAAGGATTGGGGGGAAGAGCCTAAGAATGAAATGGCGGGGGTCCAAGAAAACAGGGGGGAGGTGCGGCCGTAGAGAACTGGGGATTCGAGATTTAGGATGTTGGGTAAGAAACGAAGAAGTTGAAAAAAAATTTTAAGCAACACGGGGGGGAAAAAGGGGGACGAGGAGGGGGAAAATGGGGAGGGAGAGAGAACTTCGCGTAAAGCATAAAAAAGACAATGGACTGGTTGGCAGTTCAAAAGATTCCGAAACAAAAACTGGGACCGGTCAACCTGCGAGAACCCCGGTGTTGAAAGGGGGGGAAAGGGGCTCAGGGCGGGTTGAATTGGGCTGGGAAAAAAAGGAAGGCGAGGCCATCAGGGGAGTAATTAGAAAACCGCCGTCGTGGGGGGGAAACAGTGCCGTGGGGGTGCAAAAGTGTTAGCGAAACCCACGAACTGGACAACAAGGGAACTCAAAGGAAGCGATAAAAGGGGCCACCCTGGTGCGGACCGGTCCGGTAAAGATTACAACGAGGTGGAAGACAATGACACGCGGGGAGCGTACCAGGGGGCAGACTGGAAGGAATTTAGATGCCTGGAAGTGCCAAAAAGGGCATCCGAATTGATCTTCCCAAAGAAAGGGGTGGAGCAGAAAGGGAAACAATCCTGGATACGACCGAAACTGGAAAAAGGAACGGGTGCCGGGACATCGAAGGGACAGAGGGGCCAGAGGGGGGACCGACTTTCACTTTGCAGGCGTAACCCTTCTCACACGGCCCGTTGGATGCCAGGACGCAGTCGATTGTGGGGAAAAGTTAAAAAAAATAGTTGACAAGAGGAAAAAAACCAGAAGTAAGGCGCAGAAAATCGTCCTCGAACTAAAGAAAACCTGCCGAAAAATGGGGTACATCCCTAGAACACGTCACAAAAAAAAAAAGTGTGAAAAAAAGAAATTAAAGGAAAGGGGGCGGTGCACGACATGGGCAAACGGAGGAAAAAAAGGTCCATCGAGGCAGTCCCCATGTGAACGTCTAACAACCAACTTCTTGGGGAATAAGAAAGAGAAGACCAGGTTACGTCAAAACTGCAAGAGCAAAAAAAAAAAGAAAAAGGAGGACCGGACGGGAGAAGTGCGCAAAACGAAACGGAAAAAAGAATGATAACGACCAGGGAGTGTTGCCCGGGGGAACTCTAATCCGGGAGGCTCAAGTTCAGGAAAAAAGGGTGGTGTATCATAGATTATCCTCATGGCTGTTGAAAAGGGTTCTCCCATCAAGGACCGTGGGGTGTCAAAAAAGGGTCGGGAAGCAAGGGTGGGAAAAAAAAAAGTTCCTCGGGGAAGATCGACTTTGGGGACCGGTGTAGACGCCGAACACACAAGAAACCTGCATGGGATTCTTCTAAGAGCTCAAAAACCGGGATAAAAGTCAGTGCGGGAGGGACTCTGACAAGGAGGCAATCGGGAACACTTCGGGAAGGCTGAGAAAAAAGGGCGTGGCCAACAGTGAACGACAGCGTTCATGGGGATCCTTCACCCGATTTGTGTGGGTAGGAGATGAGGTGGGGAACGGGGGGTTGGTCGTGACCGGCTGTCTGAGGGCTGTGGCGGGGCTCGGGGGGTTGCCCTTGGTGTGGCTCGGGGGGGAAGGCGGGGAAAAAGGGATTAACGAAAAAGCCCGGGGTGCGGCCTTACGCCACGCAAAAAGAAGGTTCAATGGACTAATTGTTTGTATGGGGAGGGTGAAAAAAAAAGCAAAAAAGGACCGCCTTGATGAGACAGAAAAAATGTTCGGAAAATGAAGGGCACCTGACCTCTGTATGGCACAGGGGAATTGAACAGTGGGAATGAAAAGATTTAAGCGAAAAGGATGACGTTAAGTGAGGAAAGACTAGTTGGGGACTTTAAATGATACGGCGAAAACTAAAAGGGCCGTAGATCAACCACATGATGGAATTGGCCGGATCGCAATGTTGAAATGTGAAAAAGGGGTCCCGGCTTAAGGTATCAAGGGGGCCGGGGGCGGCAAATTTCGAAAATGGACCTCCACCCTGGGCGGCCAGGGGTGAGGGGGAAAAAATATTTCACCAGGGGGAAAACGGTGCGTCGGGTCGTATTCCAAGGACGCAAATCAAATCGAAGAAAACATGGCCTAACCCTTGTGGCGCCTTTGGCCGATGAAGAGGGGGGTCTGTGGGGTGGGCAAGCCGAACCGAAACTTCCGGGGGGGGTGGGCGACCCCAAAAAAAAAAGGGTAATTCGACCAAGACTGGTCAACTAAAAGGGGATCGGGAAAAACCTGGTAGAGGGCCGAGCGATCGGACCAGAGGGCGACATGTGTCGGTCGTGTATTGGGAAAAGTGGAAAATCGTGGGGGTAAAGGGGGCCCGGGGAAAGAAATCGGTGTGCCCCCTCAGGCCGTAGAAGACTTCAACACGCCGACTTGGGAACCACAGGGCCAAAGGAAACCTGTGAAACTTAAATCCCAAAAAAGGTGTGTGAAAAGGCTCCGAACCATGAAGGAAAAAAACAGAGGCGACGGACTGGGTAGCGCTCACAAACAACACACAAAGCGGAAAGAGGAGGCCGGCGGAGAAAGTCTGTTCGAAAGGGTCCAAAAGGAAAACGCTGGTGTAGTAGGCCCCCACACAACCGGGGGAAAAGGGGGGGTCGGTTAGAAAAAAAAAAAAAAAAAAAAAAAGTAGGAAAGGGGCTGAAAGAACTCGAAGAGTCACGAAGAGTGTACAAACTGAAAAGAGAGCGATTAAAAAAATGTTAAAGAATTACCCGAACGAAACAACAAAAAAGCGGCCATCTGGGTGAGGGTAAATCGGAAGCGAAAACGGAAGTAAAGCCAAACCCTATAGGAGGGGTTAAAAACTGCAAGCATTTCAAATCCAGGAATGTGTGGCGGAAAAACAAACGGGAAGGTGCATCACCATGTCTGGGAAGGTGTTCCTGGTGGAGAGTGCAGAGTCCGAAACCGATATAGGGGAAGAAGGCCCGCCGGGAGGGTCATCTGTCCGGGGGTAAAAAAAAAACAGCTCACGGGTCAAGACAAACCTGCCGGCACCGAGAACAAAATGTGGAACCACGCAAAACAGCAAAACCCGCCTATTGGAACGGCGGGAGTTGCCTAGTGCAAAACTTGAAGGAATGGAGTCAAACAAAAGGGAATACTGGGCGCAACGCCTAATCGCACAAATCGAACAAAAAATATTTCCTACGTTAAGAAGGCAGGGGAAACGTACCAAAAGAGAAAAAAGGTGGGGCCACCAATGACGATCGCCAAAAAAAAAGGGGTGAAACTGAAGATCGGCAAATTCATCCATCAGTTAAGAACGACGCCCCAAATCCGTCGGCCAGGACGAAGAGACGAAAAGTCTCTGTGAAGGCGAAAGAACCGCAAGGGAAGCAAGGCAAACTGCAACCGAAAACCCATTGTGCGGGGGAGAATCAAACAAGAGTCGATCCCAAGGCATTTCCCTTCAAACGCGGGGGAAGGTCGCAAAAAAAACCCAAAAAAGTTCCCTTTCTCCCCCCGGACGACCGGGGTAGAAAATCCGCAAAAAGGCCCTGCGAAGGAAAAAAAAACCTACAAGTTCCATGAAACCACCCCGGGAGCACACCCCCACACGGCACCCACAAAATAAGAAGACAAAAAGGAAAACGGTCATGACTCATCGAAAAAAAAAGAACCAAAGAAAGTAAGGGAACAGCCCCCACAGGTTCTTCAGTGAGTTGAAGGGAAAAGGGGGGGGTCGGAAGGGAGAAAAAGGCCTCAAAAAAAGGAAAGAATGCAGCACGCGCAGGAAGGCAAAAAAAGTCTGAATCGGAGCTGGAGCCCCCCGCTCGGAAAGACAGCCCGCATTGGGTCACGGAAAAAAGGTAAACTAAAAAAACTGCCAGAAAAACGGGAATCGGTCACGATGAGGTGGAGGGCAAGTGGGGGTGGGGGGGGGGTCTTCCAAAACCAAAACGAAACATTTCTGGGGGGTTTGGGGGGGCGTGGGGGCGAAGGGGGGGGGGGGGAAGAAGAAGGCGTGAGGATAATAAGCATGAAAGACGGGAAAACGGGAGCCCTCCCGTAAGAGGACGAAGGGCAAAGTCTTCGGGTGAGCCGCAGAAGGGTCGACAGTCACGAGAAAAGAAGTCTGTTTTACAAAAAATTTTCAGAGCGGAAGGGGGAACGCAAAAGCGGGATCATGAAGTCAAATGAAGTTCCGTCTTAAAGGCGCAACTCAAAAAAGCAAAAGGACAAAAAAAGATGTCCGACGATCTGGTCGTCTCCTAAAAAATTTGAAAGGGTCCTCGGGGAATGAAAAGCGGGGGGGTGGGGGAAAAAGTGTTCTTGGGAATTGTTCCAGGGACAAAAAAAAAAAGTAACAAAAAAGAACTGGAGAGCTGAACACGTGGGTGGTAGCGAGGCTAAAGCGCAAAAAGAGAGCGCCAATGAAAAGAAAAAAAGGAAATTCGGCACTAACTCGGCCCAACGTAAATGATGAAAAACTGTGGGGACGCCGGTCAGAACGAATAGCAAACGAAGGGAATGCAGATGGCCAAAAAGGGTAGCAGGCCGGGGAAAAAAAATGTGAAGAGGTGAGAACAAAAGAGGAAAATCTTCAAGTCAAAGGAGTGAACGTCAAACCGTTGGATAAAAAGAAAAGGAAAAA
>Ga0179593_1343411_pt1 | contig 14081 bp, 10 predicted proteins | sample CZODoug2_1_08_16_FD_185931 | JGI IMG/M metagenome (GOLD analysis project Ga0179593, IMG submission 185931) | Vadose zone soil fungal communities from Angelo Coast Range Reserve, California, USA - CZODoug2_1_08_16fungal (PacBio error correction) | ecosystem: Environmental > Terrestrial > Soil >...
TAAAGTGGAACCGCCCAAGATATAGGGGGGTTCCGAGAAAAACCAAACAGTCCCGACAATTCGAATTAAGCCATCGCACGAAACGGTAATTGAAAATAGTCTTGGAATCTGGGCGCGGGGGGGGGAACAAACTGAAAGAACAAAGTTAGAAGATAGTTCGAGCCATCTGGGCTCAAAGACTGGGATCAAAAGAGGTCAGCTGATAACACCAACCTGAAATCAGGAGAAGAAAAAGGCCGGACCCATTCTTTGGAGCTGCGGGAGAAACGACACTTAAACAACCGGGATGAGGGAAGGGGGACGACCCCAAGGAGGATAAACAGGAGAAAATGCAAGGCAAGGGTCATACCAGGAGGGGGTTGAGGGGAAGGGGGAGATACCGGTCTTACAGGGTCAGGGTGCCTTCAAACTTATGGCCCAAATCGGGTACGGGTTCTTAAGGGAAAAAGGGCTCACCAAACAGGGTTTTTTCGGGGGTCGAAAACTCTCCTTGCGCGTGCGACGTGAATTTAACAGAAGGTACCTGAAAACTCGTGAGCGGAAAGGGGTCAATGAACCCCGCCGCCTGGGGGAGAAGGGATCGGCTCGTGCGCCAACCGGCCCGACGAAAAAAACTCCTTCTTATAGCACAACATATCGAGGCGTCTCGAAGGGTTACCGACGAAGCCGCGACACCCTGAAGGTCCGAGCGATGACATCTCTAGGTCACATCCCCACCAACTGACAGAGCAAACTTTCTACAAACACCTAGCAAAAAGACTGGCAGCAGAGAAACCGGATAAGGACAATCGGCCGCAAAGGAAGAGCGCTGCATCAGGGATAGGGGTATACCTGATCGAAAACTACAAACGCACCCACACCAAGAAGAGGGCCAGCACGTAGAGGAACTGGGTCTAAGGGGGGGAAGGAAGAACTGGACCGAACCGAGGAACTTGCCATTCGGAGGAGAGAAAAGTAAATCTCACTGTGCACTCCAGACGGAGGGCATCGAAAAAGTGCCGGAGACCGTTACGTACGCGGCCACCGGAAGAAGGTTTGCGTAAACAGTCCCTTGAGCTCCGAACCGGTCCGGGGGATTGGAGGCGGTGCCGTTGCAAGGAAGAAGGGGACACAACGGACTTAAGCGTATAGAGGAAGAAAGCACCAGGATCCCCAGACTCGACTAGTCACCTTAATCTTAATCATTTCAAGATTCCTTCTACCGAAACTCAAAGACTTCACCATTCATCAGAGGGGGCAATCCCTTAGACTAAAAAGTATCCGGATCTTCTACAGACAAGAAAATCAATCACACATCAGGGAGGGAACAAAAGGGGGTCTTTCAACATAGAAGGTAGCCCCTAAGAGAAGCCGTAATATCTGATCCGTACAAAAGACCAAGAGCGCCGTCAGCCAGGGGGGTGTATCAGGAAACCCTAAAAGAAGGACTCCAAGAGAGAGAGAACTTTCGACAGAAAAACAGAAGAGGGTCGCCGCAATCTGGAATATACAAGCATCACCAGGTCAGGCACTGGAGAGAAGGTGTATGAACCAAAGGGCTGCCCCGTCCGCAAATCCCTAAAATGCTCGCGGGCCAAGTATTGAAAAAAATCTAGAAAAGGGGGACTTTCAGCCACACCGAAGAAAGCATGACGTCCAGCGACTCCTGCGACTGGTGCTTCGTCCGGAAAAAAAAACCGGTAAAGGTAAAAGAGCAACAGATTGCTGCGATTTTCGAACGATGAAAGTGGACAGCAGCTGCTAACAAGATCTTTAGCTAAAAATGCTCCGTGGGGGCGGCAAAACTCACAAGGGAAAAGGACAATAGCGTCATAAACCACATATCCGCAGAGGAGAGGGTTAAGGAACTACGATGCTCGGCAGAACAGACGAGGGTACCGAGAGCTTAGGGATGCGACCGACCTAAAATCAATCTGTCAGAAAAGGGTACCGAAGGAAAATCAAGACTCACCCCTCCCGGCCATTCCCCTCAAAGGTCTCTATCTGTGACACGGGCGGCCGGAAAAAGCAAGGGAGGATGAGAAGGGAGAGGGTGAAGAGGAATAGAACCTTTTATGGACTGCCAATGGGGGTTTTCTCGTTGAGTGTTCTCCTTGGTGAAGGTGACGCAGAGGGGTCTTGGTTAGGGGAGGGAGCAGTGCCTGCCTCGTTCATCTCTTTGTCTGCCCGCTCATTGGGGTTTTCTTTCTTAACAAGAAAAAGCGCGAAGATCGAAAGTGGGTACTGCCGGGGGGGGTACAGGGGGTAGAAAAAAAAAAAAAAGCCCACCTTCGACCAGTTAGCGGGGAGCGTTTGACGAGGAAGCAAGTCTGAAAGGCCTAATCTAAAAAAGAGGAAAAAGGGGGGGATTCGTAATGTCGGTTTATTAAGCGCACGCGCGAAGAGGCTCAGGTATAAATAAAATCGGGAAGAGGTGCGACAGGCCACGTTGAAAGATGCGTCGGACGGTCAAAAGACTATCAGGATTTGCTACGGGGGCGTTCTCCGGATTACAGAAAAGGACGCTTCCCGGTAGACCAGTATTCCGAGAGAAGGAGGTGAGTCCATAGGGCCGTTCATGGGAGGGAGACATGCAACTAAGAGTAATTGAGTCCTGGGGCGACCATGTTGGTGTGGGAGAGGAATCACAAATCTCGGTCTGGACTGATCGGGGGGGATTGGTCCTAACGCTATAAGTGGGGGGAGGGAGGAGGGGAGTCCGTCCCGATGGGGTAAGCACTCGCCCCGGTCAGGGGGAGGAGAGGGGGTTAGGGTTGTCGGTTTAGGCAGAACTTAAGTTCGTACGCCGTGCTGTAGTAAACGCACGGAGGGAGGTTGGGGGGGGGGGGGAAGGCGTTCTGTCGCCGGCCGGGGGTAACCCAGGCCGAGCACGTGACTCGTAATGAGGGGCCGATAGACCTTTTTGGGGGCTTCGGGCTGGAAACTGGGGAGAAGACGTTGTGGGATGACGCGAAAACTTTTAAGCAAAAAAAAAAGTTGCGTCCCCCATGGGAGGGAGTTCCTGATGGCGAAAAAAATCGGCCGTTGATCGCTAATCAAGGGGACGCTCGGCACGGTCGAAAAAAAGACTCACAGGGTTTGTTGCAACAGGATATGAAATTGGCGGAAAGAAGGCCAGCTGGGAAGGGTAGACGGAGGAGGTTCAGTTCGCAGGCTGCGAACACGCAGGAAACATTAGAGATCCGGGATGGAAGACGTGGGATGGAGAGTCCGTTTTGGAGAAAGGTCCATTGGCGACCCGAGGAAAAAAAGTGGGAGAGAAAGACGTGAGAGCTGAGTCAGCCGGGGTGTGCTGAAAAATGGCGTGTTGTGATACAATCGGGGGGGGGAGGGGAAGGGGCAGTTGGGTCGGGAGTCGACCGGATCGTTGCCTAGCTGGATAAGGGGGGAAGACTGTGTCTCGGGCTGCTTACAGTCGGTACTACCGTCAGAGTTGGGTTCAAAATATCATCTCAGTCTTTTTTGTTTCTGGGCAGGGGTGAGCGCTGAAGGAAGCGGAGCTCCTCACGCTCGTCCGGTGTTCAGACAAAAAGTTCGGTCACGGTCAGGGGGTAAGAGGGGTAATAACTGTGGCATCATAACTGGCTGTTCCCTTGCATTCCACACGGTGTGGGGGTGGGAACGAGCAGCCTCCGGGTACAAGGAGGTGCCGCAAGTTTGTCCGTTGAGAAAGTACCTTCACTGAGCATCTTGTAATGCGCAAGAACAAGCTTCGATCAGTGAAGATAAGGGGAGCGCGTTGGGTGAATTAGAAATGGGCGTGGGGCTAGGAAGGGGCCGAGAAAATAACGGGCGTCTTGTTGAAGGGGTCAGTGGGGGAGCTTTGATAGAAGATACTACTGTTCTCCCTTCTAATAGCGGGTTGGGGGGGGTTGGGAGCCAGAGGCGACGTTGGGAGATTCGTGGTTTCACGGGTCGACATGGCACGTCCGAGTAATACTGAGTTGTCCTAAACCCGCCGTCCAGAGGAAAATGGAAAAATTGAAACGAAACGGACGGACGAATGGCTACTCGGGGGGAGACGAGGGGGGGGTATCGAACCCACGAGAAAAGCGGGTCGTAACTTTAAATATAGAGTCGATCAAACAAAGGAGAGAGGGGGGAAAAAGAGAGGTTAAAGGGGGGAAAAAAAAGAAAGAAGAAGGTGGGTTCGAAAACCCCGAATTCTTAGACCCTTCGAGTAGCCATCGCCCTTGACTTGGCAAGGGGAATCGGGAAAATCGGGCGGGGTGGGGGGGGGACACGGGAGGCGCGGCGAATTGAAGGGGTCGACAAATATTAAACTAAAGAGAACAACCCCGTAGCCTCTGTCTTAAAACAACCACACCCCGCTCTTACTAAAGGGTAAAGGACCATTAGTTTATGGCCTGTCTCAAGTGAAAAAGCCACCAGATAAAATAGGCAGATGGGGGGGGAAAAAAAACCCCTTTTATCACCAGCCGGGAATACTGTATCCCAAAAACTCTTCAGGGAAAGGGGATAGGCTGGATCTCCTTGAAAAGTCGATCACGACCGCGAAGAGAGGGGGGGTCAAAAAATTATGGTCCCGCAATTCTGCCCCCCTGTACTTCTTGCTCGACTGGGCTCCCAGACACCCACCGGTTTGTCGGTCCTGGGGACTCCTTTCGAGGGAACTTCCGTCCTGGTTGGCTACCCTTTCCTTTTTGGTCAGCACATAGGTGAAAAAAAGTATGAACCCCGCTCCCTTTTCCGCGGGACATCTGGATACGTCTCGATCAAAGCCCGCCCCAAAGGACGGCAATGACGTAGGAAACAGAATCTTTCTGAGTGGAAGAAGAATGGACAAAAGACAGGATAATCAAAAAAAAACCTGAGAAAATGAAAGCGCTCACAGATCAAAAAAGGTCGCTAAAGACAAACACATCAAGCGCACCCTGGACAACAAACAAAACATGCTCATCTGTTCATCAAACCGGTATGGGGACAATCAGGCACACGTAATGCTCGATGTAGCGGTTGGCACCAGAACGGGGGAGGATAAAGGGGAAAAATCGTTAACAACCCTCTTCTAAAACCTCCGATTGTTATCCCAGGGATAATGAGGGAAATTAAACCGGGTACCCATAAACGGTACCTCTTCTCTAATGATCAAAAACAGGGGGGTGACTCAACTGGAGTAAATCGCTCGAGAGGAAAACAGAATGGAAGAGGGGGAAATGGAAAACCGTACATGGGGGACAGAAAAAAAAAAAATGCCAAGTCACGGTACAGTTTTCCTCCAAGATTTGGGCTGGAAGCATCCTGGTCCAACAAGTCGTTCATCAAAACCATCCCTTCTTACAGCATGCAAGAAAAACTTAATCAGAGCTTCCCGCCCTCTCTAGGTGATCCCCCGTTCGAGGGAGAGGGTCAACATCGGGGTCTGTTAAGAAACACTCCCGGACTTAGAGACAAGGGGCCGTCTTCTTTCATCAAGCCTAGTCTCTACCTCCGGATAAGGGGAAAGAAAAGACCATAAAAAGAATAAATTTGATAGTCATGTCAACATCGGGGCGAACGATCCCCCTTCGGTCAACCTGAAAGAGAGGAAGACCTTACAAAATAACCCCTGGACGCCAGAAAACGGGTACTGGGGTCGAAAACCAATTTCAACAGGCGACCTCCAATTCAAGGCTACTGAATTCTGGGCGTCACCCTCCAAAAGTAAGGAAAAATCAAGGTGGGGTCTCGGCGTAACATCACCAGTAGATTGAATCGGTATTGCGCCTCCCTGGGACAAACTCTGCCCCATTCTCAAAATACGGCTGCGTTCAAATGGCTGAGAAAACCTTTTCCGGCCTCACCTCGACCGCATGATATACAGAGGAGCCGGTCTACTTTGTCCCTTGAGGCCTACACAGACCTAAGTAAAAAAATTGGAAGCAGTGCGCGTATGGGACAAGTAAGAAAAGGACCTCAAGAAAGTAAAACAGAAAAACTTGATAACGAGGGATACGTGTTTTGGAGGTCTCAAAAAAAACCGTCCAAGACGGCCAGTACCACAGATCCGAGCGATAGGGGGAATACCGACAAACAAGGGTATCGGGAGCAAAAAGCGCGCACGGAGAGGCTTTGAAGGAATACAGCGCTCCTTGACGTCGCTTCAAAAGGGCTCCCACGAATGAGCCCCTCACCAAATTCCCTCACCCAATGGGTGATAGGAAACATCTATCGAAAAAACAACAGAGGTATTGTAAAGATATGTGGGCTATCTATCGAAAGTGGGAAGGGACTTTCCATGGTTCTGGTTCTATGGGAGGGGTCGCGGGGGGGGGAAGGTGGACTCAGAGGGGGAGAGGTTAAGGGCCTGGCGGGTCATCTTAAGAGCTGGTTGCTGGGGCGCTCAATGGTTTCGGATGAACAGAGTCGGGAACTCAGAAGGACTGTGGTACTGCCTGGTCCTTTGTGCGTTTTGTAGCCGAAAGAAGAGAGGGCACTGTAAATCAACGGGGAAATGTCGCTTCTTTTCCCAAGGCCGACGGGAGAAAATGAGTAGTTGTTACGGACTACGTGGGAGGTTACCCTGCCGTCGGAAGGAAATGGAAGGGACGGAGGGGTGGGGTAGTGGTGGGTGGGAGGGGGGCGGGGGAGAGGGGGAAGAGGGGAAGGGGGTTAGAATGGAGGTAGGTCAGGGATGAAAGGCGGTAAAAGAACAGGACCGCAACCGGGTGATAATTGGAAATTCAGGGGGGGGAAAAGAGCAGGGATTTCGGTACGTGCAAGACGCCGCAGAAGTCGAGAAAGAAAGCTGCCACGGACCTGGTGAGGGTCATCCGCGATCGGGGAAGGGGGCGCCGAGGGGACTTAGGTTATGAGAAAAAGCGTACGGAGTTTCCCTTGCGAATTTGGGTATACAAAAAGGTTTTCAAGGGGCGGCGAGCGGGGTTCAAGGAGAGATTCTTTGGCGGAGGGGAGAGAAAACTTACATCTTTTGCAAGCAAGCGCCGGGAGAGGTCATAGGGGTTATGGTCGGTGTCGAAAACGGGAGCCTTGTCTTCGCCGGGCGTTCTTCAGGAAGCCGAAAGGGGTGGTTGGAAACTAGGCGTGTTCGACGGGCCTTCTGGGCAAGGGGCCGGAGTGTATCGGCTTCGGGCAGAATCCTTGGGGTACTTGGGCAGGCGCCGAGAGGCAGGAAGGTGGGCCTGAGGGGCAGGGGTGCAAACCCACACGACGGGAGACGGTGAGGGAGATGCCGCATTTGCACCGGATGCCGTTTCATAGAACTACCTTCACAGAAGGGGGCGATGGAACCAGGGTATTGGCGTTGAGATAGGTGTTATAGAAGAGCTGGGGACCGGTCTTACCGGTACCGAGGGGGACAAGGCCGAAGTAAAAGAAGAACAGGGGGATTGTTCTGGGAAGGGGGTGCTGGGTTCTTGAGGCGTGGTTTCAGTGATAATTTGAACCCGAGACCGGGAGAGAAAATAGTGAGGGGAAGGGGGGGGTTCTTCATACCTGTTTGATGACAGCGGGGCGCGGTGTTACCGGTGGCAGGAGTTGTATGTGAAAACTGGCGCGGACCCGGAGCGGCACGAGGGGTAAGGGGCGTATTCTGCTTTGCGCTGGGAAGTCGTATACTGAACTAATATCTTTGGCGAAAGCAGAGTTGGGGGTTGAGTTCAAGGGGGAGGAGAGAGCATCACGAGGGAGGGGCGGGTTGAGGAGAAGAGTAGTCCACGAGTCGTGAAAGAGTGTTCATCCGACTGAAGCAGGCCGTGCTGCACAAGGAAAGGAAGACAAGGGTTGGGGGGAGGCCTCAGAATGCCGCCGAAAAAGGTTGGAAGGGGGGCAATGACCTATACCTCCCCGGCTAAGGACGTGAAATTTCTAGGACCCGAAACAGTTAAGAAATGGGGCAAAAGGAAGGAGGGATGGGGGGGGGGGGGGAGGGGACGCTAAGGAAGAGAAAACCCTTCTGGTGTTTACTTCATTGGGGAAAGTCGTGGACGATCACCATTTGGAAACCTTAAGGGGAAGTCCTGAAGCGATGTTTGGGGGGGAGGGAATTAGGACTTTTCTTACTCAGAGGGTCCAGATGGGGGGGTCTACATGAAAGGCCGCGACCTACTTCTGGTCATCGAAAAGCAAAGAACTTAGAAGCATTTCCAGCACGGAAAACGGGCGATGGCTAGTAAATTTCCTAATACTTCTTGGTTCTCGACCCACCGTAGAGGGACGTGGAAGGGGAGTCTCAAAAAAGCAAAGTATGATGAATTGAAAATAATAGATATTCACCCAGTTCCCCGCCACGAGGGGGCTAGAAAGAAAAACAATCCATTCGGGGGCCATCAGCCCGTCAGTCTTTGACCAAATCTTTTAAGAAGGGGACGGAGGGGGAAAAAGAGAAGATTACTTCAGGTCCAAGACTGGGAAGGAAGAGAGCCGTCGCCGCGGCTCCACAGACCCGCGGCCGGGACAAAGGGAAAAGTCCAAAGTCCTTTGATCGAAAAGACACTGGGAAACAGAAGCCAGGGGAGAGGGACGTATCCGAACACCCGTCACTGAGCAAGAACGAGGAGACAAAGTACTGGGACGAAAAAAGTCAGGGGTCCTAATCAGGAAAACCGTCAGGAAGGCAGGGAAAAGGGGCAAAGGAGAGGGGTGACGGACGGGTACGGCCGGCTGGAAAAAGGGCAAAACAAAGGCCAAACGGGGTGGGGAAGGTAAAGTCAAAGGGCCTTTCTTCTTCCTCCTGGAAGGAAAAGAAAGTTTAACAATATCGTGACAAGGAAATGATGTAACCAGAGACAGGTCCTCTGGAGCCGCTCCGTCGCCTCACCAAATTAAAAGCCATCAACGATGAAGGGGCAACGCCTATAGGGAGTCGTCAGACGAAAGCCGAATCCTGAAGGCTCGAACACTGTATCCGAGAGCCTATAAGTCCAAAAAAATCCAGCGGCCAACGAAAAGGGTACCAAAAGAAGAGGGGGACAAAACGGTTGAAGGGAACAGCCTCGCTGACTCGGCTCGCCAGGTCTGAATTTTGCTACCGATCTCGAAAACACACGCAAGATCCCTCCCAAAATAGGAAAAAAGGAGAATGGACTGTTCTGGGGTTCGTAAAATGAACGGCGACCGAGGCACGTGACCATCGGCGGCTAGAAACTGAGTCAACAGGGGCCACGAAAAAAAATAACAACGAGGGCAATCGCCGGCTTCGGAAGTGAGGAAGGGAGGACACACCGGCCAGCCGGTGCGACAAATAAAAAAACTTCAGAGCCCTAACCTTTGAAACCCACGATACGGGGGGGCAAGGCAGCGAGGGACCCAAAGGCTTAAACAGCCCGAGTCGCCAGCAAGCAATTTACAAAAGAGAGCCTCGGACAGAGAGAAGAGCACCTTATAGGAAGATGGAAGAGCGGAAAAACACGCCTGCACAACTGCCGAGGAGGCCTAACTCCCTTGAAGAAAGCGCCGTCGCTACCAAAGAAACACAGGACCATCTTCTCTACATTCGATGTGAGGAGGGGTAGTCGAAAAAGATAGAAACCTGCCATCGTCATAAAGGAATAGAAGGACGTAAATACCAAACCACCGATCGGAAAAACGTGCTATGGTGATATCCATCCAACAATGCGTGACTACCAATGTCAGATACTGACTTGAAAGAAAAGAACCATCTCAAAACCAACCCTAGGATCACTCTGCAATATGGAATAAACAGGTCAGGGCAGCGGGGATTGCCCGAAAAGGACTACACTTGCCCGTCTAAAACTTCCCTTCCGAGTTCAAAAAGGAAGTGAATCTATAAAGACGGGGGCCGGGAAGAAACGGTGATACCTCTCTCAAGAGATCCAAGGGACTTTTTCCGGGGCGCCCGGCACCTTCAAAGGAAGGTAACAAAAGGGGATGCAGTGCGCGGAATGACTGGTCAGCAAGAGAATAGTCAACTCTCTTGCTCGGCCAGAAATTTTGGGGGTCGGTGCTCAACAGAAGTCAACTTCAGAAACAGGATCCGGCTGAAATCTTGGGAAAGCAAAACTCCAGAACGATTCGGGGGCAGCCAAAGCGCGGCCGAAAAAGGATTCCGGGCTACTGGAAATCAACCCTGACCCGAACATCTTACTCAGTGGAAAAAGGAAAAACCGGCGGGGCAAACGCGCCCCGAAAAAGGGTCGATCCCCCAGGCGCTATCGAGCAAGGGAATCTCAAACACACCCAACTTATGGATGAGGAAAAGATAAGAAGGAGCCTCTAGATCGCTTTGATGTGAAGTGGTCCAAGTTTGCGTTGAAAGCTTGCGGGGCGCCTGGGGCGTTACGGAAAGGGGGGGAAAGTTACTGTGCTTCGCGGCCGCGCAGTCGGAAGCTTGGTCTTCCCTCAATGGTGGCGATAGCCGCTAAGAACTGGTTGCTGAAAACGGGAAGGGAGGGGTGAGCCGACCCAAACCGATCAAAGTGTAATATCTGGGGGTGAAAGAGGAACTGAGTGTCCTAAAATCCGAGAACGTGAAGCAAGAGGGGGAAGTACGGAAAGTTTAGGACCCGGGCAGAGGCCCGGAGCACTGTCGCGGAGGGCGGGGGGGTAGATGTTGATGACGCGGACCAAGGTTAAGAGGCGTTATACTGTGCGACGAAAGTAAGGTATTCTACGGGGATCATTCTCAGAGGGAGGCAGAAGGACCGCTTCAAAGGGAAGTTTGGGGGGTGCAATCGCGACGTCGCCGAGGGTCGTGGTTTCTAATCCTTGAAGGATTGAGCGGCATTGGGGGGGGGAATAAGTTTCTCCAGGTGGAGCATCAAGAGCGGTCTGGGGCGGATCGGGGGTAGGGGGGTTTCCTCGCGCTATTACGGGGTTGGGTGGGGGAGAGGGAAAAAAGGGCTGCTGGGCGAGGGTGCAAGCCCTCGCACCAGTAGAGAAGGGATGTCTTTTGCGAAGGTCGAAGTTCGGCAGGGCGGGCCGTCAAGAAGGGGGCGGAATGGTTTGTGCCGGCGGGAGTGAAAGCCTTAGTTTAACCTGCGATAAAGGTTGGCACTTCTCGAGGGACATGTGGGGTGTAAAGGCTGCGGGGATCAGAGGGGCTGAAGACGGGGTCCGGAGCTGAAGTGACCGCCAGAATTGGGGGGGGAGGGCAACTTACTGTCTCTTGGGAGGGCATGGTAGAAAAGGCGGCCTGGGGGAGGCGGGGCCGCGCTCAGGAGAGGTCACCTAGAGGCGTTGAGATAAGTTTATGGTAAGAAAACGGCTTACTTTTTATGACGCGGGGGACGAGTCGTTTTCAGTTAAAGGGGCTTAAAAGAACGTTACAGAGACGGGCTGGAAGAGGGATGGAGGGCGTGTTCGAGGCAGAAGGTAAAAGGAAAAGCACTATACCTGCGGCAATCGTTCGGAGAGGGGCATACAGGGTTTTCTGAAAGAGGGCTATTGGGACCTTTGAGGACTGGCAGTTGGGGTGGCGTGAGAGGAACCGGGGCCGACGATCATTGCGGTGGGCGCGGAGAGGATTGGGGGGGACCCGAAGACTCAATCCTAGGAGGTGGCCTCATCGCAGAATTTGGGGGAGGGGGGGAAGGGGGAAGAGGCGAAAAAGGGAGCAAAGCGGCCTGGCGCGGGTTTAAGAAAAGTGGTCGGTCACTAGTTGTGAAAGGATGTGAATACAGGTCTTCCATCATCCAAATGCCCGGCCGGCAAGTGGGGGGTGGAATCCCGAGAACCGGTCCGGAAAAACGGGGCATCCGTGGGGCCGTAAGAATTCCTGTACGTTACTTCATCGAAGACCTTTCCGAATCCATTCAGAGCCAAGGACAGTGCAGGGGGGTTGGAGAGGGGGGGAGTGGCTACGCGAGAATACAAGATAAGGGTGACTTCATGTTCTCTGTGAACGAATAAAAGATGGTAATTCCCTTTGGACAGCAAGGAGAGGTTTTTGGGGGAAACCCGAGGGGGGGGAGACTTGGAGTAAGGTTCCCATCTTTGCGACATTCACGGCGGGAGCACTTAGTGGCCTTCCGCCCTATTCCAAATGGGAACAAGGAAAGAAGGGTTAGGATGTGATCGAGAAGGGAAGAACTACGATGGTTTTATAGAAAAAGGAGAGAGGGGTCTGGAAAAAGGGGAATAAAGAGATCTAACCAAAAGAGAGAGATATTCACAGTTCCCCCAGAGATAGTTCGAGAAACCCATCAATAAGCAAGGAAAAAAAGATACTCCGACGGACAAGACGGCGTGGCCCTAGTGGAATGGTGAACTGATGGGGGGGAAAAGGGAAAGAAAATAGGCGAAGGGCCTGGCATGTACAGCGGGCAACGAGGGGTCCGAACCGTCGCCCGGACCAACATCGCTCTGCCCTTTCCGGGCCTGGGGTTGATCGTCACCGCAATACCCTGCCGCGAACAAAAACGCAGGTTAGCGAAGGACGGACGCACCCGTCACTGAATACAAACGCGGAGCGCTTGTCGCCTGATCCGAAAGGGGGGACGGGTAGAGAAAATGAACGGCGGAGAAGGGGGGAAAGAGGCCAGGGAAAAAAGGAGTGGCCACCCGGACGGCGGCTGCGAGAGGGCAAAACACACGTGTGGCCGACGGGCAGAAGGAGGAGTCAGCCTGGGGATGAAAAGATGGTTACCGAGGTTACCGAACTTTTGGCGACCTCGAGAAGGCTGTTAGGCTCTTGTCAGAGGAGAAAAATAAGGAAAGCCCCACAACGCCTGCTGAGTTAACTCTGAGGTCTGAAAAGAGTGCACCGCATAAGGGAACACCTGAGACCAACGATCTCTTCCCCGCTACCGGGTACGCAAGCCCATCCAAAGGGGCAGAAAAAAGGATAAAAAAACTCGCACCTGGAGAAACCGGTGCCTCAGAGAAGCGCTTCTGAGCATCTGGCCTCGTGTCTAACCTGAGACCTCGAACACATCAGTAATCCGCTCCGGCCAGAAAGGTAGTATTCACTGTTTCTGGGGACGGCGGAAAAGGAAAAGAGAAAAAAGCTTCAGAACGGGAAAAAGTCTGCTCAACAAACTTATCGAAACGTGCACGCACCGGGACTAGAAGGAAGCGAAGGACCAACCGGGAAAGCCCGGGGAGAAAACATGCGTCAGCGGGAGCAATACCGTTCTAACGTTACGCGGGGCAATGGGGCATCGGAAAAGCAACGTCTTCAGCCGGATGAAGCAAAAAAAAAAAAGAAGGAGCCTCTCCGCGATCCGAAAAGGGTCTTAAAAAAAGAGGGTAAAAAGGACTGCGAGAAAGAAGGAAAAAAAACAAGAAGGAGGGACCAGCAAGCAAGCTACGAAAGCGAGGGCGTCGCTGCATACAGAAAACACATATTAAGGGAGAAGGGCGAGTGAGTTCAAAACGCGTCGAAAAAAAAGTTAAGACGCACCCGTAATAGCAGGAGCCAAAAAAAAAAAACCGATCGGGCCGGCAACCCTGCGCGGGGGAAATCTCCACCAAGGCTCGACGACCAAACAATGAGTAACATGGCGAACAGCACGCAAAAGAGGCCTACTCTTCTCGCAGCATCACCAGGAATCAGGGGTAGGAGAATTTCCCGGCGCACGTGATGCCACGGAAAAATTCCCGGAGAAGGAAACGGAATGGGGGAAGTTTGGGAGCATTATAATAAAACCCGGTTGCCATTTCCGCAACGATACCGCCCCCACCCCCATATACAGAGCCTATCGACGTGTGCCGGGGTCTGAAGAACACAAACAGTCCATTCGAACAAAGTGCTGCAGTCTGCCTGGACAGAAAGAGACTCTTCAACCCGAGATGGTATCTAGGGACGGGGGGCGTCAAAAACCCGTCCCCGGCAAGAAGGAAGACAGGATCAAGGGGGGGAGCGCAGAAAAAAAAAAGGCCAGCGTTTCAGACAAACACAGCCGCGAAGCAAGCAGCGACGACAACCCCGAAAGACTTGCCGTCCAAAAGTCCACGGGCCAAAGGAAAAAAAGGGGGCACCTCCCCAGGGCCAGTCCAAACAGGAGGACGAGAGGGGAGGGACAACAGCGAGAGACGGATGAGATGAAAAGAAAATAGAGGGGTTTGCGGAGCGCCCTGGAGGGACCCCCTGGGGGGAGTGGAAGTGAGGGGAAGGACTTTTGACTTTTGAAGAGGTGAGGGGATGAGGGAGAGGGGAATGA
>Ga0179593_1344508_pt1 | contig 14081 bp, 17 predicted proteins | sample CZODoug2_1_08_16_FD_185931 | JGI IMG/M metagenome (GOLD analysis project Ga0179593, IMG submission 185931) | Vadose zone soil fungal communities from Angelo Coast Range Reserve, California, USA - CZODoug2_1_08_16fungal (PacBio error correction) | ecosystem: Environmental > Terrestrial > Soil >...
ACCGCGACGGCGGTCCTAGGTCGAAGTCCAGATATTCAACCTTAAAAGGGGGGATCAAAGAGCAACATAAGGGAAGGAGTCGGTTCCTGATAGTAAAAGGGGCTGGCGCTCATGCGGCATCTTGCAGGATGAAGGGGAGTCAGTGTCCTCATGTTGCGCGGCACGACGTATGAGGGAGACATTCTACTTGAAATACAGAAAAAAAAAAAGAAACCATCTCGACCAATAGAAGAAAACCGTGACTTCGAAGATCTCGGATTGCAACGGAACCAAGGGTCCTGGGGGTCGCAGCGGTGAGCTCGAGCGGCGGGAAGTACGAACAAAGAACCAGAAAAGAGGAACCTCACATGACGTTGGATTTCGGGGGGGCACACCGCAATAGGAAGAAAAATGTGCGGAACCCTATTACACGCCGGTGACAGAGGCGGGTGGAGCGGTCTTTGAAACAGCCAGGGAGCGTGCAAACCAAGAAGAAAGAACAGAAGCACGCCGATCCCGTCCTCGAGTCACCATGCCAGGGCCGAGAGTGGGAAGTCCCGGAAAAAAGAACCTTTGGACAAAGGGCCGCTTAGGGGTAGATTGTCGACTCCAGAGGAGGGGGGTTTCTCAAAAAGAACAAGGTTGGCCAGGGGTACGCTCCTCGGGAACGGGAGCAACCACCTCCGCAAGGCCGTCGACGACAACGGAAACCATTTCTATCTTCATCCCCGGCGTTGGGGGGGGGGCCCAGAAAAGAAAGGTCCTAAACCGCCCTAAACGGATGGGGTATCCCGAGAAAAAAAAAACACAAAGCGCCGAACCAGCACCGTAGGACGTAGCCGAGGCCTGCGTCTCCCACTTTCGAGAATAGGCCCTTGCAGTTCTCAGAGCTAGGGGAAGAAAAAAAAAAAGATGGAGTCGGTGAAGACGGGATGCGACGACTGGGGCTTTCTCCGAGGCCGACAATGGAAAAAGGGGGGAATAAAACGCGTTCATCAGTCAAATGTGGCGGAATGACTATAGGGAGACGAAAAAAGGAACTGGTCCGGAACTGAGGGGAATCGCCCTGGGGAAGGGGAAAAACAGGAAGACGTTAGGCTTTCGCCGCAGGGTCGCATCCGCGAAATCAGGACCCACTACGGCCGTGCAAACTTTCCGGGATAGGAGAGGGGGGAAGGTTGCTCTAAAAGAAAAAAGAGAAAAGGTACTTCATTCAAGAGGGCTGAAAGCCGGAGGAGTGACGGAGAACCTGAGGCACAGTCCCGGCTTTCAGCATACCTTGCGCTTCGGGACAAAATCAAAAAAAAATGAAAACGAGGGGATAGGAGAGAAATTTGCTTGACAGAGGAGGGGGGAGGACGCTGCGTCCGCGAAACCGAGGTTGGAAATTCCAACACATCCTGCAACGCGGAGAAGAACTTAAACTTCAAAAAAAGTGAAACGTTTCAGAAAGGGCGTCCATGCGGAGCAGCCTGGTCGGCCTTTTGAGGAGGGGCCGCAAATATCCAAATCGTTGAGGCGTGAATCGTGGAAACTAAAAAATGGAAAGGGAAAGAATCGAATTCAAAATTTACAGGGATTACGTGCAGGTCACCGGACGCATCATTCCTGGAGGGAGGGTTCACTTTTACAAGGAAAAGTCCAGTTGTCAGTCTCATACGTCGGTCTCTAGTACTGAGCTAGGGGGGGAGTCTCTCTCTCAAGGGGGTGATCGCGAGGAAAAAAGGCCGCTAAGGGGATGGTCCGGGAATCGCTATGTCCAGGGAAGGGGACGAGGGGTCAGGAAAACCATTGCTAAGAACATCTGGTGGTTGGGCAAGCACAGGAGAAGCAACAAAGTGGGAAGAGATGAAAAAAAGAAAACGAAATTCTTAGAAAGGGTTACATGACTCGAGGCTCGATCGAAACCAAGACCGAATGGCAAGCTCGGCTTCCGCGGTGAAGTTCGGCCTGCGCGATAACCAAAAAACGGAACGTCATGGAGAAAAAAGGTCAAGATCCCTGAAAAGATGACATATCCGGAAGGAAACTGGACAACCGGCGACCCGATACCATATTTGAACGAACTGGCATTATTTCGTCCGCAGCGGACCTGCAAGCGCAAAAGGAGAAGGGAAAAGCAAGATGGAGTATTAATTTCTCGAAACCCACAGGATCACTCCGCGAACCTTCATAGTTTGTCGGAGTCTATCAGATTCCGCCAGCGTCGACATCGAGGCTTCAGTCGGGGAAACTCAGGTCGTTCGGCGGGCCGTTCCGACTCATCGAAGAGGGAGATATTCTTCTTCTCCAATCCGCCGGGTTATCGGAGGAACTCAGCTCTACCAAGAAAGGGAAAGGGCAAGAGGGAAAAGGGATTCACAACCCCCCGGCGACAGAGCAAGGGGGTACGAAAAACCGCGTCGGTATCTTCGGTGCCAGGTGATGGGCAGAAGCCAAGGATCAGTCACTCACCTCCCAGCCAGCTGATGGACGAACATTTAAAAAGGCCCTTCCCTGAAAGAAAAGGGAAAAGACGCAACATCCGAATGAAAGGGCATCGTATGGGGAAGGGAAGGGAGAGGAAAAGGAGGACGCGTGATAGAAGCATAAAGGGGGGAGTTGGAGGGGGGCCGTGCGGTAAGCGCCAGGCGACTTGCCACTAGCAAAAAAAAGAAATAATTAAAAAAAGAGGAAAAAAAGCCCCATCCATCCTTAACTGGGAAGGAAGGGGACTGCCCACGCTAGGCACATATGTCTGCCACGGAGGCCGGCAAGTCGAAATCACCAGCCCGCAAAGGGACCGAGCGGCATCCTAGAAATGAAAAAAGATATTCCTAAAAAAGAAAGAAACGTCGCCTTCCTTCGACAAAGGGGGGGGGTCGGAGGAAGCGGCCGCCGAGGCTACACAACCCTGGGTCTGTCGGCGCAGCGAGGCGTATCGGCGACAAATGCCAAACGGCAATGGCTTGCGCGAGACTAAACGAGATTCTACCTAAGGAAGGGAAGGGGAGCAAAAAGTCTTGAGGCGAAAACCAGAGTGGATCAATGGGGGGCGAGGAGATTACCCGCGCCGAAATCTACGGCTCACCGAACCTCCAGGTCTAAGCCGATGGTCGAAACACGCGCCATACCGCCAACATGGTGACAAAAATTAAATAACTTCCAAAGAGAAATGATCACTAATGGTGTCCTCGAAAAGTATAGGCGTGCTGACGGGAAGTTCTCGCTGGCATGCGTGTAGACAAGCTGTCGAGACTGATCGAGGAGGTACGGGGTAAAAGCCCATCGTTGTTCCCGCACCATCTATGATGGGGAGGAACGCATCCCCAACTACATGGAAAAAATGGCGCGGTCGTCTTCCCCCTCCAGAGAAACGACCGCGACGTCCACAAAGTTAGGGTAAAAGAACAAAAGAGAGAGAAAGAGAAAAAAAGCCTACCATATGGAATCTCAGTACGAGAAGGGGCCAAAAAGGGCCTACATGGCGGCAGCAATAAAGAACTCTTCATGACGAAGGGGGCTATCACCATGTCGAAAAAGATCTACCAGACAGAATGCCAGGAAAACTATCAAAAAGATTCTACAAGGGCTCGAAGGCCGGAGAACGGTGTTGCGCGAGGATAAGTGAATAGAGGTGGAATATCTTATTCGCCGGAGACAGAACACCGGTCGGTATAAACAACACCAACTTATTATTGAAACGAGGAGATAAACAAGCGAAGAGTGCTGCCGAGGAAAGGAAAAAGAGGGAAAAGCGATCAAGTTTATCATCAGCGCTGGAACGGAGAAGGGAGGACGGCGCGCCTATATTGACACATGCCTGCTGGACAACGGGCATCTTGCTTATGAGGAGATCTGCTTGCCTAAGAAGGTAGAGGTTAAAGACATAATGAGTTGGGCAAAAAGAACCGACCACAAAACAAAAACGTAGTTCCTTTCCATAGGAAAAAAGATATCGGTCTGCACCTTTCCCTACTAGTCGGAGGGGGGGAAAACCGGAAAAACAGCTGTTTTCTAGCGAAGAGCTCAAAAAATTACTAAAAAAAAAATCTTATTCGCATTCTTTGGGTAGGAAAAAAAGCCTCAAGAGACAAGGTCGGAAACCCGAATCGAGAGGCCGTATCTCAGCGGGGGGACGAAGGAAAAAGAAGAGGTTCAGGGGGTCCTCTCATGCAATCGAGAAAAAAAGCGAGAACGCCATAGCCTTATATTCAAAAGGGGCGATCATTGCCGAGAGTGTGTAGCGTCCTGGGCACCCAATGACTGGGCGTGTGGGCTCTTTGAAAGAAAGAAAGTCGAGGGGGAAAGGAGGGAAGAGCCGAGGACTTAGCTCTCCCTTGATCCAAACGCCTGGCAGGAGGCCCGGAGCCGCCGTTGCGAGAGGGAAAGGCCCAGACATGGGAACATAAATAAAACTCCGGAAAGGAAAAACCATAAAGGGGGGAAAGGTAAAAACGGACCCCTCCTGAAAGAAAAGAGCGTACGGTGCTGCAGATGGGCCCGACAAAGGCTAACAGGAGGGAAATTGCAGATGGATTCTCGGAGAGCACAGGAGGCGCACTCTGAAAGAGGAAGGGAAAATGTGTTGCCATTAGAACGAGCTTGCCGGGGTAGTTCCCGCTCTTAATTAAAAAAGGAGTGGGGGGGATCAGGGGAAGGTCCAGGGGAAAAAAAAGGGTTGAGTGAACGCCACTTATATCTTCCTTCAGAAAGTTAGAAGGGGCGGGACAGTCTTCTCCTCACCGTATGTTTACTCCGAGGAGGTAAGTTCTCTCGATAAGAAGGAGGCCTTAAAAGACGCCGTGACATTGCGTCGGAGGCGGCGGTATGGTTCCAGGAATAAGACTTATTACTAAGGATTACTTTCCAAAAAGAAAAGACACTGAAATCCGGAGTGACATCCATGGGGGAAAAGAACCGATGAACCGGATCGGTGTCGGAGAACTACGATACCGGAAACTGGCACGAGAGGTGTGCTCGTCATCTGCCCAAGGGGGACGTGGAAGCTTGACGCATAAAAAAGGGGCCGGGTGGAGGGGAGAAGTCCCAATGCAGCCTCTGCCACAGGGGGAGTATCTGCTGCCCGTGGGAAACTCCCAATGGAAAGTGGACTAAAGGGAGGGACGCATCGGTCCCACGGTAAGGGGGAGGGAAGAGTGTGGACTCCAAAGATCAAGACATCGCGTCTTGATCTGGGCAGCACGTACGCTAGAGGGAAAAAGAAAAGATAGCTCAATTTCCCGCGCGATGCAGGTGCACCGCTCGTGCACCGATCAGCAGCAGTCCTTCACTATATATCGTGTCAGCCTGTGTCAATTGAAAATTCTCTGGTTAAGAGGAGCGAGCGTCGTGTGCGTACCGCGGCGCACACGCGAGGAGATTTTCAAGAGGTCTCGGGGGAGAAAACGAAAGGGTCCGCGATTGGTGTCATAGGCGAGCCGCGAGAGACTCTATGGCTGGACATGCGAATCCATTCTCACCGCAAGCGATAAAATTATATTAAAAGAAAGAGGGGGGGAGGGCACAGATGGAGGAAAATGGGGTAACCATGACCTGCTGAGCTGCTGCCATGGCGGATTTCCACTCATCGGAGTAAAGATGTTAAAAGAGGGATGGAATGCGAGGAAAGAAAAAGCGGTCGGCGGGCGCACCTCAGAAGAGAAGTACACGAGCGGACTGATATCTGGGGACTGCACAAGGAGGGGGGAAAAATAGACTCGTTTAACTCCAAAAGGGTCTGAAAATAAGGGGGAAGGAGGCAACGTGCCCTTCCTCTCAGCACGTATACAGGAAGAGAAAGTCTCTTAATTCATAAAACATCGAGGGTCGCGACTCCGTCACGATCACGCGAACAAAAAAAGGGAGCTTTCGTCTAGCAAGGCAAAAACGCAAAACACATCTAAAAAACCATCATTACACGATCACGTCGGCGCAGACCAGATAAGCCGCTTGGTCCGAAAACTTTTATGAAAAAAGAACGGGCTTTACGTGACTAACGTAAGACCAAAAAGCGCTTACGACCAAAGAGGGTCCGATGCAACAACCGCGCACTTCCCGAGGAGAGCGAGATAGGTCCGAAAAAAGCAGGTACCTCGGGAAAGGGGATGTGCACCACCAGGACCACCTCCGTAGGTTCATCTTGTGGGACAGTACTACATACCGCGTCTTCCTTCCTTGCCGGGACCAAAGCAACTAAGCGAAGTGCACGTTAGGGGAAAGAAGGGGGAAAGGGATACGTATGTGAATGAGAGCATAGTCAGGAGGTAACAAGGACAGGTTGTAGCATCGGACGAAAAAAACCTTAGCTGAAAGAAGACCTATAATTAAAATGCAACAAAAACCAAAAAAAAGGGGGACTTGATACCGCTTCATGAACGAAGCACAGATGTACGAGGGTGAAGCCGGCATCGATCAACGCAGCCCGGTCCAAGAAGGATCTGCAGACGCAGAGTTGCAAAAGTTTCGCGAGGAAAAAGCACCTCTCAGTCTTCCTGTTCGAAACGGGTAGACGCAAGAGACGAAAGAAAAAAAGAATAAAAAGGTGCGTTGAGGCGCGTCGCTGCGGCCCGTCCTCTAGCTCGGGGGCGTCTAGAGAGGAAAAATTCTGTCGGGGCAACGCCCTGCCTTCCTACAAGAGAGAACAAAGGGGGGGAGGCGATGCGGTTGGATCAGGGCGAACGGAACATTACCCAGCGACTGGGAAGGCCTACGCGTCTACGGGCCACATCCTCCACAAAGTCAGACCAGAAAAATACTAAAAGAAGGACAGGGGTTGAAAACACACTAGGAAGGCACATAGACGGGAAATTATCGGAAATGAAGGCCCAACCTATCTGCGATGGAAGATAAATACGGGGAAAGCGATGGCACATCTTGCGCGAACGCCGCGGCTGGTACCGGCAGATCGAGAAAAGGGTACCCATTCGTCCCTAGGACGGAGGGACCGCATCACCCAACAGTGCCTAGGGGGGGAGGAGGGGGGAAAAGGCGGCTCGCGCTCACAGAGGAGCAAAAAAAGGAAAAGGTGGTTGCCGGAGATCACGATCGAAAATTCCTCACTGGGAACCGACCGAGAAGATGGAGGCGCAGGACTTCACCGGGCTTAAAGCCAAGAAAGAACAGCTTAACTTCGACTTACGACATGCGGAGAAAGGAAGATAGAACTCCGAAGAAGCCAGAGGACCGAAGGGCTAAATGTCAGAGTTGAAATATCGGCAGGGCCGCGCCGCATCCTGCTTGTGCGCAGCGCAAAGGAATGGGATAAAGGATCGTCGGGGTAATATGGCCGGCTTGAGAAAAAAAGGAAGATCGAGCACACAACGCATAGATAGAATTAAAGAGAAGGCGAGAGCAGCTAATTCCATAGAATTCCACCCGTTATCAATTCAATCTCTGCGCACGACGGGGGAAAGGCGGCGGCTGAAAAGGTTGCACGTGGGCATTGCTGGACTCGGAGGGGAGTGTAGCCTGATTATTGAGGCTTACGAAGAATGGGACTCTCTGGAACGTGCCATAAAGCTGGTCGCGAATGCGAAAAAAGGAACCGGGGAAAAAAAAAAAATCAAACTTCAAGAGAAAAGATCGGTCAAGCAAAGTCAAGTACGAGAGAGAGGGAGCAGTAACCCGCAGGTGGTGCGGACGCAAGCTCTGCTCTGAGAAAAACGACCCGCCAAAAACTGGAGGAGAGTTAGGGGTTTATTCGGTCACCTCCTTAAAGTAGAGGGGGAGGACCCCTAGGCTATAATCCGTACCCCGCGAGACGCGTCCGCTAACAGGGGGGGGACAATAGCATCCCATCAAAAACTAAAAAAACAGCGCGATCCGTAGAGCCTTAACCAATGAAGCTAAGGGACCAGAGGGGGGGCATGCCGCTGGCGGGGGAAGTGGGCACCCAATGTAAGGAAAGGTTGAAAGGGGGGTCGGCCGAAATATGAGGGGAGGGACGGCGAGTCTACAACGGGTGAAATATCCAGAGAAAGGAAATCAACCTCCGCAGCCTTCGTCCTACAAGACCGGGGGAATCTGATAGCAAGGAGGTGGGTCCAATAAACTCTAATGGTCTATCAGCCAAGGATGAGAGCGATGTACGGGAAGGAGAAAGGAACTAGGCTCTACAAGCACCGTTATTTAGGGTTCAAAAGGCTGGGGCAATGTACCAACTACTTCTTTCGCTTGGAGGGCAGAAGGCGAAAAATGAGGAGACATGCCAGAAGGATCCGTTTTTCACGGAGGGGAAGTGAGCTGTCCTTCTTTAGTCAGGAGAAAGAGACATAATGTGCGGGGGGAAAGCGACGGGGAATAAAGCTCCCGGGATGTGGGCGTTGCGGGCATAATGGAGGGGCGGAAGGAAGCGAAAAGTTCAATGTAATTGGTCAATTAGCAGTCAAGGAAGGTGTGGCCTCCATTGTCTGCATCAAATCAGTAGGACCAAAGGCGAAAGAAGGGAAAACAAAATAAGAAAAGAAAGGGACGGGGAAGGTTTCCCTGCTCCTGCGGGAAGAGAGAGGAGGCTGGCGTCAAATCTGGATTATGGTACAAGGGAAAAAAATGGGAGGAAAGAGAACCGCGGCCATCTCGATAGTCGTAGAAAGCTGATCGGGAATCTTCTTTACCGTTCTATGGGTGCAACGATCGGCCCAACTGTCCATCGAGTGGTAAAGGGAAAGAGGAAAAATTAGAATTCGGGGAGGGAAAACCTCAGACCTGTCTCGATCGCTGCGGAAAGAAAGCCCGGGAGAGTGTTCTTGGCCTCGTATTTACCCTCCTTTACGTCAAGAGAGGGGGGAAGGGAGAGACGAAATCTAGTAGGGTATGACGTTTGACGCCTCCGACATAGGAAATACGAGAGCATCAAGGACCTTCAATTAACCAGTGGGTCCGAAAATTTCAAAGGGGGAAGGGACACCGCGACGAAGGGGGACGAATTCAAAAGGTCGTAAGAATGGATCGGGGTGTCCAGTCATGAAGGCGGATCTCGTCAACCGAATCAGGACGAGGGGGGAGGAAAGGCACCGCCCGCCAGTTGATCGGAGGGATAACGAGAAATGGGCCAGCGGGGGCAAAATTGACTTGCCAGGTCGAGGGCCTAGAGAGAACTCGAGGTGAAAAAGAAGCGAATCCAGGCTGTGCCTCAAATCGGATCAAACAAATGATGATGAAGGAAAGGGAGATGCTTCCCCAATGGGGAAGTAAAGAAAAACAGACAGGAAAGATGAGAGAAAAGGGGAAATGCGATGAATGCCATCGCGGTGCCAAGCCTGTAAGAGGGATTCGGCCATCGATCCTCCCGCCGCTCGATGTACTAACAAGTCGAAAGAGAAAGGACAAAATGAAGATTAAGGGAAAGGCGTGACACGTCGAACCCTCGACCTACGACTGAGGGAGGGATTCGGGGGGGGCCTCCGATTTTCCTGCACGACCTCATAACAGTATACCGAAGGAAGAGGGAGGCTTTCAAACTATCAGAACGGAAACAAGGGAAAAAGGAGGAACACTGCTCTGGCCGAGAGGACAAGACAGGGGACCCACTCGGGCAACAACTCGATGATCCGTTTCTAACAATAACGGAGGAAGGGGGAGGGGTCACCTGATTAAAGATGGGAGAGATGTTGTAATCTCCAAAAGAAGGCTGTGATCAATGAACCAGTGGGGAAGAAGAGGAAAAACAGCGCTTAGACAAGTTTCCGTGACAGGAGACCTCGAACTTGCAGACACTAAAAAGAAGGAACAACCCTGGCAGGAATCTATCTTGTTACAACGGATAGGTGCCGGGATCATCACTCCTCGCATTAAAAGGAGGAAAAAGAAAGAGTCCCACGAGGCTCCCGGTTATATCCAGAAAAGAAAAAAAAAAAAGGCGAGTGTCACGTCAAGGGACGACTAGGAAGAGGTGAAGAGCAAGAAGAAAGTAGGCCTTTCGGATACAATAAAGGGTGCGGCCGAAGGCGCCAAGGACGAAAGGGACGGATCTGAAAAATAAGGAAAAAGGAGTTGGAGGGGTGGTATAGGGGAAGTGAAAAAAGAATAGGGGGGTGAGATAGGGGGGAGGTGGAGGGTGGAAGGGTAGGGGGGGATGAAAGAGAGGAGGGGGGGGGAAGTAAGTTGGTGTGGGACCGGTGGTGTCGTTTTGAAAGGAGGGGGGCGGGAACCGTACGGGAGGAAAGGAGGTAGCGGAGGGGAGACTGTACTGGCGCTGCGGAGAGCAGAGGGGGTTGGGAGGAAATGCGGAACGGAGGACGGAGGATGGGTTAGGAGATTGGAGGTAGGGGGCTTAGGCAGGGGGCGAGCGTAAAAGGAGAGTGTTCGTGAGGATGTGGGGGGTAGTGGTGAACGGGGTGGGGAGGTGGAATGAGGTGGGAGTGGGGGAAGAAGGTGAGAGAAGGGGGTATGATAGGTGATTGGGATTGTGGGGGGGGGGGGGGGTGGAGGGGAGTGCAGGGAGGGGGGGTGATGTCATTGACTAGGAAGATGTGAGGGGGGGGTGGGGAAAGGTGGGGGGGGGGAAGGAAGGGGGTGGTGGTGGGTAAGGAGAGGTGGGACAGTGGGTGGGGAAAGGAAGGAGGAAGGTGGGTACGGGAGGTAGTGGGTAGGAAGTAGGGATCGGGGGGGGGATAGCCAAGGGAAGGACGGGTAGAAGAGGGTGGTTGGTGGTCGGAAGAGTAGGGGAGGAGTGGCGGATGGGGATAGGGGCTGGGGTGGAAGTGATGGGGGGGGGGGTAGGCGAGGAGGGAGCGAAGGTTGGGAGGGTGATATGATGTGGGGGGATGGTCGGGAAGGGGGAAGAGGGAAAGGGGAGAAGGGGGAAGAGTAGGATGAGGGGGAGAGACGGGGAGCGGAGTTGGGTGAAGGGGTGGGGGGGGGGGATAAAGGGGAAGTACTTTAAGGAAAAGAAGAGAGTGGAAGTGAGATTTGGGGGAGGGGGGTGCCAAAGCGAATAGGGACGTGGGGGGGGGGGGGGGGGGATAGAGAAATTGAGGGGTGAGGTCCGGAGGAGTGGAGTAGGGTGTGGGAGAGTTGTCGAGAAGCAATAAGCAGGGGGGGAGGGATCGGCAGGAGAGTGTAGGGGGGACAGGGTGGGGGGTGGGATAAGGGGGGGGTAGGGAGAAGGGACAAGAGGCAGTGAGAGGTGAGGAGAGGGTGGGGGGGTGGGGGGGAATGGCGGAGTGGGGGAGAGGGGGTTTAAGGTGGCCTGTAAGTGTAGGGAGGGCGAGGGCGTGGTAAAGAGATGGTGCTAGAGTAATGAGTAGGGGGGAGAGGCGGGAGGAGGGTGGGGAAAGGGAGAGTAAGGTGGGGGAGGAGGGGGGGAGGGGGGATGGGGGGAGGTGAGAGTAGATGGGGGGAAGGGGGTAAGTAGGGAGGGCATCGACCGGACCTGGGGACCTCTTTCAAAAAGACTTTCTAAAAGTTAGGGGACCAACTCGGATTTTCCAGAGAACAGGAGGATCTTTTGCCTCCCCCACGTATACCGAGCCAAATCCCTCGGGGCCAGGATTCTGAAAGCCTTCTCGAGGAACAGCGGGGACAAGGACAAGGAATTTGTCTAAGTAAGCTTAAGCCAGAAAAAACAGAAAAAAATGAGTTCGAACCTCCTCTTGCCGACTCTATGCGATCAGGACATGGGGGGCTAGGAGAGAACCATTGGAATGGTGCCACTCCGGGAGGACAGAAGCCCGCTGTGGTAAGATAGGGGGAAGAAAGATTTTTTCAGGGTTCGAACCCAGCAAAGGCCACGGCCACCTTCTCCCTATCCCCATCTTCGAATAACGGGATTCTACCGACTACTACCGGGGCAAATTGGGTGCACGGAAAACACGAGACCTTCATGAAATCTGATGGAGGGGAGGCGAGTACCGAGTTTCGCGGCGAGGAAGGTCCGACCTCACATCTACCGTCTTGGGAAGGGAACTCTTCGAGGGAGGGGGGGGGGAACCCGAATAAATATGGGTGTAAGGGAAAATTCCTATGGGCGTCCCGCATCACAAGACCAATTGCGAAGAAAAAAAAATTGGTCAGGGCTGGGTAAACCCGTCAGGGGAATGAATCACGCGTGAGGCCACAAACTGGGGAACTTCGACTATAAATCGAAGGAGGGGGGAAGACCGATGTATAGTATGGCGAAGTTCACTACATGCGAAAGAGGGGGAACTACAGCTTCTCAGCGTAGAGGAACCAGCGGCGCATCCGATACGAAAAGATCAGCCAGATGAACTAAATCAAAGGAAAGAATGGAGGAGTCCAGGGAGACAAAAAAAGAAAAAGTCCTGTCGACAGCCGGAATGGATACCTTCGCGGTGGAATATCTGGGAACCGATAGGAAAGAGGCTCGGACTAGATTCAAAAACTGAGGAATGAAGATACCGCGACCTTGGGTCGAAGTTGAAATATGAAAAAAGAGTACGTTACATGCTGCGCCAAAGCCGATGCCGGAGAAAGTCTCAGGAAGATTGCGACATCTTTCTGATGTACTAACCTCTGGCTGGGAGGGGTAGATCTGCTTTCTCGCATGGGGAGAGCGGTCATAGTCATAAAACGAAAATGTAGACACAAGGAAGGGCTTCACAGTCGTTGCACCGTGCCTGCGAGGAAAAAGAAAAAAACTGAGAGGGTTCTCAAGACCAAATGTCAGGGGCAGGTCGTTGAGCTCTATCAAGGGGGCTGAGAGACAAAAAAAAAGGGTATTAGAAGAATAGGGACAGGCACCCAGCATAGTGAGACATGGGACGGAAACCCAGATGAATAATAGGGAAGGACGAGCAAAGCAAAACGTTCGCGCCAGAAGGGTCGGGGGAATCTCATGCCCGCTCGAAATCCCCAAAGAAGAGCGTCCTCAGCGTCAACCATGACCTTTCCGAGTTCAGGGGGGCAGAGGGTCAGGAACAAAAATGGTGCAGGAAGGAGTTTTCGGGTCGAATCCAACGGGGGCGATGGGAGCGGGGCCGGAACGAAAGTTTCCTTCTCTTGAAAAGAGGACTAGAAGGGGGCACACCTCCTGAAGGAAAGAAAAGAAAGGGAAGATCTTGCTTTGGGGCCCAGACCTACTAGACCTGGAGAGAGAGGAAGAAAAAAGGAAAAGCGATATTTTCTGCAGGACTCGAACGCCGGGTACCACGGGAGGTCAGAGGGGACCTCGTCGACCAACGTTTGAAGAAAGGCCCCTTGCGAAAGGGTGAGAGGGGGGGGGGAAAGGCATAGAAGGCAAAACTAGCAGAGAAAGAGGTATAAACTTTCCTGGTGATTAGCGCGGGGGAAGTTTCTCGATGAATCCGATCTGTGGGGCCGAGGGTCCGTAAAGGAAAAGAAAGGACATCCCGGGAGGGTGCGGCTGTAAAAAGTGGGAGGCGTCATGTCAAGGTCGCCTTAAAACGGGGGAGGAAAGGGGAACCAAGTTACATCAGACATTGTAGTCTTTCTCAAAAACTTCAAAAAGACTAGCAGGGAAAGAGAGAAGGCCCGAGAGGCCTGCGGGCGGGTGTTGTACAAACAAGGAGACGAGGACCACGACGAGGGATTACTGGGACTGAGGGCACTGACAACGGAGTGGACATCTGGGGATGAAACGAGAAACGGCTGGAAAGCTCTACTTCTCTTTCGGACGCGCCGCTCTCGCCACCCCTTTCCGGGCGTTGCTCAGGGGACAGAACCCAAGGAGGTTGGAAAAGTTTTCAAAGCAGGGTCGGAAAGGAGCACGTACAAATGGGATTGAAGAAGTAAAGCAACAGATCTTCAATAAAAGCGATCGCGGGGGACAACCCTCCGGACTTGTGCTGGGGGCTGAAGTAAAGGACTACCTCCAGCATCATTGTACGCTAGCCTAAAGAAAGAATGGGGGGAAGTCGGATCGTGGGCGTCTGGCCTGATAGCATCTATTAAAAGGAATCTCGCCTTCAACTTTCGGACGAGGCGAAGGGTCAACGCTCGCCAGAATCGAGATTATCGGGGATGCAGGTGTCCAAGGAAGGGCAATTCTATGACTCTGAATGCGGGGCTGGTTAGTAGCTAGCCCTGTAGTGAATCCGCGCAGCCAGAGTAGGGGAGTCAACAGGGCTTAACAAAAGGAAGGGAAGTCGGGCAAAATGCCTAGATCCTAGGGGGAAGGGGGGAATGTTAATCAGATGGCAGCA
>Ga0179593_1563749_pt1 | contig 14081 bp, 14 predicted proteins | sample CZODoug2_1_08_16_FD_185931 | JGI IMG/M metagenome (GOLD analysis project Ga0179593, IMG submission 185931) | Vadose zone soil fungal communities from Angelo Coast Range Reserve, California, USA - CZODoug2_1_08_16fungal (PacBio error correction) | ecosystem: Environmental > Terrestrial > Soil >...
AGAAAAAACAAAACTATGCCTAAAGCCACAGGGGTGGCAAACCTCCACAAAAAGCACAAAAGGGGAAAGAACACAATAAAGAGGGGTAGAGGTAGTAAACTTTTGGGCTCGGGGGGTGAGGGTGAATGGTTCACGGTTACCCCCTTACTCAACTCACAACTAAAGTTGGGTTTGAATGCCCGGGGCGTATCCTGAAACCTTCAAAATGTAGCCCGGGGAAACAGTGGAAAGGGTAACAACCGAAAAAACCAACCAAAGTTATTAAAAAAATCAAAAAGGGGCAGAGTGACAATAAAAAAAAAAGGGCAATTTCCGGTGGGTTTCAGGAATGGACGAGGGACACAGAGGGTTCGAAGACGACGAACTATTGTTGTGAATGACAGCCCAAACTGGTATTGCAGATTTTTGTGGGAAAAAATCTCGATGAGCGTAGGTAAAAAAAAACCCGAAAAAAAAATATCGTCGAAAAGACAAACAACGATGAGATCCACGGAGGGAACAGCCAAAAAAAAAAAAAAACAGAAAAAGGGTTCTGGTGAGGGGGGGAGCAAGGGGGGGAACCAAGGGTGTTGGGTTTTTTGAAAAGGAAAATGAAGGAACACCGTTTTTTTTGGGAACACTGAAACCCCTGTTTCTTGTGTTTTTTAGTCTAATACGTCCTTGTTTTTTTGTATTCGTGTGGAGGTCATATTTAAACATCTAGATAATAGATGCAATCCCCCGTTAAAAGGAATAAAACAATGCGGCTTTTTGGGGGAAGTTGCCCCAAAATAAACGAAAACACCAGCGGGTCCAAAAAGGACTTCTGGACCTGGGTCCCCAACGGGGTTGGCAAGGGTGGGGGGGGGGTGAAAAGGGGAAATCGTCCCTTGGTTTGCCTGGGGGGAGGAAATTAAAAGATCCGACGCCAAGCAACAGAGGGCCTGATTTTAGTTTACTCTTTTCACCAAAAAAACGATGGGAAGGGGGTGTGCCGGCCCGGAGGGGGGGCTCTGGCGGGGGGCGAGCAACCGAAGGGGGAAGGTAAAAAAAAAAAGAAGCACGAAATTCAAGGTGCCAAATTAACAGAAAGTTGATCAACGAACGACCACGAAAATGTCACGAAAAAGGATATAATTCTGGGCCGGGGTCCCGGCGGCGGGTCTGAATTCCAGTGCTTGGAGGGTGGTCGGAGGTTCATTCAGCCCCCCTGGTTTTTTGATTGTGGCCCACAAAATCCTCTTGGCTGGGGGGGGTCCTGGTCTCTGAGCGTATTACATGCCGATAAACCCTTGGGCAATAATTCCTGGGGGCCGTTGCCTCCTGTGGGGGGGGGGGGGAGGAAGCGACAACCGAAGGATTGAACCCCAAAGGTTGACTGGGGTTTGTTTGGAGAGGATAAAATACCTCCCTGGAAAAGGATCCAAAAAACCCTGGGAAAAAAAAAAATTGCAGGCAGGTGTCGGGGTGACCGGCTGGAGTCGTTGAAAATTGGGGGGTGCCAAGTTCGAGGACAGCAGAGAAGTTTCCCAGAACTATTTGGAGGGGGGGTTGGGTTGGAACGGTCGGCCAACGGGGGGGGGGAGGGGTTCTTGACAACTCTACGGGGCAAGCAGACCCAACGTAATGCGGGGGAAGAAAAAATGGCGTGTCTGGCGTGTAAAAAAAAACCGAATCGGGCTGGGGGAAGATCCGGTCAAAATGTCATAACCCTCAAACCAAGGACAACGGGAGGTTATGGAACCCCGGGGCAAATTTTATGGTTCTTTGGTTTGTGTGGAATTGGGGGTCACATTCGGAAAGGAAACAGACGGGGGTCGGGATTCCGGTTGTTCAAAACACAAACACCGGGGGAGGCAGACAAAAACTTCAGGATCCACCAAAAGCCTGGTTGGGAAGGGTGCGGGCCCTAAATTTAAGAATGGAACCTAAAGAAAAAAAGATTTACCATTCTACAGTGGAACAGCCAACAGGGTTCCGGGGAAACTGTGGGCTTTGGGTGGGGGACCAAAATGGGGGGAGGCTGGCGGGATTTTTGGGGAACGAGACCTGCGCGGGCGGAGAAAAAAGCCCACGTCTGGGGTTCAATAGTGAGAGGGAAATGAAGAAAATTAAAAATCTGTTGGGCCAAATTTCTTTTGGGTCTTTTGAAAAAACAAAGACTCTCATTTCACTGAGCTATCTCTCGACAAAAAACCAAAACGAACATTGCTGGATTCCCAAAAGGAGAGGCTTGAAAATATAACTTGAGCGGGGGGGGGAAGTACCCTTTTTTCATCCCAGTTCATGGGAATAGGGAACCTTCCGTAGAGTCTTTGAGATCCTTAGTATCGGTTTCCTGAAAGAGAGAAAGTCAGTCATAACAAACCTCCCGCCGAAGTAAACCTAAATATTGCCAACAACGGTTGTAAAATTATGGGGACGTTACCTGCTCACCTTGACCAGAAAAAAGGTTCCAAAGGCTGCCCTGGGGAAAAAGAGCATGTAAATTTACTTATGTTTCTACAAACAAACACAAGTAAAAACTCCCGGCTTGGGGGAGCGGGGAACGTCCCTTTGGTGGGGGCCCATCTTACAAATCTAAACAAAAAGCACGTGTTTTCTGTCCACCCGAAGCGAAAAGAACAAAAAAAGCAGTACCCACGCAGGATTCCCCTACCCCCTATTCGTTGGGGGGGGGGTAAAAATACCGGAATCCCCTCTGTGGGAAAAAGGAACGCAAAAAGGGGGTATGTCTGGAAGAAATAAGGGTGTGAAGGGGGGGAGGCTGGGAAGGAAGTCTTCTCCAAGGAAATCCGCGGTTCAGAACCAAACACCAAATCGAACTGGTTGGGGGGGAAAAGCTGCGAAAACGGTTTGTCAATTGGGGGATCGATGGGACAATTCAAGCAGATCCAGCCGGGACCAGAAAAAGCATGGAAAGATCGAATGGGGAAAGGAGCAAGTCGGGGATTACAATTATAGAATTGGGGGACAACCCGGTATTTAAGTTTTGGGTTGAAAACCCGGGCAACGAGATGTTGTCAAAAAAAGATAAACCGTACATGGTTTAATGGTGCATGAAACCCAGGCCGGATAAGCAGAAGTGACCAAGCATAGATAATGGGGGGGGTTGCAAAATCCGGGACCTAGGAAAAAAAAATCTAAATTCGTTGACGTGGGAAAAAATCTAGAAGGTTTGTGGTGGAGTGGGACAAAATTTGCCAGGTTTGCAAAGTCGGAAACAGGAATTGGCATGCGGGAGGGATTTGTAAGGGGTTCAAGAATAGGCAGGGGGGAAAAAAAAAAAAAAGGGAGCCGGCCAAACGCACAAACCATCGCAAACGTGGAAAAAAAACAAAAAAAAAGAGCGCTTGGGCCTTGAGGCGGGGGGACCAGGAAAAATCAGCTGGGGGCCAAGGGCAGGGGAAAAGGGGGTACGGGGTAAACCAACTAAAAAAGGCATCTGTGGGGGGCTCCCAGGGTTGGCATGGGGGGTGATGGGTAAGATGCCACCCAAGTGCCGAAAAGGGGGTCACCAGGGGGGCTAGAATTTCTAATTCACTGATGGGGGAGGAGGGGGACCGGGGGGGCTATCGTCTCCACCTGAACCCAATGTCAAATGACAAGTAAACAGAATCAGCTGTCAAAAAAGGGGGGGGTGCCGGGGAGGGGGGGTTGGGAACCCTGGCAAAGTTTTTATGGCCGAAAAATGGGAAAGTAAATGTTTTTCACAGAAAACGTTTGGTTCAGGGGGTGCCGGGATGGACCCCGTTCGCCCTCCGGGTGTCTCGGAGAAGGGTTACGTGAGGGGGGGAGGGGGTAAAGACTAAGGAGAACCTTCGGGGGGGGAGTTCCAAGTTTCAAAAAAATCGGGAAATCAAATGTAAAAACACGATCAAAAATCGGGGGTTCGGGACTTCCTAGCTGAAAAAACTGGGTCCGGGGGCGAGGGGAGGGGGCTTCAGTTACTTCCCTCGGTGGGATTGGCTTTTGCCCTGACTGGAGGGACCCAGGGGGTGGGGGGTTTTCCAGGCGGGGGGTTCCCCTGGTTTGTAACCGGAAAAGTAGGACTTCCTGTTTAAAAAAAAGGGGGATTAGAGATTTTGGCCATACGGTTGGGGGGGGGAAAGGCACGGCTTTTTTCAACCATGGAGAAGAGGGATTTGATTGAAAACTGACACAGGGAGGTAAAAAGACGAAAGACGTAAAACTTGGTGAATTTCGCCAGTGTGGGGCTTTCAGGGGTAGTTTACGTTTGGGGTTTCATGGTCGGGGGTTTGTCCCCTGTGGGGTTCGGGGGGTATGCTCGGGTGGGGGGGGAAGGGTGGAATCGAGTCCTGCCAAAAACAAAACACAAAAAGAGAGGGGGGGCAAAGGGAAAGAGCAGGAGCATCTCCTTTTCAAGCCCCCCAAGGGGCAAAAACCACAGCACAACAAACAAGCAAAAAAAAACGGGGGAAAAAGGTAAGAATCTCGACTTAAGGGGGGGGGAGGGGAAGGTCAAAGGGGGGTATGTTAAAAAGTATGGAAAAAACCCGACAAAGAAAGCAAGGGGGGGCAATGCGTGAGGGAAATTAAAGGAGGAGACGGGGGAAGAAGGTGAAAAAGGACTTAAAAGTCCAAGGGGCAAAGATAGAAACACCAAAAAAATTCCCCGAACACCTGGCCCACAAGCTGCCCACACAGGCAGTAATTGCATTGGTGTCCTGTTCCCTAGGGCCCGTCCCCACGCTTTGAGGGATGTTACCCAGCACTTCCGAAAAGACGGTGGGGGGATACTCCTAAGCAAAGATGGGGTTTGTGTCCATCAGAAGTGCTTATTGGGGGCTTGGGACCTAAGGTCACTAAAACTCCCGGAACTCGAGGCAGAAAAAAAAGGGTGGTATTCAAAATGTCCAGGGCCCAACAAAAATGGGTCTGTGGTGAAAAAAACGGGGAAAAAAGTTGTTTTTCTCAGCAAAAGGGAAAAAAGACACCTCGATTTGAAGGCAACCGAACCCGCTGGTGGGCTTGTGCAAGGTGGCCTAACTAGGGGGGGGGGGATGGGTGGAAGAGAAAACTTCCTCGGGTCAAAAAAGAGGATTCGAAGATGAATCAAACCCATTAAGAAAAAATGAAATTCTGATTGTTATGTACAGAGACCCCGTCCGGCAACAACACCCGAGGAGGAGCCACAAGTCCCGCATGGACCCTGTAGGGGGGGGGGGAGATGAGCCCCCTGGATCCAAAGAGGGGAAATTTAACCAAAGAGCAAGTCATGCGCTGAGGACAGGGTGAAAATCCCCCAAATTCCCGCGGGGAGTTCGCAGGGTGGATGGGCCGAATTTTGTGGAACTCCCTTACCCTGCTCCGAGGTCAAGGAGGAATGATGCCAATCAAGAGCAAGGGGGCACAAGGGAAACGAAAAGGGGGAAATCAAACGACTCAAAAAGTGGAAAAGCAACAGTTCGTAATAATTGATGTGAAGGTGCCGATTTGTGGGGGGTGGAAAGAAAGGGGTAGGCCGGACGCCCGGGAAGAGGGGGTCAAACCAATGAACTCTTGGAATGGTTCAGTCCCCAAAGAAAGCGCGACTTGCCCCTGTTTTTCACACTAAAAATGTGAGGGAAAAAAGGCCGGGGGGGGAAATTCGATTTGGGGACGTGGTGCCCGGGGCTCCCACGAAGGCAAATCCCACAAAGGGAAACGGGGGGTGATCGCATCCCGAAGAACCCTGAAGGGATGGAAGGGGGCCAATTGATATAAACTGGGGGGGGGTTAGTGGTTTATTCCCTTCTTGTTGCTTTTTGGTTTGAAAGATAATTTTGATCAAGGGGGAACCGTGCGCCTGAAGGGGTTTTGAAAAAAGAAGCTTGGGGGGGTTTTTTGATTGTCCCAATCGGGTTACGGTTGCGGGGGGATAAAGGAGATCCTTTCAAAGCTAAGGAAAGGTAAACCGGGGGGATATTTCATGGGAGAGTGCCATCCACGTCGGGGAAAAAATCGGTGAATGTGGGGAAGCACAGTGGAGTGGCAATGGCCTGCAGCGCATTGGTTGACGGTTTTGGGGGGATCTGGGTTTATAGGCGGGGGGACAAGACCCCTAAACTTTGGGTCGGGGTTCGGGGGGGGGGGGGTCCCCCTCCCCCTTTGGTCCCCACCCGCCTCCGAAAAAAATAAGGGAGTAAATGGTTTTGGCGCCCCTGGGGGCAACGAGGGTCCCCCATGGCAACCCTAGGGGCAAACGAGAACACCTAGACCTTGAAACCAGGTGTTTTTTTTGGGGATTGAAGAAACCTGTGTGGTTGGAAGGTGGGTTTTCCATGGTGGGGGTTTAATGCTTGGGGGGAGGGTAGGCATTTGGGTCGTGAGATCCACTGGTTGAAAGCCCATTTTAGGAAAAAGCAAAAACCTGCCTTTTGTTGCTCGATGTGGGGTAAGGGGGGGTAAGCAAATTCAAAAAAAAATGGGGCTGGGGAAAACGTGTGGGGGGGGAAAAGGTAAATATTCTGATACCGTCTTTAATAGCGCACCACACCCCCAGGTCCTTTAACTTGTGAGTCCCAAGAGCTCTCTCCGGTTTCGTCCTTCCTTGCCGTTCATTTACGCCCGGGAACGAATGGGAAATGTCCCCATGTCCGAACTTTTATTAAAAAAAAAATTGGTTGGTTTTTGGACCTGGGACCCGGGTTTCCATTGAGAGGGGGAGGAACAAGCAAGTCCTACCGGGCAAAAAAATCTGTAACGACAAATTGTTAGAAAAAGTGGGAAAAGGTGTATTCTTCAAAGTTTACGCAATGGGAGACAAAACATATGGGTTCCCAGGGGTCGTGGGGGAAAAGATTCCAGGAAAGGGAGTTCAAGGGAGTCCGCAACCAGATCAATCCCGTAGGGGGGGGGGAGAAATTGAAAGGCCGTTGTGTTTCCAGCGGGTGAACGTGGGACACGCACGTTGAAGGGCAAGGGATCCGAAACATCCAACAAGAAGAAACTCCAAAAAAGTAAAGGCAGGTCAAAGGCCCCCGACCGGTCTTAAAAGGGACGGAGAGGACCGCCTCGGTGTTTTCTGGGAAAAAGAATCAAACGGAACCTATGGACCCTCAAAATAGTTTCCTTCTTTTACTTCGCGGACCGTGTTACCAGATTGAAACTCCGGGAAACAACCCACCAGAAGAGGATAACTCAGGTTTTTTTCAAAGTTGTGGGAGAACAATACGGCCAAAAAAAAGGACCTGAAAACAGGGACGAGAGAATGGAAAAGATCATTGCCACCACAGTCGGGGGGGGAGAGAATGTTTTAAAAACAACATGTTGGTTATTTTTGTTTTTCACCGTTTGGGGGGGGGTCAGGTCCTGAAAACGTTTTAACGGTAAAAAACCAAGAATACGGGGGGGCAGGTGGCACCAGGAAACAGTGGGATGAAGCTCCAGCTCTAAATACAATACCAGAAAAGAGGGGGGGGGGGGTGCACCAGTTCGACACGAACGGGGGTGGAACCGCCCGGGATTTAGGCATCGAAGCCATTCACGGGCGACGGCCTTCAGCAAAAAAGAGTGGGCGAGTGAAGCAAAAACTTTTCTTTTTGAAATCAGAGTTCCCCTGGGGGGCGAGTGGGGAATGGTTGTTCCAGAGAGACGGGGCATGACGAAGGAAAAACCGCACTTCAGACCGCAAACCATGCGCATGAGAGTGAAAACCTAAAGAAGAAAGGGTTCTGGGGGTTTGGTCGGGTCTTATCATACTTCTGAAAAGGGCGGGGGAGGTTCGTGCAACCTTGGCAAAAATATGGAAAAAAGGGATGTCCCGTTTTTGTTTGTCTTAAGGATAAGAAAGTCAAGAGGGTTAATGAAAGTAATTGGGGTTAAAGGAGGCTTAGAGGACCTAATCGGGGAAAACGGGAAAAAAGCAAATACTGAATCAACAGCAGAAAAGCACAAAGCCATCTGGAGTTGTTTCACCTTAAGCGGGGGCGAGTGCCCATTCAGGTGCAGGAAAAAAGGCCGAATTTGTTTTAAAGAGAACTTGTTGGGTCGTTGTGTTTTGCGGGGGTTTGTAGAAGGAAAGGCAGGCCCGTGTCCCGAAGTTCGGCCAAGATGAAACTACTAATCGGGCAAGAGCGGATGAACACAGCATTGTGGTTGTGTAGTTCCAAACTAGCGAAAAAGAATTCGCAGGGGGAAATTAAAATGCCAAACGCGGTGTCACTTTGTGGGTCCGCCGAAAGGGTCCAGAGTTGGGCCTGCAGGGGGAGGGAAGTGCCGGTGGTCCAATGAAGTTGGGTGGGGTACCGGAACTGCCCAAATGGCCCTGGGGAGAATGTTGCAATTGGGGGGGAAACTACTCTGGTGGAACTCGCAGAAAACACTTGCCCGTTTTCTTTGGTTGAGGCGATCTTCAGAGGGGCACACAGGGACAACATCCCGACCGTAGAAGCTGGGACTTAAAAAAAAGGGGGGGGGGGAACCGGGTGTGGTGGGGCGGAAAGTCCGGTGCCTGTGGTGGGGGCGTGGGGGGGACCACCCTTTGTGTGGTTGCCAAGTGGCCGTGGTGGAAGGCTAAGGGTGGGGCCTCGCTCGAAAAAAAACAAACAAAAAAAACAAACATGTTGTAGTCGGGTCGACAAAATAATGCACTCGGGAACTACCATCCACTGTTGAACCCCACAGGGGGGAACTCAAAGGGGAAAGAAAGAACAACATCCCAACAAATGGACACTATGTACAAATCGAAGTAAGGGCTGGAGGTGGGCATGTGTAAGGGTACAACAAAATAATCACCTCTGAATCAATCCCCTTTGGAAAAATTGAGAGAAGGATTGCACCAAAACTCTCTTTCCCCCCCATTGGCAATGTTAAATTTGGCCGAAGGGAAAAGACGACACAACCACTCGGTCACAACACCAGCAACAGGCACAAGGGTCCAACGATTAAAGTTAGTAAATACACAAAAACTTTCTAATCCCCACATATTAACTCATTTTTGGTTTTATTTTGGGCATATAGGTAAACACAACCCTAAGCCGATGTGGGGGTGTTGGTGGCCTCGCGAACGGGGAAGTCGGGCGTTCGCCATCGGGGGGGGCCACGAAACCCGAATCCAGATGAGGGGGGGGAGGGACCACGTGCTTTTCGGGTCCCGGGAACTCTGCTAAAACACAGAAAAAAGTGGTGGAACATCGGCGACATTGTTGGGGGGGCGACTCAATGGTAAAGTTTGGTCTCAAGGGGGGAAACAACTAATCTTCTTTGTGACTTGGGGCTTACATTTTCTTTTGTTTTGTGGGGTTGGTGGAACTAATTAAAAATTAGAGGCCATCGAGGAAATAATCGCCAAAATAGGAAAAAAACCGAGGGGGGGACATCATAAAAGATCGGGTTGATGGCCTTCCATTCAAAAAAAAAAACAAAAAAGCGGTCAAGTCACGCCGCCGGGGGGAACGGGGGGTGTCTGGAAACAAGAACCCACGAGAAGCAACTGGGAACACTGGGAAAAAAGGGGAATCCGCGTGAGAAAAAAAAAACGAAGGGGGACTGTTGTATTTTTAAAATCACCGGGCCCCGGCGCTCCCGAGGTTGAGGGGGGGGGTGACGGCTGTCCTTTTCAAGCTGGCTGCATCGTCTCTGACGACCCAGAGGCAATACCCCCCTTCCATACTCACTTTGGGAAAAGACAGTGGCCCCTTGAGAACAATGCTCACAAACGACCATAAAAGGCGGGACAATTTTGGATTGGGGAAATTGGGGGGGGTCACGTAACTCTAGGTTTTGGGAAGTACAGGAGAAAGGGGGGTGGTTTGGGGGGCCCCAACCAATACTTCGTTGTTATGGGGGGGTGTCACCGGGATTAAAAGGGCGCCTCCACCCTGGGAAACAAACAAAATAAACAGCCGGGAGTCTTGTGAAGGCGTGGACTTAACCATGAAAGGCCCCAAGGTTCAATGGGGGGGGGAAGATTACCTCTACCGTGACCCATTAACTATCCCGTCAAATTGACAAGGGGGGAGATCCCTGCTGTTTTGTCCGGGGGGGAAAACGAGGGGACGGAATTGGTTTCCAGGGCCGGCAATGGTACCCTAGGCGCGAACAGTTTGCAATCAAACCGATTGCTTGGGGGGGGGGCCCGTGACGCGGTGGGGGAACAGCATGGGGGGGAAAGGCGGACTCTGGTCTTCCAATAATCCTGGAGAAAACTAGAGGTGTCTCAATGGTGTGGGAAGATTCCAAGCAACTGGTGGCGGGACCAGGAATCCAATTTTCAAAAAAGGGGTTACCTCGTGGGGGGGCCGGGGCAGTTCCTGCAGGGAATGAGGGGGGAAAGGGTTGGGGGGGGAGGGTGGTTCCCGCTTCAAAAGCAACCGGGTAAAAAAAAGGAGGCACCGCTCCTGTGGAACACCGGGGAACCAACACTTCCCGGTGCTGGCGATATCCTTTGGGTTGTAGAGCGGGGTGGACCCTTCACTTCCCCAATCCTCCGTGTTCACTATAATACATGCGAACATTTGGGATTGACTCAAACGTTTTGAAAAGAAGGGGGAAACTTTGGGGGGTTTTTTTGGGTGTTCTTTTGCAAAAAAATTCCAGAGGTGCCCGGGGTCTGCTAGGAGTCTTATGTTGGTTTTGTTTCCAGGAGAGACCGTTTTCCTACTCGGCCCTTTCTGACACCCACGGGCACAACCAAGACCTCCTGGAGGGGGAGCTTAGGGTTGTTTCCGCGAGGGACCGTCCAGACGTTCCCCTTTCTTTGGGGTTGTCAACATTGGGCGGGATTAGCTCCTTTTCCCACGGTTCTCTGCTTTCTGGGCGACCCCCCCCCCCAGGTGTGAGATGAAATTCATTGGAACTAGGGGAGCTCCTCTGATTTTCGCATCAAAAACTCCTTGACTGCGGCAGGATTATGTCGAAGGATCCCAGGGCCCTTTGTTTCGGTTGTTTGAATACCTCGGAGTTCCCAAATATGAGGAGTTAGGTCATAACGCGGGGGTGGAGTCCCGTGTGGTTGGGTGGAAAGGGGGAAAAAAAAAAAACGGAGTCCCATAAAATATCTGTACAAAGAAGCTCACCTGACCTAAAAGAAAAAACCCGGGGAACCACGTCGGCAAACGGGTACAGGGGGGGCAAAAGTGGGCCCCCCAAAAAAAAAAAAGGTAAAATAGGGGGCCCGTCAGGCATATGCAAAGGTATTAGGAAAAAAAGGGGCAGAACAAAAAACGCAACATCTCCTCCTGGGTGGGGACTACAGTAGTTTTGGGGCCCAATTGTAAAGAACCCCCAAAAAAAACGAGAAACCCCACGTTGTTGTTTCGGGAAATGGGACAATCACAAATAAAAACATGGCAGTGAATCCCCTAAAGGGGAAAAAAGGTCTGTGAAAATACAGTCCAAAAAAAAAGAAACATGGGGAAGTGGACAAGGACAACTCCCCGGGAGCGTTTCGCACAATTTCCCAAGGGGGATTTTGCAAGACAGGCGTCATCTAACATCGGTGTCCACGTGGCCGGCCCGCACACCAAGACAAAAAGAGTGGGGAATTCAGTAAAAGTGGGTTCCAATGTGAGCAGATGTCCATCAATACGCGCAAAATCCTGTGGACACATCATTAAATCTAAAAAGTGCAAAAGAGGAAGGGGGAGATTTTGTTTTTAACAACCCGGTTTGACAAAGGGGTGGTTGTTACACTTGGGGCCGGGAAGAAAGTTGTGGGGCAGGTCCTAAAAACAAGATAGAAAAAACGGCAAGAATGTTTTAATGAGGGAGGGTATGAGAAGCCGTCGAACGAACCTACATAGATTGGTGAGGGGTAATAAGGGGCAGTGAACCCTAGGAACATCCGGGGGACATCGGGCCACCATTACATAATGAAATAGGTCTTCGTGTGAGTTGGTTTTATCAGCCTGAAAGGGTGGCCAGGGAGCTTCCTAATTGTAAGGTTTCCCATCACGATTGAGAGCGAACCGGGGAAAAAGACGCCGGGCAAAAACGCGCACCAGGGACCGCCTGGGAAGGATAACCTAGTCGAGAGGGGGCGGCGGGAAAGAGGACGGGGAGGTATACCCTTTGGGGACCTGTGCATGCTCGCGGGTTCAGGGAACTCAAAAAAGAAGCAATGTTGGACGGGCCGCGTCCGGGGTGTTGGGGGGAGAGAATAGGGAAAGCCCTGTAAGGACATGTGGGGGCGACTATGCGGGGACTTTCGATGTCGGCCGCGACAAAAAAGACCAACAAGCAGTCAGCAGCAAGCATCGGTCAGGTTTGGGTTTTGTTGAGGAAGAGGGGGGGTGGGAAAAAGGGGGGGACGGGTGCGTGGCTCCCAAACAGTGGTGCCCGGAATTGGGGGCACCAGAAAATTTTCGGGGGGGGAGGCTCGGGTCCGGCGCCCCACCCGTGGGTCAAAACCCAGGGAGGTTGGGCGAAGAGAAATGTGGGGAAAGAAGCCGCCAGCGGGCAAGGGGTTTGTCACAAATCTACAAAAATCAGTTTAAAAGCACAGAAACAAACGACAAGGGGAAGCGCCAGAACTAGGCGCCAACTTTGTGTTACTCAAGTCGCCAGGTAAGGGGTCCACCTCCCAACTGACTTAAATTGGGGCAAGGGGGGGAATTGGAAAGTGGGGAAAGAGGGGGGGGGTTCACGGCCTGCCAAGGGGGCCAAGCTGGGAGGGAACCCTGAAGGCCCACTGGATTTGGGCAGTTTCTCAAAAGAGGAGGTGGGGTTCTGGACGCGAGTGAAAGAAATCACAAGTGGAACAGCCGTGGGGGTTTTACGAACTCTTTACATTGTAAGAAACCCTGTTGGGCTGGGGGGGCTGGAAATGGTTTGACTTGGGGGTGTTGCTGGTGCCGAGGTTTTTGGGGGTCGTTGTGGGTTTCTTTGGGGCCCTTGATAATCCCTCTGGCAAACAAAAAACAAAAAAGGGAAGGAGAATCGGAAAAAAGTAGAAGACCAAGCCCAAGGTCAACAACGACACAAGCACAAGGGACATCAAAAAAGGCAAAGCCAAAACCGAAAACGAAATTACTAGGAAAGTAATGAAGGGGTTAAATGTTAGGTTGAGTACAATCGCGCTTCAAAGAAAGACCGTGGGGGGGGGGGGGAGAAGAAGGGGGCAAAGAGTCTTGTATGTCCAAAGACTTTAGAACTTGAAAAAGCAACAAGGGAAACTGAAAAAACCCACGAAGGAAAGCAAGCATGAAAGCAGGCAAGTATTTTAAGTTGGGAGGGAAAGTAAAAACAACGACGGGGGGGAAAAAAAGGACGGGGTGGGCGATGCTTGCAAAGGGGGTCGAAAAACGTTTTTTGGGGGGGGGTGTTTCGAAAAGGCAAAATGACTGCTCTGGGTTTGGTCGAGAGTGCTCTTACGGTACACGAATAGACAGCCCTAATCCCTCAATGGGGAGGAAACCAAGTACTGTTCTACTGATAAAAAAGAAGAAAACACATAAAAAAATTTTTTTATGTGGAAATGTCCAAAGGAATTTGTGAAACAAAAAAGGGCGGGCACGCGCCCGGCACAGGCCAACAAGCCATTACTCGGGGAGTGAAAAAAAAATAAAGGGGAGTGGGAAATGCCGTGGAAATATTCCACCGAACGCGGCCAAGCAAAGAGAGCAAAACATGTACCATAACCAAGGGCCCATTATTGGCCTAATGCCAAACTAAAACGAACAAAAAGCCGTCACAAAAAAAAGCCCGCTGGGTCAGACGGTGTGGAGGGCAAAGAAGCCTTGGGAACAAGGCCGGCAAAAGAATGAAAATCCACGCCGGCCGCAAAAGCCAACGCTAGCATTTTTGGTAGCGGGGGGAAACGGACGAGTGCCCATTGGCTGGAAGGCGTGGCTGGGAGTCAAAGTCCTCAATCGGGGCCTTGAACGAAACGAATCCAGGACAAAACAATAATAACAATAAAAATAAAAAGTGCCTCAAAGAGTAATCACAATGTCATGTGGAAAATGTCCGTGATTGGGAATGGACCTTAAGTGCTGGTATCCATTTTCTGGGGAGGTTGTAAAGTGGATTCTCAGGGGGGGTGAAACCATCACTCTCCCCGTTCGGTTGATCCACCCATGAGCAACCTCAAACCCGGTTTGTGCCAGTAACCTGGGCGATAAAACTTTTCAAGGTTTAACGGGGAAGGCCAAGGGGGG
>Ga0179593_1818647_pt1 | contig 14081 bp, 16 predicted proteins | sample CZODoug2_1_08_16_FD_185931 | JGI IMG/M metagenome (GOLD analysis project Ga0179593, IMG submission 185931) | Vadose zone soil fungal communities from Angelo Coast Range Reserve, California, USA - CZODoug2_1_08_16fungal (PacBio error correction) | ecosystem: Environmental > Terrestrial > Soil >...
CAGGTGCGTCCATCCCCGAACGAAGAAGGGAGGACGACCCTTCATGCCGGGGGGGATGGGAGGAACTGGCCAAGAAAAAAAGAAAATTCCGGAGTGAGAAGAGACGCGCGGAAAGGTGTACCTGAAGTTGAACACGAGGAAAATGATCCGCGAGGGAAGAGACCCGGAGGTAGCGGGTGGAGACGTTGTTTGTGAAGGATCACCCTACCAAGGGGTTGGGGGTGATTAGGATTCGCCGTTGATGGCGAGTTCTCCGTCCATGGGCGCGGTAAGAAACCGGTGGGGGGGAAGGGACTGGCGTCTTCATGAAATGAGGGTGGCTGAATAACTGAAAAAAGATTCCGGCCTTTGGCGGAACGAAAATGCATGAGGTCGAAAACAAAGGGTGCTGGGAAAAAAAGGGCACCCAGTCAATCAGTAAAAGTGAAGCTGTAGATTTGGAAGTGCGTCCTTGTGCTCGACGTCGATTTTGGGGGAAGAAAGGGAGGGTCCCCTTTTAGGGTGAACCACTGGGGGGGGATAGGGAGGGAATATCCTTTTATCAAAGGAGAAAATCTTATAGTTCGAAACATGGCGGGTTGGTAACATGGAAAGGAAGCGACCAGAACGAATGAATCTGGGAGAGGGGAAGCACTGTTTGCCGAATATGGGAAAGGTCGACAAAAAAGGAAAAACTCGCTCAGCCACCGGTTGTTGCGAGGGGGCGGCCTGCTGAATGGAGGCCGTCAGGGGGAACAGTGTTTATTTTTACGTTGGGAGTGGGAAGGGGGGGAATGCGAGAACTGGGTCTAGTTTTTCTTTTCGGCGGGGTGCCAGGACGGCGTCCGAGGGAAATGAATTTTCCGGACACAAGAAAAGGAGAAACCCCCTGTCACCGATCAGATAAAAACCGGTTTGGTGGAGGAAAAAAAGGGGAAGCAAAGAAAGGGGCTCCGGTAGCCTTTAATCTCCCCCAAAGCGGTTCTGAGGGATCTCTCATAGAATGTTTCTCCAGGGGAGAGGGACTATTATACGCGTGAACTGGGGGGGAAACTATAACACCGGCGAGGGAGCTATCTACAACGCGCATATGAGGAAAGCGTATTCCCAAACCACCGGGGACCAGAAGCTTTGATCTTCCGAGAGGAGGTAAGGGTCCTTCACTAGACCACGTGGGGATGCTGAAGCTTGTGTGAAGGGAGGGGGGGGCCCCTTGGACAGAGAAAGAGGGACCGCGGAAAAACATCATAGAAAGAGTATTTTTTTCCGTGCCCTGGGGGGAAATTTCCTGTTTAACTTGGAGAATCATGCGGTCCGCTCTAACCAGGGAGAAAAGAACAAGGTTGAAAATGGTGCGCAAAAATGTGTGAAAGAAACGTCGTCGGTGCAAAAAAGGAGAGAGGTTCACGTACAAGCAAAGGTGGGTTTGGCTTTTTTGGGGGGGGGGGGAGAAAAGTAAGTCATTGAAGGGAAAAGGAAGACATTACTTGAAAGGGGGGGGGAAGGCCGGAAAACAGGATCTCTTCTCAAAGGAGGAGGTAAAAGAGAGGGGAGCTTCCCGGGAAGTCACGTTGTGCTCCTAAAATTACTTCTTCGAAAAGCACAACAGAATTGCTGTGTAGGGAAAATATCTACGCGGGGGCCCCGCCGACGTTTCAAAGGGGTACATCGGAGAAAAGTAGTTGTGGGAACAAAGGGTTCGCGTCGGACTCGAAAAACCAGAGCACAGAAATGCGTTGACACAGGGCAAACGACGATGGGGGGAGTGTCCCGGGGCCTCACGGGAGGCCTTGTCCACTTTTAAGGAAAAAGTCGAAAAACCAAAAGGACGGTCTTATTTAAAGACAGAACCTGCGTTGGGGGGGGGGTCCGGGGGGGGGGGCGTCATGGGGAGCGATCATAGCTTCTTTAAGGTGGTTGTGGAAATAATATCGCGTAAGCATAGAATGAGCACGCGCAGGTTGGGGGTGGCCCACTCGTGAAGAAGAGAGGCACGTGAGTACGTGGAAGGGAGGGAGACGCCTGAACGCTCTTTTTTTTGAGGGGCAAGGGAGAAGAGGATTGCAAGTTCCTCTGACGGGGGATGTAAGTTGTTTATGGTCTTGGGGAGAAAAAGCGTTCGCCGGGGGAAAAGGGGGATTTGTGGTCCCAGGAAGAAAAGAAACGCTCTAACCACGAAGGGACAAGAATAAGCAAGTCAAAAAATGGAGTAAACATTCAACAGGAAACAGTTAAATTGGGGGAAAAAGAGGGCTCCCAGGAAAAAAGGACAGGTGTAGGAACGATCATTACAGAGGTGGGGAGAATTAGGAAGACGCAACCATTACGCAAGAATTAACATCGGGGGATGGGGAACGTTCGTTCGGGTAAGGATGAGTGGCAAGTCTAAGTGTTCCCCAACCGCAAGGGATATGACAAGCGGGAAGCAACTTCTCACAGGACATCGGGGAGTTTCAGCACGGGTGTGGGTCAGCGACAGTGGTGGGGGGAGACCTACCTTTCCGTGAGGGAAAGTAGACACCAAAAGTGCTGGTCAGTGGTCGACATGAATTCATGAGAGGGAGCTTTCTGTGGGCCCCAGGTGGTGAGAGGTCCACTTCTTAATCGGAAGGGGGAGGAAGATTGTGATGGTTCCAATCGTTCATGACGACCGACGGGGTTTACCGTCAACTGGAAGAAACGTCGTCAATATGGGACAGAGGAAAGCATCAAAGAAGAGAAAGGGGCACCAACTCTTAGAATAAAGAGGGTTTGGGAGCCTGGAAAACCCGTGGAACTGGTGGCCAGCTACAAGGAGAAAAGGGGATGCGCTGAGCCAGAAACGCTCAGTAAACCCCGCCGTGGGAAGTGCTATGTGACCTCTGCAATAAGGGGACGACTTTGGGGACGTTCAGAAAATAAAAGCGCTTGAAGGAAGAAAATCGTTTCTGTTTCTTGAAAAAGAAGGGGAAAAGGGGCGCCGACATCAAAAAAAAAGGTGGAAAGATTTACAGGGATCCCCGGCGGTCAATAAGGGTGTTGTAGGGGGGTACCGCGCAAAAGTTGGTTGCCACACGTGGGGAGATCTAAAGAAAAAAAAAGAAGGAGGAGATGAAAGATAGAGATAGGGATGGTAAAAAGGGGGAAGAAGGGTGGTCGACGGGAAGGAGTCTTCCTTCTTGCACGAGGATTTATCCCAGGTCATGTAGGGGGGGATAAGCTGGCGATGTCCGGCGACATTCGCCAGTTATTGGGAAAAAGGCCTTCCATCCACCTAAACGGAAAAAGGGGGGAAAAGGTAAAAAGGCTCGATGGTTGAGCGGGGGTCCTTCCAACAACATTCGAGATCGTAGAAGGGATTGAAAGCAACCATAGAAAAGAAATGTCCTGCGCTTGAACATTATTTGAGGAGAAACCTGTTGTTCCGGGGCTTGTTAGAAAAAGAAAGGTGTTTGAAGGAGATAACCAAAGCCTGCAATAATTTTGTGGTGTCCTCCGGAATCGCAGGTTAGAGGAAGGAAATTTTGTGTTGAAAAAAGGGGACTAGGCGGAAAAAGTTTTCCTGTTTTGAGGAAAACGGGCTGGAGGAACGAGGGAAGAGAAAGGAACAATATTCCAGGAAGGGTTGCAGAAAGATTGAAAAGCAGTGACGGTCGCCTTCGGAAAGGGGGGGCTGCCAAACAAGCCGTAGGGGACAGACCGGACTTCTGTCAAAGGGGGGCCGCTTGGAAAAAAGGTGAAGAACGCATGGGGTTGATCACGTCCAGTGGGGGGGGAGACTGGTCGCGGCCAAAAAAGAAGGGGGGAAATCGTGCTGAACTACATAAATCAGTCCCTGAGAGTGTCCGCGTGGAGATCAAAGGGGGGTTGGTAGATTAGCAAAGAAAGGGAAAATCTCCGGAACGAGAAAAAAAAGTTCACTTCCTGGGTGGGCCGTCCTGGGGGGGCAGGAAGATCAGGAGAAAAAAAGTAAGGCTCTTCATCGCAAAGGGGGGGGAGGGGGCCCGGGGGGGAAAAAAAGCTCAGGAGCCTTCACTTTTGCAGGTGGTTACTACTCAGCGGTCGAGGAGGATCGGACGGGGGGAGATAAGTACTGGTGGGGCAGAAAGGGATTCGGGCGGGGAAAGTAGGGAGAGGAAGGAAAGGCTTTCCCCGAAAATAAACAGAAAACACTGTGACTATCATAATAGAAAGTGGGAAAGGGAAAATTACGGAAAAAAAGAAAATCTGTCCTGTAGAGGGTAAAGACCCCAAATCTGAGGGTTGAATTCCAAGTTCAATGAGGAATGGGGGTCGGGGTGGTTTCCGTGGGGAACATGATAACGAAAATGTCTCTTTGCTCATTTTAGAAGAAGTAAGTGCGTAAGGAGGAAAGAAAACCGTGGCATTTCCCGATAAAAAGGGGGTAACCCGAAAGGGAAGAAAATACTACTACCCGGGGTGGTGTTCTTGCTGAACTTGGGGTTGGGCACGTCTAAGGTCCCCTTTCCGGAGTTAGAGACGAAGGGGGGAAGATTAAGATACACCTCGTATTTTCAAAAGGGACCAGCGGGGGGGGGGGTTGCCCGTGTTGTAAACGGGGGCCGGCTGTGTGGGTCTGTCGCAGGGGTAAAGGGGCGAACCGGGGGGGGTAAGGGGAATCCTGTTAGAGAAGGTAGGCTTTCCCCCTTGGGGGGACACTACCAGATACGGGTTAGTGGGCTGGTGTGCTGTGGGCCGGAGAAAACCTATGAGCCTAAAATAAGGGCAGTTTCGTGGAAAGAACAGGATCAAAAAACCAACACTGATGAGAAATGGACTGAGAATATGGGACTTACTCCGCTATTGAAGGGAAAGGGGGTTTTATTCACCAAAGGCACCGACAGAATGGTAGAAACCGTGAGGGGGGAGTCGACTCAAATTGGGGTAAAGAAAGAGACGGGGGACATCGTGAATATGCAACTTTTGCGTCAGAAAAGAAAGGCTATGCTAGGGTGTGATCATTCCACCATAAAAAGGAATGTTGACACAGGGAAGGGGAGAATGAATTTTTCTATGAGGGGAGGTGGGGGAGCTTGACGGGAGGTGTACGCTTGGCCACGTTTCCATTTGGAACCTTCGTAAAAATTCCTCATACGGAGGTATTAAGGCAATATTTTCTGTGGGTGATACTTCATCACGTTGAGAAGGAAAAGAACTCTATGGGTGTGGCGTGGGTTGATGGGGAATGGGGTTCCTAGGAAAGAATACCTAAAAGGGGAAAAACTCACTCCTTCAGCGGGGGTGTCAATAGGGGTGGCCAGGGTAAAGACGTTATAATAATGTAGCGGCAAGTGTAGCGTGTCATAAGATATCACGGGGAAGTTTGGGGCCGTAAAAAGGGAAGGATGGGCCTCGATTTCTGATCGGGGAAAAAAGGGACTGTGTGAGGGGAGGTGGTTGGAAAAAAAAGGGGGGACCGGAAAGCCGGGTTCCTTAATCGCCGGAGTACCGCCCGCAAAAAAAAAAAAAGAAAAGAAAAAAAGGACTCGCAGAGCGAAAAGGACGAGGGGAGCCCGCCTTCGTAACCTCAAAGATAAAGATAAAGGGGACGTACAGTGAAAGGCACAACCCCGGTTGCGATACGAGAGTACAAGAACGGTACGATAAATTCTTCTGCAAAGAAAGGGTTAAACATCGTGCAGAAGGGTTCCTTCGTTCGATTTCCAGGGCTACAAGGGGAAGGTGTCGACAAAGGACCGGGCAGCAAGAGTCATTACATCCCCCTGCATGGGGGTGGCAGAGACCAGGAAAAGGGGGAAGAGTAGAGGATCAAACTCGACGTCTAGCCAACAAAGGAAAGAGGCTGGGCAATCTGTAGAGGAGACTGTTGCTGCGGGGGGAAGCCCGGGGGAGTGGGCAGGCGACGTAAAGGGGAGGGGGAGAGAAGCCAATTCCGGAATATTAAAATTTTCAAGATTGAATAAAGGAAGGAGCCTCAACCCAGGCAACTACGGCGGACAGGTGAGATTAAGGGAATGGACGTAAGTCATCTGGCAATCGATACCATAAGAGGGATTTGACCAAAGAGACTGAGGTTGTTGGGGGGTCCCTTCAACACCGTCGCAAATTGTGAATACCATCGAGGTTTCAGCAGAAAGTGTAATCTTTTTTCGTAAGGGAAAACCCGGAAAGGGGGGAGTGTTTCTTGGACAATCGTCAAGGGGGGGGGCCGTCATCCCCGAGAGGTCCGGAGGGGGCGATACTATCTTTTCTTGGGGACTGCAGGGTGAAAAAGAGACATCGCCATCCCGGGAATGGAGGGATAAAGTTATCATCCGCGCGAGGGAATCGTTTGCCAGGCAGGGGGGGCCAAGTTGTTTTGCCACTAGAGGTCTCTCGAAAATCTGGAGGAGGCAAAGAGAGAGTCGCCCAAAAAAGGTGGCAAACAACTTGGGGGGGAGAATCACAGTGAGCGGCGAAGGAGTGCCTCTTCTTTTATCAAAAGTGGGGGAAGGTCCCGGGGGGGAAAAAACACTCCCATTCTTCCCCGTGTTTGTGCACAGAGGAGAAAAGACACGATCGTATCAGAATTTAAGGGAAAAGGCCTGATTTGAGAGGGGGACGTGCCTGCCACACATGAGTAAGTGTAGTGCCGGTAGAGAAAATACTCGGCGAAATGGGCCGTGTTGGTGGGGACGTTGAAGTTGGGATTCCGCCTACGGGCAGGTTTTCAGGGTAACATAGTAGGGTTCTGCCCAAGCAGGCCCGGTGTTTGCAGAGCGGGAGGCAACGCCTTCCTCAGAGTGTTGGAAAGCTCCTCCGGGGGGGATGCCTCTGCCTTCTGTCCATAGTGGAAGTCCGCCGGATTTGCCTGGGTGATGGCAGGGGAGGCAAGGGGGGAGTTGGAACTTATTTAAAGGGGGCGGAAAAGGAAATATTTCCGCCTTTGGGGGAGGGGAAGCCCGCAGGGAGGGGGGGGGGGCGGCTGCAGTCCAAAGGCAAAAAGGAAAGCACGGTGGCTGTGAAGGGGGCTTGTCCACAGAAGACGGGATCGACGGTAAGGGTTAAACGGCCAGGGTCGTTATAGGCTGGTCGCGGGTGGGCATCTGTGGAGTAACAGGGGTCGTCCTGAGGCAGTCTTTCCGCTTTGTAAGAAAGTGTGGGACAATTTCGCCCTTGGACCTAAAGGAAAAAAGGTCCTCGGGAGAGGAAGGCGTCCGGGGAGAGCGAATAATCGCCAGAAAGAAACGCAATAATGAGGGGGGCCACCGGCTGTCTCCGGAGAGAAAGGGAAATTTCACTGTTTATTCATGGGGTTTACGAGAGGAGATGGTATGGGAATGCGAGACTTGTTTTCGGAGGCGGGAGGGGGGAAAAAAGGGTCGTTCCGTCGACCGGACTAAAAGAACCAAGGTGTACCGATAGATACAAAACAGGGGGAAAAAAGGACGGCCGCCCTAGTATGCATTAAGCGAAAGACCGCTGTTCGCGTGCTCGAGGCATAATGCCCACGTGAAAAAGATGTTGTCGATCAAAGCGACAAGGGGGGAACGAGAACACCTGCGCGGTGTTGAGGGAGAAGGAGAAGGAAAGCGTTTTCCAAACCAAAGAGGGAAAAATATTGATAAAAAAGGGGGAAAAGGAAGGTCACCCGCCCGCATGAGGACCTCAGAAGGGGAGGGGGTTTTCGAAGGTAGTGTAGGGACCACGGTGCGGACAGAGGGAAAGCATATAAACCCTCGTAGTGGAAGGGGGGGAAAAAAACCAGGAGGCTCTGGTCGAATGCTATTCCCGCCGACTGGGGATACGCCAAGTTTGACTCCAGAGGGACGTTCCCCATTTAGTAAGAGGTTCACCCACCCTCACTGTGTGGGGCTTTGTGGGAGGGGGGGGTCCTTCATTGGGATATATAAGGTTGGAAGATGTCCCTTTGAGTAAGTCAACAAAAAAAGAAGGAGATTAAATATATAAGGGGGCTTGAAAGTCCACGAAAACGGGAGTACAATTAACGTCTTGAAAGACCCCAGCCACAAAGTAACATCTCTACTCAATGGGGAAAGAATGAAGAAATCGTCTGCTCCGCGAAAGGGGGGAAGAAGACAAAAGGGGAAGGTTATCGCATTCTACCAGAGCACAATTACTTGGGAAAGGAAAGAATACGAGTTTATATGACTGGTAAGAGTACCTGCACGGACAAAGGAAAACGGCAACTCATCTTCAGCATACGTTCGAAGGGGAAAAAAGAAAAGGTTTGAAAGACCTTCATGCGTGCTGGACGAATGAGGGCTGGGGGGAGGCGAAGAAAGCTTGTCCGCACTTAACGCGAATAGCGCATGTGTAGTGGCCACTTACTCCCCGCGTTGGAGCAGGGGGAGAAATATTCGAGAGCACGGAAGGATTGGGTTCGGGAGAACCGGAGGGAATCTATTTGAGGGGACATGGGTTACGAGGAGGTATTCTTCTTAGGAGGGGGACAGTGCTGGCTTGGACAGAAAAGATCTGTTCGCTCGGTCCCCCGGACTCAAGAAATAGTGAGAATCTATCCTCTAGTGTCACCTAGGCCTCATGACGAAGAATCCCACAGTACTTGTATTCCCCTTTCCAAAACCGGGTTGCTATGTGAGGCTACACATCGGCCTGCCACCCCTGCTAAACAGATGGGGCTACGCATATGGTTAAAGGGGGGAGTTTCTCCTTTTATGTGTTCTTCTACGTTAGTTTCCTTCAGGGGCCAGTACGAGGGTCAAGATTGGAAGAGTTTCCCTGGGTGACGGGTGGTGGGGTCTGGGACCATGGGCGAAATTGGGGGGTTTTTTTGATGGGGATCAGAAATAACTTACCGCATCGCGTCGGTGGAAAGGAAGATCCACCGTATCGCAAGTGTGCAGCGACAGTATCCTACCGGGGGTAAATATCGACAGGGAAAAGGTACCTCCTGTGGCCAAATAGCACAAGCATGCATTTGGGCTTGCACTGTGGGGAACCTTTGGACTTGAGGCGAAAGGGAAGGGGGGCGTTCCGCCAAGGCCGGGGGGTAGGACGCCATTTAGGGTCAGACCGAAGAAGCACGCAAACGCCTGCACCGGCTTGGGGGGTTACGTAGTTGGTGTGGCTGTTTTTTGATTATGTTTGGTATCTATTGGGTCTCGGAGGTTTACTTCTCATACGCTCTTCAGTAGGCGTTTATCCTTAAGTTAGAGGGGGGCTTCTGCCTTGCTTCTTTTTTTCTCTCAAACGAGAGGCGACCATGGGGACGCTCACCAGTCACGGAACACCTTGGAAAGTGCGTATCATTTAATCTCTACTATCAGGAGGACCCGAATGTGGGAAGGTTTGGCTTTTCAATCCGGTGAAGGATCGAGGAGGCCTTTTTTTTGTTTTGAAAGTGGAAAACTTGAAAAAGAAGCCGAAGGGAGGCGAAGAATCTTTTCGTGGGGGACTGCCGGCGTGAAAAAATTGGTTGGGGGGTGAGACTGGTCGCCGAAAGGAACAGACGGAAGCCGGGATCGAGGAAAGGGAGAAACACGGCGGCAAGGAAGGAACCCGCGGGGGGGCGTTGCCAGAGGGGTTGTTGGAAATAAAGCTCTACTTTTCGAAGGAGCAAAAGCACAAATGTGGGAAAGAGAATGATCGCCCGAGTGAGGTAAAGAAAAATTGGAGCGGGGCAGGGTGAGCGATCAGTAGACGGCTTCCTTATTGAGGGATGTAGAAAGGAAGGTTCACCTTCTTCCGTGGAGGGACAGGCGGGGAGTAGGACGTTTTTCACCATGGAGCTAAACGGGAAGAGAGAGGGAGCTTCATTCCTAAGGTCGGTTGAAGCTGGGCTGGGAGGAGAGGATCTAAATGCGATAGAAACACAAAAAGCGCAATGCCGGGTTTTCAGTGAACAGGGGAAGGGATCCGGCTGCAAAACCATTTGTTGCTGGTAATAAACAGGGGGGTGTTGAAGGTACTACGCCGGCAAGAGTTGGTGAAAAACGGGTTGATGCCCGAGGAGCTGGCGGACCTATTACGACAAAGAAGAGGGCCGGGGGCTGCGTCGTTACCTTAGGGCGGGGTTGTACCTTCGGCAGAACAAGCGGGGTATCGGGGGTGTGTTTGGTCGGAGATTGATTCCAGGGTCGCGCCTGCATGAAGCCCACATCAAACTCCCAGTGAGGGAGCTGTCAAGAGGAGGTTGGCCAACAGGAAGGGTGTGTCTCTACTTGGGATTTGATTCCCATTCGGGGCCGGATGGGAGCCAATTCAGTTCTTAACTCCCCGGTGTGCTCTTTAGCAGGGAAGGGAAAAGTTGTCGAGTAAAAGGTGGTCCACATTTGAAAGTTTGGGAAGTAAGACGGAATCCAGAAAGGACAACATGTGAGTAATCTTGATTGGTAGGGGGCAGAGCGAGAATAATTCGCCAAAAGAACTGGAAGGAGGAAAAAGGGTGGGGGGGGGGACCGGGAGCGAGAACGGTGTCGGGTGGAGGCGGTGTGTGAAGGGAAAATGCCTGGCTCGAGTGAATGAAAAACAGAAAGATACTGGGTTCCGAGGGTGGGGTGCTGGGACAGAAAGAGGAGCTCCTTCTACGGGTGGGGGGTCATTTGACACGGAGGGCAGGAGGACAGAAGTACCGAGCATCATGGAAAGTCAGAGGGAAAAACTTCCTCCAGTGGAGGGTTTCGTCTGTTTCGGGTTACGTGGGTAGACGCCCCCAATAAATCGCGTGGGAGGTGGGGTCATATGCCAAAGATGAAGATGGGGACTCTTTGGTCAGTTTAACACTATAACCCGGGAGCAGTTGAGAACCTGCTCCTAATGGTCTAAAAATGTTATTGGAGAAATCGGCAGGGCCCGAAGCTATTTATCTCAAAAAAAGGTCCCTCCTCGTGAGTAGAGAAGACTACTTCTTCTGAAGCGGGGAAGGAAAGGTCATGGGAGAAAGGGGCCATTTACAAATTTTAAATGTCAGGATAAACCTCGTAGTTCATCCCTGTTGAAAGGGTAGGAAAGTTTTCTAGTGGTAGTGAAAAGGGGGGTGCGATTACAGGTGGAGACACCGCGTTTTGTCGGGATGGGAAGCAAGTGTGGAGAGCTACGAGGTAAAGGGCGGCGTGCCCCATGGGAGATGGTGTCACTAAAAAAAAAAAAGGACACTTTGTTCTTTGGTGAAATGTGGGGGGGTGGGTGTTGACGGATCCTCCCTTTCTCAGGGAAATGGCGGTTTGATTGACAGGACCCTTTCGGTTATAGATGCAAAAGGCGAACCAAGTCAAAGGAGATATCACTGGTTGGAAGCCTTGAAAACCGGAAGGAGTCTAGTGCTCATAACAGCACCACGAAGATACAACTTGCGGGAGGGAAAGAATCTGAGAAAAGGCCGCTCCGACTTTGGACAAAGATAGGAACGGCGTCAACGGGGTTTCAGCCAAAGGCGTTTCGAGCGGGGTTGGGGGGTGAAGGGTTGGTTGGTTGGTTCGGGGTGTTTAAAGAAAACAGTCTACCCTCTCAGCGAAGGGAACTTCTTTGAAAGGCGGAAAAAAAAGGGGGGAGAATGTTCCCGGCGGCCTCCGTTGGGGCCACTGAAGGACTTCAGCAGACGGTCAGGAGAGGACGCCCCGGCGAAAACGGAATCGTGAAAAGAGAAAAACCTGCCTTGGTTTTGGAAAAGACTTTGGAGAGAACGAAAGAGAAAAAGGCGCAAGTCCTCGTGGCCACGGACCAACGAGTTATAATCGACAGGGGACGGGCTGAGGCGAACGCGATTGGCAGGCAACCGGAGGGCATCGAGAATTGACGCTGGGTGGGGATTCTGATAGGGTGATGGCGGGGGACATAAAAGCTGGTCTCGGGAAAATGATGTAACCCCCGAAGTCGAAAAGTACGCAAGATAGAGAGATCCCAGTCTTAAACATCAACCGGGGGATCAAAGACTACGGCCCCTTCCAGCAACCAACCGGGAAATCCTTGGGGGGGGTTTCGTGTAATGTTAGGAAGGCCAGATTAACAGCGTTCAAGGGAGTTCTATTCCAAGGCTACAGTGGTACACCGCATTGTGTAGAAGGAGAAAGTTCTCCATTACTATCACAGGTTCACAGGGGTGGGAGCGAACCAGGAATACAAAACAAAATCGACCTGTAGAGCAAAATGCCTGTGCCAAGCGAGAAAATTCGGGTAAGGATTGCTGTGGGCAAAGAAAATGAAGGCGACCGTACTGTCATTGGGAAAAAAAAAACGAATCTTTTTCCGTAGCGTTGGAAGCGAAGACAGACGAAAAGAAAACCTCCGAAAATAGAACTCGATTCATCGGCAAAGAGCAGTCAAAGTGGAAGCTTAGCCCTCAAAACAAGTCAAAGGGTTTATAACCATAGGGAAAAAAAAAGGTGCAAGGATCCCATTGGGGAAGGGGGGGGACAACGCAGAAGGTGTGAGCCTTGACCATTGAGAGCGGTCTATGGTTAAATGCTCGCAGGGAGAAGGGAATGTTTTGGCCAAGGCGAAAAGCAGGGAAAGAATTTCGGCGATAGCAAACGTGTTCGGGAGAGGAAGTGGGAAAAAGGTCGCCGACATCGCATGAAATCATGGGGGGGGTGACAGCGGGGGGAATCTACTTTTATCGTTGCCGAAGGTTGCGTGCCACGCGGACCTTGTGAGGGTAGAGTAAGGAAAGGGGGGATGGGAGCGTTTCAAACACTTGGCCGGTCGGCAAATTGGGGGGGGGAGGGAAGGTGTCCAGGTCAATCTTGGATCCAGGGGAAGGGCTGGCGATGTCGGCAGAGAGGGAAACCATGAAGTCAGTGCCGCCGAAGGAGATCGCCTACCTTCAGGGACGTGTGGCATGGTATAAAAAACCATTTCCGAGAGTATTCCTGATGGCACGCCAGGCGCGCGAAAGGGGGGTTTAAGAGGGTGAACACGAGGACATGGATAAAATAGAGTGGGCCGGAGTGAGGGGTTATAAAAAGAGGGGGTGGGGGGGCGGCAAACCCTACGCATCAGATTGAGGAGAGCAGTATTGATGGGGGGGTCTCCTTCCATATTGAGGAGTCCTATTTGAGGGGGGTTTGAAAGAAGTCGTCTTAATGTAACAATTGAAGGAACATATTCCGGAAGGGGGAAATTTCCGCAGTGACGGTAACACTCAGTCCCAAAGGTTCGGGAAAAGGAGAAAAACAAGGATAATAGAGTGCCCAGCTTGGCCACATGAATGTGTGAGCGGGCTTGAGGGGGAATGAACGGCAAAACGGTCTTTCGCCGCTGGGCTCTTCCCAACAAAGGGGTAGGGGACCGTGGGGAAGAAAGGGGAGAAGGACGCTGATTCTTTCCTTTCGAAAATGGGTGGTCCACAAAGTGGGGGGAATCTACCAGAATAGCCGAACCCATGGAAGGGTTTAATGGAATGTAGGGCCTTCTGTCCTGGGGGGCCTTTGTGGGGGATCGCCAAATGACAAGAGTCCAAACGGTGGTTGCTAAGGGGAGGAATGTACTGAGGTGGTTTATTCATTTTTTGTGGGGGCGGGGGGAGGGGGGAGAAAGCTGCAGTGAGTTGTCTTTTCGGGCGGGGACAGCCAGCAGGCGCTTCCGGCGACCGGGGTCGGGAAAGACCCGACCAAGGAAGAACCACTGTAAACCGATCAGAAAGACCCACCTTCATGTGGCGGGAGGAGCCGCCATCGATGGCCGAGAGAAGAAGCGCCCCAAAATAGGGTCGCGTGCTCTCGCATAGGGCCACGGGGTAAGTGAGGGGGCCTAATGGCTAGAGGGGGTGTAACGGGTTTCTTTGTCCAAATTGAATTCTCGGGTGGGCTCGTTTTCTCTTTGTTAGGTAGAATTAAGAAAAAAAGCGTGTTCCCACCCAAAGGAATTTAAGCTATTGTCGTACCACACGCTGAAGGTAAAGGGGGGAGTCTCGACGAAAGAAAAGAAAGGAAGACTTGTTTGCGAAGGCGGGGGCCGTGTGGAAGGGGAGAGGTGTAACGGAACCGTCTAGATAGGGGAAGTCCATGGGGTGAACGCCTTTAACTTGTCTCTGGGTTTCGAAATAGAAAAACGAGGTGGCTGAGTAAAACTCGGGAGCGGGGATGTAAACGTCCGGCTTGCCCACAGGGGAAACGAAGGAGGTTGGCTTTGGTCTGTTGGTGGAACCGTCAAGGAGGCAGTTTGCGTGAACTGGAAAAGGC
>Ga0179593_1180614_pt1 | contig 14080 bp, 19 predicted proteins | sample CZODoug2_1_08_16_FD_185931 | JGI IMG/M metagenome (GOLD analysis project Ga0179593, IMG submission 185931) | Vadose zone soil fungal communities from Angelo Coast Range Reserve, California, USA - CZODoug2_1_08_16fungal (PacBio error correction) | ecosystem: Environmental > Terrestrial > Soil >...
ACAAAAGGATAACGAGTCGCCAAAAGATCGGTGAACCGAGAAAAGAGGCGAACCCGAACCGTCACATATTGGTGAACGAAAACAACCAATCGTAAAAAGCGCCGGATAATGCTACGCGGGGGGATGAAATCAGGGGCATGTCTTCCAAAAGGCAGAGTTGAACTGATTCTATGGGGGGCCTATTGGTGGATTGAGCCGGGCCCAAGTCTCAAGTGATGACGGAACTCAAAATTTAGCGGGAGAAAGAATTACCAATCGCACAGATCTCAAATACATAAATCGACAAAACATAAAACCTCAAGTGTCAAAGGCTGAAAAAAAACAATACGAAAATAGCGCCAGATGAGGGGCAGTTCCTCTTTGAAAAAGAACGCACACCAGCCCGGAGAAAACATAAAAAGAAGAACAAGAAAACCACGGAACTGTAAAGTAGTCACGCAAAAGGCAGAACAAACAGGCAACCTTCCACAAAGGAAATCTTAACAAGGACGAGAATAGACATGCGGACGAAAGCGGAACGCCTGAAAATGCCTAATTCAGCAGTCGAAAGGATCTCAAGATATCCACATCCACGCCCAATTCAGCCACCGCAGCGAAAACAAAAGGCCCATGGAAAACCGACAAACCACAAGGGTAATGCGCCGCAAAAAAAAGAAAGCACGAACTAACAGAACTGTGGGAAAGCGGGGAGAAAAACCAGCCCATGTACAAAAGACCGACTAGGAATGAGCGAGGACAAATGAACACTCAAGACCCTTGCTCGGAAAAAAAAAGAAGATGCGAGGAAATAAAGTTCAAGGGCTGGGTTCGAACACAATGACTCCTCACCAGGGAAACAGCCGAAAGTCAACAGAAAATCAGTTTGGGAAACAATCAAGACTCGTCCAGCTAAAGAAGAAATCATTGCGCCAAGAAGTGGAAAACAAAAAGCTGGTTAGTAAATGGGAAACTAGCAAAGCGGCTGGAAAAAGGAACAGAAAAGAAGACGAGAAGAAGCGCGCTGGAAAGAAAAAAGGGGTTCAAAACAAAAGTGTGCGAAAACGAGGGAAAAAAAAGGCACAAAACACAGGGTCCTATGCAGAATCCCAAAACTTTAGGGCCGCGAAACATACTAAAAGCGCGTTAAACACTAGGTGGGAAGTCAGAAACAACGTATACCCCAAAAAGAAAAACACTGTAGAAGAAAAAAAAGGACAGAGAGGCGAGATATCAATCCAAAGAAACCGGAAATACCACAAAATTCCAAGCCACATGACACTTCGCGGCCACGAAAGCGGTCCACCATACAGCGAAAAAAAAAATACGAACACGTCCAAACCACCAAAAGGGGGCCCCAAGCGTTCAAAGAAGGGAAAAGAAAAAAGGGTACAACCACGACAAACGGGGGAAAACCAAAGTTCGTAAGAACGGAAGACAACATCCATAAAAATAACAAAAATAACTGTGGAAGCAGCCGAAATGCAACGACTAGAAGGAAAAAGATCGGGTTGTGTGGGGAGGCGAGTATTGGCTTACATCTCGAAAAAGTTCTGGCATGGGCGGAGCAGGAATCTTCTCGTCTTGAAAGTCAAGGAACCCTGACAGTTGAAATATGGGGAAGGACACAGCTAGGGAAAAGAAAGATACGGCATGCTAAAGCGGGCTGGTCGCTGCCGGTCGAGAAAACTAGTAAACTAACCTGATGACGAAATTTAAAAATCTGCCGTCACAAACGGCAAAAGAAAAAAAAAACCCACAAGCAAGTACGCTCAGGGGGGGGGCTGCCGTCATTTCGGAGCCCGAGGTTCTGGCAGCGAGGAACATGCTGCTCTGCGAAACAAAATACGTCGGCAGGGACCGTCGATAAGCTGGTGCCCGTGGGGGGACAACCGAACGGCGCTCCTTAAAGTGCTAAAGGCAAGATCGAAACGGGAAAATCGCGGTAGGGGGAAAAGAAGACGCATCATCAAACAAAAACGAGGAGAAGAAAGAGATCGTCGGTAGTGAAACCATCGATAGCAAACCCCGGTGGGGGAATGGACCTTTAGCAACGGAGAAAAAAAGAAAGCGCAAAAGTTCATTTCTGAAAAGTGCAAGCTTAGGAGATCGGAACCTGACCGGACGAAATAGGGCGGTTTCCATTGCGCAGTACATTGGGAACTTGCTGAAAAAGCAGGGGATACAAAAACAGCAGAGAAAAGAGGGTCACGCCGGGGTCGTTAATGGTTTTGAGCCTGGGGGACGCTATGAAGGATCGTATAAGTTCGACAGGGAAGAGAAAAGGGGGACGCGACGTAGACCAAGAATCTTTAGCTGCCGGAGGTTTCAATAGCCGTTTTGTGGACTTATAATGTGGAAAAGCAAGACGAATCCGGGAAACGAAGAGGCGAACAAAAGGAAAGAGCAGGGGGGAGTCAGAAAGTCCCGCGCCCGACCAAACCAACAGCGAAAAAGCAGGAATGAAACGAGTCGATGGGGCAATTAGCTGGAGGCTGGGAAGACAAGACATTTTAGGGGACCAGGGGGCAGGGCTCAGAAGGGGGGAGGAACCTTTTAATGAGACTTCAATGGTAACAGTTGTATGACAAGGGGAGGCGTATGGGAACGCACTGAGCAAAAAAATTGGGGGGGGGGGGGGCAGGGTTCGAGGGGCCAGGCCGATGGAGTTGGGAAAAGCTGGGACGGAAGATGCTGGGCGGAATTGGGATGCAGGCGGGATTGAGGCGGGGAAGCTCTCGACGATAAGCGGTTTAATGGCGTCGACATTGAATGCACGGGGAATGTTTGGGGGAACTGCACAACCATGTGTGTGGGCAGCTGGGCAACTGTCAAAGAAGGAAAAAGATACGCATATTGAAAAGGCTGGCGGCGAGGGCGGTGACCGGTTTCGACAACACGTGGGCAACAGGTGAAAAAAAAACGTGCGCGGAAATGCAAATACTTCGTCCAGGGTAGTGAAGCTACCCGCCGGAGTGGCTAAAGGAGACCCGCATTTAAAGGAGGGCGAACTGCATTCGATCTATTAAAACAACGCGAGGCGATAAAAAACAACGGGCTTGGTGGACTTTTGACCGTAAGCAGGTTTCCAGAGTCGGTCGTGGGTCGACAACAGAACTTTAAAAGGGGAATGAGTCTAGAAGTCAGGATAAACAGGAAAGCACAAGGCTGAAGCAAAATGGTCTCTGGTACAGAGCACTAACAGCAAATCGTCGGCTTCGTGCTAAGGTTGCCTGCCGAAGGAGTCCAAAGAATTAGGTGGCTTATGTAAAAAAACTTGCCAGGGGGGGGGAAGGAGACCATGCAAGTGGGGGGGGCCGTCAGTTCACCAGGGGCAGATCCTGGTTTAAAAGCGCGTGTAGAGAAGTGGGGGTAAAGGGCGGGGAAGAATGATAAGTTGCCGCGGATGACGGGGAAATTTAGGATCAAAGCTCGCCAACGGACGAAGGAGTCATTGGGGAAAGCGGACTGGGCAGCGTCGGCCCTATAAGGCCGTTTGGAGGTGAAAACAAGGAAGGGGATTACCGCTGTGCGGGACTGAGGGGGGGGTTGAAGCGATCTGTTGGATGAGGCGATGAGAAATAGGAAAAAAGCTGCAGAGGAAAATCGTAAGCGAAAACGGGAAGTGACGTCCTATTGAACGGAAGCGAGATATCAGAGAGATACCTGCTACAGATTGAACAAGAGGAATCACCGTAAGAACAAAATTTGAACAGAAATCAAAATCGTCAATAAAACGTAGGGCAAGGCCCGGGGAGGTGAGGCAAACTGAGATGTATCGCCAGCGGGGGAGTCCTACCATACTGAAGTGGACCCTTGGAGTGAATTCTTAAATTGCTGGGCGGGAACGGGATGTTTGAATAAGTCTATCACAGAAAGTATCCTCTCTCCACACAAGCAACTCTACAGCTCTCTCCCCAGAAGTCGAAGCGGAAGGATGAAAAAAGAACCCGCTTTTCAAGAAAAGATGAATGAAATTCCAGAACCGAAAAAAAGTGGGACCAGGGTACTCGCTGGGATTGAAAATAAGTCCGGAAAACAGCCTTCCATCGTTACCAGCTGCTAGTGGGGGGGGGCCGATGGAAAAACTTGAAACGACCAGCAGTAAAAACGGTGGAGACCCGCACAATTGAATACTTTCTCAAAAATAAAGAGTCAAAAAGAGGAGAAAAGTATTGCATCCTGATCAGGCCAACCTGAAAGACTCAACAGGCAGAATAGAAAAAATGAAAGAATTCGACTCGGGAAAAAACGCAGACACACCACGACAACCCATCAAATACAACCAAGAAACCAAGGAATAAGCACGTGGAGGGCACTCACAGAACTCCGCCAGCGACAAACAAAAGCTTACAAAAAACAACTGCAGGCCATCACTACCCAGCAGGCGGCCGAAGCTGAAAAAATCCCCGAAAAGTTCCAATGAATCAAAACGATCAAATGAAAGCCAAATCAAAGCAAATCCGAAACCGCAGAGAAACATAATGCATCCTGGGGGAATCACGCCAACAACAATGGGAGTGAAGCACAACCATCCCGTAAATAACCAAAACACGTACCTGTTTGGGGGGAACGGAAAACAACCAGGCGAAAGCAACGATTAAATGAAGGCGAGGACAAAGAAAACAAAGGGCAAAAAACAAGGGAATTGGAGAAACGATCGAGACGAGCAGAAAGTGTCAGTGATGTGTTGCGCAAAGATTGGGAAACAGAGATGGAAACGAATATACGTAGAAAGTCAAAACATGTTTTACCGCAATAGGCGCTCAGAAGAAAGACATTGCCAAAACAACTGCTTTGACATTAAACGGCGGCGTGAGGGTCACTACAAGCGAGAAGGGAGGACAATGACAAAGAATCATAAGGTAAAATGCATTGCGAGATAAAAGAGCAAAGAAAAAAGGGGCACGGGAAAGATCCACGCCAAAGCCTAGAGCGCCGGGACCAAAGGCAAGCACAATGCCACTAATAAACAATCGCTTGTGCCCCGGAAACGGTAAGCAAAACAAGAACCCCTGAATTGGCAACTGCAGAACTCAACCAAATGAGGAACCCAGCTAAGTCAAAAAAGATAAAAAAATTCCGAAAGGGGCATGCGGACCCCCGCAAAAAAAAGACGCTAACCAAAGATAAAAACAAACCATAATTAAAGGCCAGAGCAAAAGGAAAAAACCATCAACGCAAAATCCAACACAACGGCCCCAACCAAGTTGATCATAAAGGACCCGAATAAACTGCAAACTTGACCAAAGGTGGTGCAAAAATAAGAGAATAAAAAAGGAAAAAGAGCCATGGACAAAAAATGTCAAGTAAAAGTTGAATGAAGGAAGAAGGGCAGCTACTAAAGTAAAACATCAGGAGGCGGGGGGGGGTGGGTGCGGCGAGGGTAATGTTATCCTACCCTCGTCTTAACTGGTGCGGAGTTCGAACTGCGAGGCGCAAGAATCAAAAGTCTGGTTGAAAGTGGAAACAAAAGGGCGAGGAAAAACTTGACTACTACGGGGAGGCATAAGGGGGCTCGAGGGACTAAAATTAACGGATTGAATGGGAGAAAAAAAAACGAGGCCTTTCAACAAAAATTCACAGCGAAAAAGACAAAAAAACCAGCGACTACTTTGAACGCCTTCGGAGGACCATGACGGGAGTCCTCAAGCAGGAAAGGCAACCAGGCGATTGGGCCGGAGGAATTGGGTACCTGAATCAACGGTCGAACAGACGTCGCAGATTCGAAAAGGGATAAGCAAGCAGAGGGGGAAAACGAGACGGGGTTACAACGAACACATCGAGATCAACAAAAAGGAGGAATGAGAGAGAGGAAGCGAGGTGCGTAACATCCAAAGATTCTCAAAAAGTGGATTGCCCCGTGAAAACATCGCGAATAGGAACTAGCCGTTCGGTACAACCGGCAGCTGAGGAGGACACTACTGACAGACCGAAGAGGTTGGAAGGCGACAAGCATGCAAGCTGGAGGAAAACCACAGGTATCAATACGCAGAATTCATTTCAAAACCTGGGGCGAAGTTGCTCACTTTGCCCTGGGGGGAGTGAAGCGTTTACAAGTTCGATCAAAGGGGAAGGAAATGTCAATAGAAGGAGAGAAACAGAAATCGGAAGAAGTAGTTTTTCAACAAAATTGAACTTCAATAGAAACGCAGAACGGGATAATGGTGGACCCGAAGCAAAAAGAATGACAAACAGGGAAACAAATGCCCTAGACGCAAAAACAAGACCCGGAAAGAAAAGGGAGAATCGGACGCTTCAGAGACAGGACCTGGATGTAGGGCGGAACATGGGGACAGGGGGGGGGAATGGCACGCCTGGCTACGTTGGCGACGTAATGTAAAACAGGGTGGCGAGGGAAGCATGACTTACGGAAGCTGACTAGTGGGGGGGGGCCGTTGGGATGATTTCCAGGGGGGGGGAGGATGGTTCGGTAACGCGCAACAGGCAGGGCGGGAAGTTTGATGGGGAGGTAATGACGGGGGAAGCATAGAGACGCTCGGGTGGTTAATTCAGCTACATGAAAAATGCGGAAAGACGTGTTTGTAGGCAGCAGGCGCAGGGGGTTGGTCGAGATGGTCAAAAATCAAGAAGATTAACGCAGAAATGGGAATCGGTGTGAGCGCGGCTGGTGCCGGGTCGCAAACAGGTGCAATGGGGAGAAGATTCGCTGGAACGAATAGAGGACTTCGATTCGGTAATGGGGGCATAAGCCCTATTGGAAGAAAAAAGACGCATGAAAAAGGACGCAACTGCAGGGTCTACGGGTAAACGCAAGGCGACAAAAAAAAAAACACTGCCTTTGTCCTAAGAGCCAGCATGGGTTAACTTAAAAGGAGGTCAGTGGTGTGCGCAAAAAAGCATTGAAACGGGGGGCGGGGCCGACATGGCGAAAGACAGGCTGCGACCGTTTGTTGGAAGCCTGAAGATAAGGACAAATCGTCGGCGTGGAATGGGATGGCCAAAAAATGGAAAAAGTCGTTGATGTTTAGGGGGGTTTAAGTGCATGGTTCGGCACCATTCACATGTTGGTGTGGGCCGGCGAAAAAAAAGAACAGCGAATAAGCTGATGACGAGGGGGATTGGCGGGAAAAAAACTATATGAAGGTAAGATATGAAGTGGGCGGAAATGTGAATACCCTAGAAAGCCGAGCTCTGAAATGGCGCGTCGGTGTGGAAAAAGCTGGTGTCGCCATGCGGAGCCATGGAATGCTCCACGGAAATGATTACCATTGTCGGTACGGATTGGGTTTGGGGGATCGAAGACTTGGAGGCGGCTACGTCCGCGGAAATCAAGAACATGAGGTCGGCTAGGGACACTAAGGGGCGCGAGGGAATAGGCATCGTATAGCCGGGGTAGGACTGGAATTCCGACACAGGTTTCACAGGCGAGGAAAACGTGAGACGCGTTCAGTATAAAAGCAAGCAATAAAAACTTTCAAAAAACCGATGAAGACTGGTGAAAAAAACCGTCAAAGAGAGCATAAAAGAAGTCGGCTGTGCGGAAGGGTTGGCGAGCGGAGGATAAAGCATTGCGGAAGCGGTTGCGTTTAAAAAAAAGAATAGGCCGCAAAAACCGAGCAGATGTTATCTATAGAACACAAAAAATACGGAGAAAAAGAATAGGCAAGGGTGAAGTCGGCTCAACAGTGGGAAAAAAGCAACCGCTTAAACTCGAAAATTATTGTAAATCCGCTAACACAAATCTTTGAGCAGAGGCAAATGTATTGAGGAGCGCTGGGATTTAGAAGAGCAGGTCCGGGAAAAACGCGAAACATAGGCAGGAATGCGATTGAACAAGATTGGAGGGCCTCTCCTTCACAAAGGTGGTCTCAAGGGTGTGATGCAGCGACGAACAAGGCGCTTCGAGACGATAAACAAAATCGGGAGATAGGAAGAGGACCTAAGGCTGCGCCAATCTCAAGGCTCCAACGAAAGGAGAACTAAATGGACTTACTCTTGTGAAAAAGAGCCGAAAGGGAAAAAACAGGCATCAATTCTTCCAAACCCAATAACAAACCACTAAAACATAAATGAATATTCAAAAACGTCGCTAGAAAAAATCCATGAGAAAATCTTCCGAAAAAAGGCCGCATGTAAGATCCTAAATGAGGAAATAAGCTTACTCGAAATTTCCGAAGATAACAGAACTATAGCACCAAAAAATGCCCAATTCCGAAACTATACCTCAAGTAGAAAGATCTAATTTCCAAAGTAACTAAAACGCAAAACAACAATATGGACCGCCAGACCTAAAACCAACAAATTCAGCAAAGAGACGGGGGGTAAAACGGTCCCACCACCCGAAACCACCAGCCCAGGCGGAAAGGAGAGGGGACCAGAACAAAATGCGCTCATAACAATGGATAAGGGCGAAAGGAAGATCGCTCAGGTGCGAAAGATGGCAAACCAAATTACCAAAGGAAACATCTGGACGCAAAAGAAGATTGTTGGGAACTCTCATAAAAACGGCGCGATCGCATCAGCGCAAACTACTTAAAAAAAAGAAAGCGTGGAAGTCCTACACAAAATGGATAATTGAAAAAATCAGAAGAAAATCAGAACGCATGCCAGCCAAAATGGACAACATTGTGTGAGAAGAAAGGAAAAGCCGAAGACCTGCCCAAAACGAAGTCCAAAGAGGAGAATCCAAGAGAGTGGAAGGGCGAAACCGTAACGAACAGCGGAAAAGAACACCTGAAGCAAAAAAACAAACAAAAGAAATCAATTAAAAAAAAGAAAAAAAAAACATGTCCGCGTAGGGGCAAAAAAGCAAAAGAAAAACGCCGCGAAAAAACAGACAAAAACTCCAGAGTAGGCAGAGCGGCCAAAAGCGGTCCAAGAATCAAGAAAAATCCAGAAAACGGGCCAAAAACAATTTGCTCAGCACGCGGTCCACGTACCTGACCACGGTGGAAAGGAAAAAACTGGTTTGCAATGCAGGAGATCCAAAAAAGAAACCCCAGAGAGCCATAACAAATTAAACGTGAATAAAAAAAAAAAAAAAGTAAATTGCAGCACTCAGGACATAAAAAGGCGTGGGTGGGGGGAGGAGAGGAAATTATGCGAAGTAAAATGGCTGCAGAAGTCAGTTACGAGAGTACGTCCGGAATCAACAGGTGAATCAAGATGAAGCCAACACGGCTCTTGGACAACGGGGGACAAGAGTCTTGGGGTAAAGAAAGGTCGAATGAACAATCCAGTATTCGAAATGACGAAAAAAACTAGGAAGTTGAATGCAAGCGGCAAGGGAGAAACCAGAAAGCAAAAGGCGGAAATTTCACTCCGAAAATGATCACGAGGCTGCGCAAAAAGGGGAACTCTGCGAAAAAACCAGGGGGGAAGTCGGGCGTTTCCAGGGAGAGAAGATGAAAAAAGAACACCGACGGCGCGGAGGGGAAAAACGTTTCATAAAGGGCAAGAAAACGGAGAAGAAGGGGGGTCACGACACGAAGCCCGCTCGAAAAAAACACACGAATCGGAGATGCGGACGAAACTACCAGAAGGTCTAAAAACGTGACAGAGTGGACAAGGAAAAGAGTAAAGGGGGATCCTTGTGTTAAACCGGCAGCTCGAAGGAAATGCAGACGTTTCCTGAAGTCCCAGAGGGACACCGAAAGGGGAAAGAAAACAACAGACGCATAGAAATGCACAGCCTGGTGGCGTTTCATGGTTTCTCCTTTGACGGACAGTGAGAGGGGTTGCAAGTTCGAGAAAGGGAATTCAGATATCAAAAAAGCGACAAAAAATCGTAAGAAACCGTATGAAGTTTGAAAGATGCAGTGGTGGGGGGGGGCCTATAGGGGGAAACGCAGACGGGGGATCCTTCGCAGATTCGCGAAAAAAGCCCCATGCACAGAAGAGGAGAGGGGGGAAAAAGGTAGTGGATGGAGGGAGGCTAGGGAGGGCGTGAGAAGGAGGGGGGGGGGGTAGGGGGGGGGAGAGGAGGGGTAAGGAGGAGGGGGTGCAGGGGGGAGTAAAACCCATCATAACAAAAAAAAAGCCAGCGAATGGGAGCGGAGGAGAGAGTAACCGGATGGAGGAGAACAGTTTTTATCACACACACAGGGGGGGGGGAAGGGTCTCTGGGTAAGGAATTTAAATACTTCATTAACGGTTTGCTGGACCGGGGAGTTAAGTCAGGCAAAGGAGCAAGTGGGGACAGGGTGGTCTTGGGCGGAGCCGGATGGATGGTGGTAAAATTGGTAACGCAAGAAGGAGGTGCGGGGGAGGTGGGAAATGGCGGGAGCGGCATATGGAAGGGAGAACTTACTCGACCGCAAAGGACGTGGGTTTCTGTCTTCAAAAGAGATAGGCGCGGATAAGGGGTGTGACAGCGCGACCAAAGGTGGGAGGGGGGAGGAGGCACTGTGACGAACGGGAGAGAAAAGGGAAATTGATGCGCAGGGGGAACGAAGAGACGTAATGCCGGGGATTTTTCTGGAAAACCAGGTGGAAACATTTGGCTGGCAAGTCTTCAACATAGGAACTTAGAGTCTTAAATGCATCTCAAAACGGAGTTGCATAAGAAAAAACCGCCGCAGGAAAGGAGGGGGCGAACGTGCCTCAGAAGAAACGTAGAAACACTGACCTGTTTTTGCAGGGACGCGCCGTAGCATGGGGGGTGAAAGCTGCGGGAGGTGTAAACAGAAATAAAAGGGTTCTGAGGAGAGAAAAATCTCACCAGCGAAAAAGGGTGGGGATAGGACTCCGCCTTCAAATCGTCGGGATTTCTAAGGGGACTGGCCCAAAAAAGGTACCTGATGGACGGGAACGTAGGGGGGGAGGTGAACATGAACACTGGTTTTGGAAGGCGGTCAACAGGGCCAGCGAGTCTGCTCAAAAATCGGAAGGGGGGGCGGTGACTATATATACGGGACAATAACAAATTTCGGTGGGGGGGGGGTACCGCATCGAATAAGTGCAGCAAAGTTGGAAAAAAGGGAAGCGGACGCGGGGCCGCACTGGGGAGGCCGTGGGAGGGGAAAAAATTAATGGTCCTCTGATGGTGGAGTGGGGGATTGGATTTTGGTTGCAAGCAAAGTGGGGCGCATTCTTGCTACCCAAAGAAGAAAGGATGTGGCAGGGATTGCTGCGGATGTAAATTTAATTGAGTGGAAGGAGGGAAGAAGATATGGATCGGAGGCATAAAAAAAAGAAATGGGGTTGTGTTGAATATTAGAAACCGGCGAGAACAAAGGTGCGGGAAAAAAGGAGAATCACCGGGGGTTAGAAACCGTGTCACGGAAATCAAAAATAGGCACGAGCAATGGCCGTTCAATGAGAGGCGGACGTTAACGCGAAAGTGACCACGAGAAACATACGGAAGGAGCTGAAAAGAATTGGGGCAGGAGAGGAGGGAAGTAAAATGGGGGGTCAAGGTTGGAGGGGGAAACAAGAAAGGCGCGAGGAAGCAGTTATCAGAGAAACAACCACAACGGAAGGGAGGATTAAAAGAATATACCATCTAATTCGGAGCTCAACAAAGTAGTTGGAAAGAGCACCGCTTAAACCAAAATCCAACATAGGTGAGGGACACGAAAGACAGGAAACGCACAAAGCTTTTCCACAGCGCCGGATGGTAAAAATCGCTTTGGGTACATCGATTGAAAAAAATCCGTCCAAGAGGAAGACCGAGGTGGGGGGGGGGGGAGGGAGCAAGGTTCAACACGGGGGAGACAAAAGGGGAGTCCGCGCCCGCAAACTTTCCGCTGAAAAAAGAATTCCTCGCAAGATCGGCAATGGATCCACGCAAGACGCTACAAGGGGGACAAAAAACAGAAAGTCCAAAGGGGGATGGGCATTTCAAGGGCAGCATAGCCGCAGAACCAACAGCGAACCGAAAACAACACAAAAAAAGAAACAAGATAAAATGTCCCGGTCAAAAAACGGCCTACCATCCAGGCGACAGAGAAAAAGAAAATGCCCAAAAAAAAAATGTCAGCAGAGAAAAGGTACAGAAATGTCAAGTCATTCATAAAGGAAAGTCAGAGAGAAAAACCGGCCAAGCCCAAAAGTCCGCACAAAGGACACAGAATGCCCCGGGGAAAACCGAGACGAGCCAAACGAAAAACCAGCAAGAAGTCAGAACAAACGTACCTTGGAACGAGTCAACAGCCAGCCCATGAATCACAAAGCCCTAAATGGAGGAGAGAAGAGCGCGCAAAACTGGGACGAAAGGGACTAAAAAAAAAGTTTAGTAGGGTGAACAACGAACAGGGGACCGACAGCAATGGAAACAAGAGATCGAAACATGTTGAACCAACAAAGACGAAAACGAAAGGCCTCAGAACCACGCCTTGTGGCAACTGCGGGCGGGGGTGAACAAAGAAAAGGCCGGGAAAGAAGAACAGAAGAAGTCAAAAGAGAACGCTCAGGAAAAAAAAAGGTTGCCAAAGTGTGCGAGGAAACAGACGGCGAACGCCAAGCCAACGCACAAATAGAGGCGAATCCCAGAGATTGTCACACTACCGGGGAAAAAACGGGGAAACAACCAACGCCACCCTAACACAGACCACGCATTAACACATGTAAATAAATAAACGTAACTGAAAAAAGTCCAAGCACGAAGAGGAAATCCATGGTCAAAACCCATGAATGCGAGGGAAGCAAAGCGGTCCACCAAAAGGCGAAAATCCGTAACAACGGCCGACCAACCACCAATGGAACTCAAGCTGTTCCCCGAAGTAACGGCCCACGGGGGAAAGAAAAGTGTTGGGGCAACATGCACGTGTACAAAACGAATAAAACGCAAAAGGACCAGAACCATGATGGCAAAGAAAACGGGAAAGCAAGGAATGGCAGCGACGAAGGTACCATCCGGCGGGCGGTTGGTGGGAAGCAAGGGGAAAGGGGGGAGGAATCAACGGAGCTTCTTGGAACTGGGCGGCGTTCGAATCGGCAAAAAAAAAGACCCGTAATTGTTCAAAGTAGAAAACACGGGAAAAAAGAAACTACAATATCAAGTTGGGCTCGGGAGTCGAGGAACATAAAAAGGAAAAATTGAGTCCGAAGTGTGCAAACATGCCTCAATCAGCTGAAAAAAAAGAAGAACTCCAAAAGAAAAAGTGGACGACATCGGGTCAGGAGCCCAGGTTCTTCACAAGCGGGGGCACTGCTTGAAAAGAAACCGAAGTACAGTCGCATTGTAGAAAAGAAGAAGAATGCCGGGACCAACTGCGAAAAGGCGCTGTGCGAAGACAGCAGCCAAAAGATCAATGGGAGGTCAAGAACGACGCTAAGAGACGCAAAACACAACAAAAGGAGAAGAGCGTGTCGTAAACCCAAAAGGAGAAAAAAACGTTGCGAGATTGCCAGTAAAGGGAAAAAAGGGGAAAAAACGAACGCGCCATTATCGCAAAAAGGGGGCACTTACGAATATACAAACAAACCGCCTCGCGGTGTCAAAGGAAAAAAGTCTTGAGAATAACGCAGTGAGAAGACAGAAAAGAGCAATTAGTTGAAAGCAAGGTGGAGGCGGGGGTGTCTCATGGCCGCGGAGGAAGATCATGTTCGCAACAGGTGGAAGGTTTCCGCGGCTCGAGAAAAAAGAATCGGGAGAAAAAGTAGTTTGGCAAGAGACTGTCTTGGGGCATGCAAGATGGAAACCAATACGATATACCGAGCAGAGAAAGCCGGAGGAGAAGATGAAGAGGTACAGCGCAGTCCCCCGCCCACAAAAAAAACCGCAAGAGGGATGGATCAGCGAGTCGCTGCAAATAATGGAAGAAAAATGCAAGGGGAAAGGGAACAAGGGGAAGAGACTGGGTTCTTTACTGTCCTTGACAACAATACCAAACGACGGTTAAGTGAAGGTGGGAACCGACAATGAACAAATGGGGTGGGGGGCGGTCATTTGTAGTCGCACGAAAGGAGAGGCTTGGAACGCAGGCTAAAATGGAAAGGGGTAAACGGCGAATGGGGGACTGGCAGAAAGACGACGCTACGGAATGTTGGACAAATTGAACAAGAATGCGAAGGAAGTGTGGGAGGGCATGCCAAAACCCGGGGGTCGACGGTCTAACGTACTCGCGAATGATTACATATTGGAAATACGGCTGGGCAAAAAGCAGGGCCGATGGAAAAAAAAACATTTTGGCTGGAA
>Ga0179593_1200559_pt1 | contig 14080 bp, 14 predicted proteins | sample CZODoug2_1_08_16_FD_185931 | JGI IMG/M metagenome (GOLD analysis project Ga0179593, IMG submission 185931) | Vadose zone soil fungal communities from Angelo Coast Range Reserve, California, USA - CZODoug2_1_08_16fungal (PacBio error correction) | ecosystem: Environmental > Terrestrial > Soil >...
GTGACGAGCCAGACGGTTAGTAAAAGCAACCTAATCGGATTTGATTTGGATACTAAACTAGAAATATATGGTTACCTATCGAAGACGCAAGGGAAAATTTCGATAGCTTCTAAAAGGGGCGATGAAAGGTTGGGGGCCTGGGTGAGTTGAACACAAACAATTGGGAAAACATAAGAACGGGGAATCCCCGCGAAGAATGGGTAACAAACAAAGAAAAAAAAACTGAAAGTGGACTAGGGGGGGGTCTAAATCATCAGAAGGGGCAGTCCGGTTTCCAGATCGAGAAAAAAAAGCACCAAAAATACGTACCGGTAAAAAAAAAAAAGGGGGGGAGGGTCTCAGAGATCCTTCTAAATCAAAAAGGGGCATTGGCATTTGGGGGGGGAAAGCAGTCCCTCAAAAAAAAAGTCTCAGACGGCTTTACAGATGAGGGAAAGGAAGGGCAGAGAGGAAAACTGGAGGGATGTAAGGATCATAATCATGAGAAGGGAATACCGGAGACCCTCAACAAGGGAGACGACTGTCTTTCAAGAACGCGAAAACGGCATCGAACACGAAATCATATACGGAGAGGAATTACGTAGTGAGGGTAAGCAAGCCGAGTAACGTTGAAAACGGTACCCAGGGGGAACAACAATCGTATTGGGGGGATCATGCCCCATACAAAAAGACGGGCCTCGGGGGGAGTGTAAGAAGAAGTCAAGTTTAGCAGGGGGGAATTAGAAAAGAAGAATCAAGGTGACAGTTCCTCCCTCACAGGGGTGGCAAATCCACGACCTCTGTCTATGGGGAGAACAGCGTCTTATGGTAAAAAGACTGGGTCCTGGAAACAAAAGTAACGTAGCTGCTATGGTAGGATCACACGACCAGCCCGGCAAAAGGGGGAGGAGGAAAAGAGAAAGAGGGCTCAGGGGGAAGGTTACCGGAGAGAAGAAAACAGCTCCTACGAAGTTTAAGGTAGAATTTTCCTGAGGAGAGCTTATAAGGAAAACCCGAGACTCTCAAAAAATAGTCCACCGGCGACAGAGCCTCATAAAGGGAAGTCAAGTGTCGATCGCAAAGATCGGCTGTTCTAACGACACCGGACGGGGTAACGAAGAGGTAGTCCCCTTACCCAGCTAAGCAAAGGAGACATAGGCAAGCAGGTACAAAAGGCTATCGTTTTTAATGCTATAAAAGATATTCCCGATATGTGAAAAAAGAGGCTAAGGTCAGACCCCGTCTAAATAGCTGCAAAGAAGCAATGTTTGGGGGGTCATCGCGGAATGGCCGGTTGGTGCTGCAGTGCGGGAGTAATTTAAGGAACGAACCCATTATTTCTACAAGAGAGTCGAGATATCGGACGGTACCCGGTCCAAGACTACTATCTGTTAGACGGACCTTAGGGCTGAAGAGAATAGAATGCCAACTCGGAACAACATGAAAGCGGAGAATGTTTCGGAAGAAAGGAAGTGCCCGGTACATGGAAACGAAGTTTTATTCTTCAAAAAAAGGGCTCTCGGGCGAGGGGCGGCGGGGATTCTGGGGGGAACACTTTGTGTATGCGACCCATTAGGTCCAACTGAAGCGCCGATGGAAGCGCTTGGACGGCGGCGGTCAGGTCACAAAGAAAAGGGGATACGGTAATTTAAAACACATGCGATCCGAGACTGGTGCGGGCGGAAGGGACCAATATAGAAGAGTTGAAAAACACGTTCCACAGGAGGATGAATGGATGCGAGACTCTCTTATGGGAAATGGGTTGGAAATCTGTGGGGGGTGTTCAGGATCATCGACGGGTTCTCTGCAGTACTCCGAAAGGGTGTGGAGGAGTGGCCGAACCATTCTGGCGACGAATCGGGGGGACGTGGGAGCCCGAAAAAAAAGAACGATCATGGCGTGCCCAAATGGCGAATCTAGCCTGAAGTAGTTCTACTCTGGACGTCAATGAACCCCTACGAGGTCCAGATTGGGTCGGAAACGCAAATATCAAAACTATTAAATTTAAACCGGAAGCTGACTCACTTTATAGGTCTATTAGGTCCTTTTGTTTCAGACCTGTGAAGCTGGGAATTTCGATCAGAAGAGACGCCCGATAAGAAACCTTTTTCAGAGGTGCCTGGGCCGGGGGGAAATTATTTCGGGGCCTTTTGATCCAGCGACTATTGTCGTCCGTCCGCCACAAAACAAGACCCCGAAACAGAGAACGCACAAGCCTTTCTTAGGCTCGCCTCGTTCACCAAAGATTAAACAGGGGGCGATACTGATCGAAAAAAAACGGGGGGTCCGTGCTTGTCTGCCGCGTCGGGAGGGCTAAACTCATTCGGTACGAAGAAATATATACGAACAAAAACGGTCTGGCTAGTTAAAAGAAGTGTGTGTCTACTACCGGGGATCCCGCAGCCTTATTCCGATCTAAAAGGGGTTGCATAGATTCCCTAGAAAGAGGGGCAACTGTTTTGCTTTGCAGGATATACACTCCCAAAATTATTTTAAGTCTGGGAACGTGGTGGGACTGATGAAGGGTCAGTTATTAAGAAAAATAGACTGGGGGGCCAGCCCTTGAGCATAACTCAATCATTAAAAAGGAGGGATCTAGTTCTGCGACTATCTTGCCATAACCCTCTTCCCACCGGGAAGAAAAAATACTAGAAAAGAGGGGGAAGCCCAGGAAAGAAGGTCCCATAGGTATATGCTCTGTATTGCTAGCGACTACCAGAGGGACCTAGTCTGTGTTTCAGAGAAGAAGTTACTCGTCATTGAGAAAGAAGAACATGGAAACTGGGACTCATTCCAGTATTAGCTCAGGGGGTGTCTTAATCAAAAGTAAAAATCGAAGGGGAGAAAGGCGAGGAAAAAAGAAAATCCATCCCACACCCTCTATAGTAAAAGGAGGGACACTCCGGCGGAGATAAAAGAACCAATTCCAAACTCCTATAGTCAATCGAAGTAATCCAGAGCCCCTGGGGGAGCACTGTGAAAGATTTAGAAGGAAGGGGGGCACTCCAAACGAAAATACATGTGGTTTCGGCATGGTCGGAAAAAAGTACCAGGCTACTGTGCGTCGTTTTGCAATGGACAGAAGAGGAAAAAAGCCGGACATCGCAGGGGGAAGCGGGAGGGGAGGGGTTAAAACAGAAAACGGAAACAAGGAAAGAAGTAAGAATCGTAAGTAGCAAGAGCACGCAGCTACTATGACCCAAGGAGAGGTCAATCGGCAAAACGTTGCATCCAAGCGAACAAGTCCGGAGGGAAAGGTAGGACGGATGGGAATCGGGGAAAAAAAGAACCTCCGTGTATTATCCGTTATCGGAGTAAAGGATCGGGTGACCTTGTGACGACGACTAAAGCTGGGGGACATATGAGGGCACTTCGTCATCGAGCCTTACGAACCGGAGGCACAGTCCTCTATTACGAACCCATGCTTAGTTTCAGAACGTGGTCAGGGGGCTCCACGTTCAATGATGGAGAGCTTAGCCTGGGGCCTCGCACAACCGAGATCTTCTGAGGATACTGCGGTGAAGGAGTCGGCGGGAAATCCCGGGGACTAACCGGGGGGTTGATGGGAAGGGGAGAAGGGAGTAGGGAAAGCACTAATGGCAGAGCTGAAGGGGAAAGGTCAGAAAAAGGGGGTGGATCCTTGGAGTGATAGTTTAGCTCAGGCTTTGGGACTTCCCTCGAGCTTCTACTGAAACCTTCATAAATAAGGCGCTAGGGAGCTGCTGGGGGAAAAAACGGGGGACCTAAAACAGTATGACTCAATCAGCATTTTTGCATTTACCTGGGTCGCGGCTCAAGAACAAAGAGAATCCAGGCGAGCTGCTCTCTAAAAAAAGGATAAATCATCCTAAGAGCGCGGGGTAAGAGATATGTCGGGTGGGGGTGAACGGGGGCGGTCAGAACCTAGTAAGTCATCCTGCACGGACCAAAAACACCGGCGAGGTTGAGAACTGATCCAGGAAAGCCTGTTGGAGATGACAACCACTCCGTAATGGCAAGGTGTAAAGGTTTAAAAGTTACGAGGAGGAGTAAATCCTCACCAAGACTTACGAGAAGGCAGTCTAACTCGGGTGCGGAAGGGGGAAGGTGCGTTCGTGAGACACAAACTGGGTCTCTAAGGTGGAGAGTCATCGTATTAAAAATGAAAAGCCGCCAGTCCCTCTCGGGAAGCTGATACATCAGGAATAAGGAATTCCCAGGGGGAACCGTGCAGCATCTATCATCCGGTTAAAGGCATAAAGATGCCTGCCCCTCGGGCTAGGGTCAGGATTTAGGAACATCGAGAAAAATTTCCTGATGGTGTTGGGGCTAGAGAAACTCTATTGCTACTAGGGGAATAACATAACCAGCATGGTGAAGAATGATCGGGGGTCGGGCGAGATGTTGTCAAATTGTTTTGTTGAACCTACAAACGACCCAAGTGGAGAATCGCCAGGTACGCGACAGGAAAAGAAAAAAGGGGGAAAAGAAAAGAGTAGCGGGGCGAGGACCTAGAAAGTTTACGGTAAGACACTCTCTATGCCCTAGGAATTAAAAAGGAGGCGAGTAAAAGGGGCACCCACCACAGTAAAGAAACACAAAAAAAGGATTAGAAAAAAGAGTGATTTACAGAAAGGTTAATTTCACATGAGAAAGAATCGAGGAAGGAGTACGAAGCCCCCGAAAAAACGAGACGGGGGTTAGGATCACAGAAACGGGAGAAGAAAGATGCGAGAAAAAATGAGAGAAGCCTGGGGCAATTATACCTTCAAGGGTGATGTGAACGTGGTGAACACCATCGAAAATCTGTGATAAAATCAGGTTCGTGGTAATCCTCAGATTGTCTGCGTGGTAATATATAATAATCTCGGGAAGTCCGAGGGAAGGACGAGCAAAAACATCCTAACGGTTATAGGGGGTAGTCATACTTCTTAAGGCTGAACCGATCCGAGGGGAGTCATTGTTCATGTGGTGGGAGCCAGTCCAGCTGGCTCACAAAATGGAGTTCCGTTTCAGAATTCTGAGGCATGGCATCTAGGTCGCCGAGCCCTTTGTAGGCAAGATCGGAGGGGGGGAAAGAATCAAAATTCCTCGACCGGGGAACAATGGACCCTAGGAGCAATCTTTAGTGATTGAGACGCCCAACGAACTTCCCAGCCGCGGAACACTACCGAAAGTAGAAGGAGATCCTTAAAAAACTGAAAGGGTAGTTAAGAACCGCCGGTTAAATGACTTTAAACTTTACAGAGGAGGGAATGGTTGGAGGATGCCAACTAACCAAGCCGGCGGGCTTGAAAAAAGGGGAGAAATACGGGCAAGGTGGTCGGACCCCGGACGACCCCCAAAGGGTAGGAAAGTAGCAAACAAAACAAGTGGACACGAAATCTTTCGGGGTAGCTATCAAGTCAGGTATGTCTGACTCATCAGTATCCTGGAGAATCTGGTCAAAAAAGGAGGTAGAGAGGTGTGAAGGCACGCTTAAACCTGACCAACCAAAAACGAGGGATTCATCTCTGGATCATGGTCTGCCGAAGTCAAGCCCAGACACAGACTAGAAATCTGAAGGGGGGGAGTAAAGTTTCCTTCTCAGCTAGGGAGAAAACATCGCCGCGCATAGAATAATCACCTGGGGCGAAAAAACATCGAAACTAAAGGTAAAAAAAATATCCCTGAAATCAAAAGACGTACGCCTCAAAGCTATGTTACACGACCAAAGGTAGGACCCTTACCAAAGGAGAAAGAAAAGGGTTGCCCATTCAAAGTGGCAGGCCGTATATTGGGGGCCTTCTATACCGATCAAAGAGCGGGGGGACCGACTATGACAGGTCGACTATGGAAGGGAGAACCAAAAGGCAGACGGTAACGAGGGCCTGTCCGAAGTTGTTCGGGAAGGCCTCTATTAAAGAGTCGGGGTGGCAGCAATTCAAAGGGTCTAAAAGGATGGGCGGGGGGGGTAAAGGGTAGAACTACCGTGACAAGAAACAAGAAGAATATTCATGGAGATAAACGCTTGCTGGGTGAAAGAAAGAGGAAAAAAAAATACCCAAATCCTTACAAACTGGGGTCCGCACGTCGAATGGGAGGGGAAGGGGTAAATTTTCCGGGAGGAAAGACCGATTGGAGTGGAGAATCAAGGGAAGCTCGAAAAAAATTAGAGAAGTTACGAATTACTTGCGGTTTAGGGGGTCCGGGTGTGACTACAATTAGAAATCCCAGAGGGAGACATAGGAAAGGGGCAGCTCTTTGGAAGCTTATGGTCGGGCACCCTAAGCCCCGGGATTAATTTACAAAAAAAAAAGCACGATAACTCCTCGGAGTGCGGAAAGAATTCAAAGGGGGAAATCTTGGGAAACAACTTGGAGACAAAACTGAGGATTAGCGAAGAGACGGTCGATGTGGACAGAGGGTTGTTCGATCTCGACGGCATTGATCAAACTAAGGAGGGGTGGGTGGGGTGGTTAAGACGGGTGATCGATTAGTTCGCCGACGAGTGGGGGGGCTGGTGGATGCACACAACTACGGCCTCAGGGGGATGAGGGAAGAACGGGGCGGCGGGATCAGACAATTTCCTCGAGTAACAGGCGTTCTCAAGTGAAAAACAACGGCAGGGGAACGAGGGGGAGGGACGAGCGCTAAAGTAACCGATAAGAAAACCTGCTCTAAGGCAATGACGCTTAAGGGGTCTGGGGAGACTCCTTCGTGGGTCTTTGACTGGGAGGGAGTTCCGTTGGTGATAAAATTGTAAGCTGGGCATTTCAAGCTCGTCGCACGCATACGGGAAATAACGAATTTTTAACTTAACTGGGTAAGGACTGTCCCGCGGTGGGAGGCCCGTGGAATCAAGGACGAATTCTAAAGGAGGCAAAAAACCCACAAGACGTCTCATCCAAAACCATTGTTTCTTCGGCAGCGAGACTGAAATCCCAAGAGTCCTCGTCAGAGAAAGGACTGGAAGAACAATTTCCAGTTGACTTAGTAAATGATTCGTGTCGGACAGAGTAAGTCATCCGAATCTCTCAAATCACAAAAAACAAAGGTATTATTGATGGTAAAATAAATATATGAGATGGGGAGTTCTACGAATAGTTACTGATCCGCCCTAGTCCTAAAAAAAAACGTTTCAACTAGGGGAAATCAGAATGATGGCAGGGTTATTAGGACTATTCGAGCCGCCAAGAAAGCGGGAAATGACATGGGGAGGGGGGGGTTTGGTGCCGGAACAGGGTCCTCTGGGCTGGGATCAACGGCCACGACTGAGGGCGGAAAGCACTGACCTCAGGCCTAACCGTTGGGAGCTCGGTAGTGATAATATTTTCAATTCAGATATGGACAGAAGATAAGAATAGCCTTACCTGGGCAACGCCACACTATCGAGTTCATGTCCCGGGAGGGATCTCTGGGAAGGAGGATAGGAGAAAAACCTAGGAAACGCGGGTTCATGCGCACATACAGAGTAACGCTCTCGTTAGCTTCAAAGTCGGAAGGGATCATCCAGGAGGAGGAGCTTGGGGGGGGGGGTCTTTAAGAACCACGTCCCAAGGCTGGAGGGACTGATCTCGGGCCAGAAAAGAAGAAAAGACCGCTCTGGTTTAACAGATCATAGTCGTCATGCAAAAAAGAGTCCACCATCGAAAGAGGATCGGAAAATACATAACCAGTGGGATCAAGGGGGGGGACAAGAGTAATCTCTTTAAGGCCCCGACCAGAGAGGAAGAGTGATCGGGAAGGATGGAAGTACCGCTAGGGTCTTCTGTGGGACATTACATCCCGAAAAGATTTCCTCAAGGGCCGAGATTGTGGACGGAAAAGAATTGGGTGCGAAGACCCATACACCGAAGAAGCGCCGGATTCCGGTCGCAGAGCGAGGACTATCAACGAGCCCTTATAGGAAGCGTAAAAGCACTTCCTCGGACCTGAGCAAGGGAAAATGAACTGGATGCAGGAGGCATGGAGCGCCGGCAGAAAGATGGTGAGAGGGGAAGTCGTACGAGGGGGGCTTGCACCAGTGCGGTAGAAAGAGTCCTAGAGTGGGGGGGGGGGCCATCAGGTAATTTGGCACTGCATAGTCAGGTGGTATGTCCTCCAAGCATCACAGGGAATCTATGGAACCAAGCGGATTGTCATCAACTTGTATTTCCAGATTCTAAAGTAAATCAGAAAGGGGGGGATATCGTATCTTTTCAACAAGGAAACCCCAAGGTCATGCTGATATGCTTGTGCATGGAAGGTAACTGTCCTTAAAGAATGGCCGGGACCAGGCTTTACAACGAAGAAAAAAAGGGGTGAAGGGGGAAAAACTAAGAGTGGAATCGTCAATGGATCGGTAGGACTAGACTCTGGGGGGCGCCGGTGAGGAAGAGGGGTGCAGTCGGGGGAAGGTGAAAGGAGTAGAGGGGAGAGGGACACGGACCTTCAATTCCAGGGTAAAACGGGGTTGGGGGGACGTTTAAATAGGGGAGACCATTAGGGGGCTAAAAAGGGAGGCACAACAGGGGGACTGGAAGTGAGTTAAAGATGCCAAAATCATCTCCCGGGCATAGCCGAGCTCAAGAGAGTCGCCGCCATCGAAGAATATCGCGTGGAAAAAAAGAAACTCACATATCAGGGGGATGGTAAAAAGGGGAAAGGGAAGGGAAGAATCTCACCTTTGTAGTAAGGGTACAAAAACTTCTACTGAGTTCCTTCATCAAAGCGAAGATGTGGTGGGGGAAGGAGAAACCCATCAACTGGTTAATTGGAACTGACTCTGGACAGAGGTCTTTCCTGAATCCTAAAAGGGCGGGGGAGACCTGAGAGCCGATGCCGGGCTGGGAGCTGTACTGGGGGGTTTGGGTCTGTGGGGGAGGGGAAGGCAACTAGACACTGGGGATCGGACCTGTTATGACACGGCTGTATTATGGAAAGCGTAATCCATGGAAAGAGGCAGAACTAGACTAACAGCAGTCCCTAGAGAAAAGGAAGAGAGGGGAATGGCAAAGACGAAGTTCTCAAAGAAAACGGGAAATCCCCTTCGCGGGGAGCAGAACAGGTTGATGCGACCATCGATCCAGGAAAGATTGTTTCTAGTAGGGGGAACTGGAGAAAAGAGAAGATGATGGGAGAGAACAAAATACCAATCCCAAGAATTGAGAGAGGGGGGGGGAGAACAGCGTCAGATGGTTTAAACCTGGGTGTGGTTCATCCCTCAACCCAGGACAACTGAAAGGAATAGAAGGTCAGGGGCTCATGCTCTCACTATGTTGAAAACTGGCGATGCGCTCCGAAACGTCTCGTTTAGGGAAGAAATTAGACAAGAAACGAAAGGGAATATGTGGGGGGAAGAAACCCTGGCTCTAAAGGGGGAAAGAGCCAACAACAAACTGATGGGAGGTCATGAAAGAGAAGAAGAAAGGAAAAGGGACGAGCCCAATGTGAATTGAAAGGGGGTCCTATCGAGTGATTTTGAAGGTCCTCCCCATCACACGAGAAAGGGGGAAGGAGCACTAAAAAAGCCGTGAAAAAATGGAATTCTATGTCAGAACATGGCGATTTAAACGGCACGTTCAAGGAGGTTACAAAAAAAAAAAGTGACCACTCAGGACTGCGAGGTCCAATCATTGGGGAATCCAGAATAGGGGAGAAGGGGGTCTACTATCAGAAAAATAGGAACAGTAAAAGAAGAGGATCACCCTAAAATACGAAATGAGAATCAGGGTGGTGCATCAAAACCTTCGGAGGCTCAATCTCAAGATTGGGAAAGAGTTGGTCAGGGTGGGGGGGGGGGGGGGGGGGGGGAAAGACTCTTCGTCCATTATTCCTGTGGGCTCAGAATTCTAAGGCCTGGCAGCGAGGTCCCGAGACAACTGTATGTACTGGGCGGATCTAGATCTGAAGTTAAAACGGAAATAGCCAATGAAGAACAAGTTGTACCCCTCACGCCAACGTCAGAGAAGCGTAACAAAACCCGGCTCGAGCTCCGCGGGGACTCTCGAGGAGGGGAGGAATTAAATCCTAGGGACACGTCATGGAAAAACACGGAGGGTTGGGGCTCAAAAATGCAAAGCATAACAAAGACGGGCAGGTTTTGGGAGGTGAAACGGAAGACCGGGGGGGAAAAGGACAAACGGGAAGAGACGACGAAACCTTTATCAAACTAAAAGACCTCGTCGGGGAACGAATCTTCTGGATGGCGGGAATTCTGAAAGACTGGATCAAATAAACCGGGATAGAGAAAAGTGGGAGAGGAGCACTCTAGAAGACAGGCAAAAAATGAGGAGGCCAGAAGCGCCTCTTGGAGCAGATTGAACGTCCCGAAAAAAACAATACCATGAAATCAAAAGGCAAATTTCTTTCAAGGGGCCGTCGCAGCTAGCTTAAGATCCCAAGAGTCGTATCTCCCTCTTAATAACCTCGAACAAACCCGCGTACTGATGCTACCGGGAGGACCACTTAAGATCAAAAAAAGAACAGGACTTGAGGTCACCTGCCGAACCAGTCCGGAGGGGCCTCAACCATTGGGTACCAAGGCACTGGAGAAACGTCCATGGAACCTCAGGATCCGCAGGAATTATCGGTGGGCTTCGAGCGATACGCTCCCGAGCTGCCGAAGGGCTGGGCAAGACTATTGGAGAGAAGAATCTGCACCAATAGCAATGGGTGTTTAAAATCAAGGGATATTTAACTCAGGTGGAGGCTTCCTCACGGTAAGTGCAGTCAACGACCCTAAATGATGTCTAACAATCGCGGCGCTTCTTGGCCACTACAAAAGGCCCCAGAAGAAAAGGAAAAGTGGTCACCGGCAGTTAAGCAGTGCACCTCTGGCCAAGCGCGAGTCATCCGGTACTCCGGCAAGGGGGGGGTGGGCTAACTATGAAGGGGGACATTTTACAAAAAATGAAACTAAAAAAAAGAAGGTTATAGTGATCTGACAGCGCTCTTGAGGAAGGAATCCTGCCGGGAAGGCAGTGTTCAGGGGGGGAATGTGAAACTTATAAGTACCAAGAGGCCCGCAGAAGTAATTCGCTTGTGTCCGGGGGTCTAGGAAAGGGGAAAACACTATCCCCTTATACGTGAGAAATGCCGTAGCCTCCGACTTAGTTCTGTCGGGCGTCACACTAGATAATCGGTGGGTAAAAAACGTTGAAAAAGGGTGGGGCTAGGGAGGGGAAGTGCGAGACCTCTCGAATGGAGGAGTTTTGTTCTATCGAGAAGTCGTGGCTGACTACTCAGGAGGGGTGTGGGGGTTAGTGCAAGAGGAGTCTCCGTATGGGGGGGTGGGTGTGCCAGAAAGACCCATCGCCGGGCAAGAGAGTGGTCATTATCACCTTCGATGGGCCGGAAGGCTACCTGAGAGAGGAACTAGTGAAGGGAAAAAATTAACAACAGCACCCCTAAAAGTATTGGTTACCGATGTTTTCTCTACTCCTCCTTAACGAAATCACTAAACTTACCCGTTAAATTAAGGGACGTTGGCCGGGGGGGGAGACGTATCTTTAAGAGACGGGGGGGGTTTGCAACGGTGGAAGATTGGAAACTTTGAAAGCCTAAACGACTGGGAAACTATATCCTCATAAGGGGTAGGTAGCGTTCGGGGACTTGCATTTAGGTTTCAGGGGTCCGGTTTACGAAAATAGAACGGAGGGGAGCCTCAGGCAAAGGGTTAAAGCCGATGGAAGAGTGCCTTTCTTAGGATAAGACGAGGGGAAGGAACCGCGTCCTCGATGGCAGAGCTCAGATTGACTCTGCCAGGTTGCTGGGGCAACGCTTGAGGTGTCTTTAGAAAAAGCTAAAAGAGTCGGGTAAAGAAATAGAGAACCACACCAGAAAAGTAAAAGATTCGAGTTAATGCGACGACAGCGTTGAAAACGCGCCGCGGAATCAAAGGGCACAAGTTATACGAGGGGGCAAGAGGTATCCACGTAGGAAGCGGGGAAGCGTCAAAGACAGCAGAAAGGGAGTGATACGGACTTGTGAGGGGTTTTCCGGCAGGGGGGGCCCTCTTCTCATGGAGAAAAATCCGCATAACGCGCAGGCCAGAACACTATTGACGACTCAATAACATGAGGATTGACTCCAGGGCGGTCGACTAGCTTTCAAAGGCAAACATATGAAAAAGGGGGACCATCGAGCGAATCAGGTAACCTCCCAAGGCGCAGCGGCATGGATCCTTTTATAAAAGGCACAGGGGGAGGAAGTAGAGAACTACCACTCTGGAACTCGTCGGTTTTAATGGAGCACGCCGAGTTACTCTCTAATGGGGCGAGAAAGTCTCAGGTTCCAGGGGAAAAAGGAGGCCAGCGGGGGTGTCTGGAAAGAACAACATTCCACCAGCGTCCAGCGGCGGGACGAAGGGCGCCCGTCACATCCGCCAAAAAGCTCTCAATTAAAGTCAAGAAGTAGGGAAAGAGAACACCAATAGTCAAAAAAGCGAACCAGGGGAGGCTGAGAAGTAAGAAGAAAAGGAACCAGGTGGATAAACGTGAAATAATGACCTCATCTGACTGCCCCGACCGAAATAAGGAATATGCTGGAATAAAGGAAGTAAAGGAGAAAAAATCTTGGGTTCCCGACAGGCAGAAAGGAAAAGTAGGGAGAGATGGGATAGGCGCTGATGGGACTTCGAATTGGGCGAACGAAGAAATACTCTACTCAGAAAACTCGCCTGGAGCAAGAACGGCGAAGATCAGACAAACCCCGTAGGGTCTGCACCGTAAAGGGGGGGGGGGGCAATTCCGTACGTATAAAAACCTTCGATGGATTCAGGGACCTGGCTGAAGAGAAGTGGGAATAGATGCGCAAACGGAAGAACCCAAAAAAAAACTTGGTATCGGCTTGCGGGACGGCCCGTCGGGACTAAAAAGTCGAAAACTTGTACAATCCAGGGAATTTTGTCACTGGGCTAAGTGGGGGGCACGTACACCTTAGGGACCGGAAGAGTTAACAGCCGTCTGAGGGAGCCAGGTTGCAACCGGGGAAGGAAAAGAAGCGGAGTTGAAAGATAAAAGGTGCATCCACGCGGGCAAGGACCACCGCTAAAAGGATGAAATCACTTCTTGGCTCTGTCTTTTCTCGCCGGGGAAGGGAGAAACTCTTGTGGCTTTCAACTAAAGACGTGGATGCAGAAAACATACGGTTTGATGATCGAAAGGGTAGTGGTCAGAAGGAGACTGGTGTCGCGGGGTGTAAAAATTACTCGCGGAAAAAAAAAACAAAAAATGTTTTAAAAAACTGAGAAACGAGCTGCATAAAGTAACCGGATAAAAGCAAGGCCAAAGCTGGCTGGTGGTCAGGTCCTGGAAAAGCGAGGGGAAAGGGATGGCGCTCGACCTAAAAGAGTGGGGGGACGGTAATGGACTCATTTTCTAGGACAAACCTCAATCAAGGGCCTCGCGCTGCTCCAGGAAGAAGCGAAAAAAAGAAAAGGACCTAAAATAATCAGGGCTAAAAGCGACAGAGGTTCGGGGAGTGGAACGGGGGAATGAAAGCGCAAAAAGGGATTTCAGGGGGACGTGACCGGAACGACGGAGCCGTCGGAGCATTCATCAAGGAATCTGGGGGTGCGGAAGTGGAAAATAAGAAAGTGTGAAACTTTACCGTGGGAAAGGGAGGAGGGCTTCAGCCAAACGAGGACGAAGCATGCTGGTCTTTTTAAAGGGCACGTGTATAGGCGGCGGGGAGAAATAACAATGGGGCTCTCAGGGTAGGAGGAAGGCACTGCAAAATTTGGAGGAATAACCCGTACCTCCATGGACCTCTACCTAGATCAATGCCTGGAAGCATAGAGCAAAACGAATAAGAGCCGTAGGGGACGTTGCTCAAAAGAAAAAGGCCTGACCCTCTAAGAGAAAAAAGGCAGGTATGAGAAAAGAGTACCGGTCAGTAGGGGAAAACGGAATGGTCTAAGAGCTGATGTAGGAAGATCACGAAGCCTAAAAAATAAAAGGAGTCCCAGAGGGATCGGAAAAAAGATAAGCTACTTGTGGCAACCGGGGGGGGCAAAGCAACCACAAGTGACAGAAAAATTTCTGCGCGGCATCTGACTCGCACTATGGTAACGAGCCGAAACCTGAAGGTAGACGTTTCGGTGAGAAGTTAAGGAAGAGAAAGATGACTTTTTTAGTAAGGAACAAAAACTAAGCAGTTA
>Ga0179593_1371480_pt1 | contig 14079 bp, 18 predicted proteins | sample CZODoug2_1_08_16_FD_185931 | JGI IMG/M metagenome (GOLD analysis project Ga0179593, IMG submission 185931) | Vadose zone soil fungal communities from Angelo Coast Range Reserve, California, USA - CZODoug2_1_08_16fungal (PacBio error correction) | ecosystem: Environmental > Terrestrial > Soil >...
CTTCCACCTATCTGCAGTGGGGGACGAAGGGTCCGACGCTAGAATAAAAACGCTGATCCAGATCAGAGGGAGGAAACAGAAGAAAGCTAAAACCGAAACTGAGAAGGCGCAATTCTCTGAAGAATTGGCTTGTGAATCTAAAACATTACTGAAGAGCTCACTGCTAGTGAGGAAAATATGGGGAAGGAGAAAAAAGGCGCTGTCGAATCTCAATTACAGGGGGACAGACAGGGACGATAGTCAAAATCTCATGGACAGCAAAAAAGAAAACCGAAAAAAAAAAAAACCCCCCCAGAAAAAAAAAGCACGGACACTCAGCAAAGACAGGGGAAAAACGCAAAAAAAAAAAAAACAACAACAAAGAAGAAAAAACGCGAGTACAAAAAAAATGTAACAAATCCAACACCACAGACATTCAAAAAAACAGACAAGGAAACATCACAAAAAAAAAAAAAAAAATAAAGAACAGTACTCGACACTCTGCGAACAAAAAGATAGTCATTCCTCACGACAGGAATGAAAGGCCCATTTCACGAGGACACTGCTCGCTAACAGGAAGCAAGGAGTGGATAACACACGTATAGCTATTCAAGGGTTCCAGTAAGATCCTTGGAGGGTCCTGATTCCTAAGAAGAACTAAGGCGAGGGAGGAGGTATGCGCGAAGGACAAGGCCAGCCGTCTAAAAATAGGGCAGAAAGAAATAAGTCCTCCCCTGGACACTCAGGGGGGGGCTGAAGATCGATCGGACATCACGCCTAATTTCGGGCTCTACGCCTGAATCTCTATGGTCACAGGAAATCCCCGAGGACACCGCCCTAATGACATGGGAAGGAACGAACTAAGGTAAGGCCGGATGCCACTCTAGTATCTACGCTCTCGCTCAAAGTGCGAATGATGACAAGGATAAGACCGGGGGACTACTTCATGGCTAAGATGAGGCAATGTTCTTACTTCAAGCGGATCCGCTACACAGAGCGGAGGAGGGGAATGGTGGGACGGGCTAGCGATTCTTCCGAGGCAGCCGTCTTTTAAGGTCCGGGAGAATCTTCGGGGATAAATTGAAAAAAGATGTAGACAGAGAATCGGGCGGTCTTAAACAAAAGCAGTCCTCAGGGGTGGAGCCCATTAACCAACGTCGTGCAGGATGAATGCTCTCACAAAAAAAGAGAAGTCTCTCGCGGAAGCGGACGGGGTGAGCGGGGGTCTGCAAAGAGCAAAGGACGAGTTTGCGAACGGGGGGCGCACGTAAATGCGGTCGCGCAGGGGGAGGCGCAGCCCGGAAGGGGAGGGTACAGTCAAGTTGTCACGAGTGTCCGCGCGCGTGATTCCTGCTTTCACACTCATAGGGAATGGGGCCTCTATTGCTCCGAGACGAAGTAAAAGGAGAAAAACTTCCGGGCTATCTGCTGGAGGTAGAGGAAAACGTGTCAAATCCTGGAGAGGGCGGGGAGTCAGAGTGAATGTGGATAGACGTATGCACGGTCAACGTCAGATCAAGGGTAAAAAGTTACATCGTTTCGGTCGCAAGAGATAAAGACCAGGAAAAAATCCTCGAAAGTACGTCTGCCGGGAAGAGGAGCCTAAGCGGGTCTTACACAAAAGACAGGGGGACAACAACAGTGAAAATCGATAGGGGGCAAATCAAATGAAAAAACGGGCCACTAGAAAGGGACCTCAAAAAGAGATTCGGGAAAAAGAGCAACCGAATTTCGGAACCATATTCTAATGGAGAATCACATACGGAGGTCACTTAATCACTCGTGGTAAACCAGGGAAGAAAGAGAAACTTTGCACTATAAGGGGGGGGGAGGAGGTGCGTCATTGTCAGAGATGAGGGGTTCAAAGGTCACTTAGGACGCTGATCGAACTGCAAAAACGGGAGTCACGCAAACAGAGAGATCGAACTTGTTACACCTTGGTTGGGGGGGGCCAACACCCAAACTGGGGGGGAGGAAAAAGGTGAGCGACAATTCTAAAATTGCGAGCAAAGGTAAACAAAAGAGGTTAGGGGGGGGGGGGGGGAAAGAAAGACGGTAAAAAATAAAACCAATTTTTTTAAGACGGATGAGGTTAGAGGTGTCTCATTCGGGATAGGCACAATCTGTGACAGATGAATTAGATTTCTCAGGCGCTGTGGGGGGAGACTACTTGGAACATACTAGGGTGGAGAAATGGCCCGATCAACTAGAGAGGGATTTCGGGAGTATGGGGTATGAGGAAGAGAAGCTAGCAAAGGGTCCTTTGGTTCAGAGGTATATAGATCTTCACAAATTTCGGGGGGTGCAGGAGATCCAGAAAAAAAAAAACTTAAAAAAAGGAGACGCGAGCAAAGAGACGAGATATGTAAAACTCTACAGGTGTTTTGGGTTGCCGGGGGGTCGCGGGCGGCCGGCGAAAACACACAGTGCAGAAGTGACTAGATGGCATCGAGCGGGGGGTGACATCCGGGGAAGATGGAGATTGGCCAGGAAGGGGGACCCGCGGACGAGAATGGGGGACTTAAACAAAGCATGCACTGGCGAAAAGGAAAAAAAATAAAAGGGACAGGGCTGGGGGGGGGGACGTCATAGGACAGGGGAGCTAGGGGGAGTAAAACATCTATGTATAGAACCTCAGGGCGAAAAAAGGGAGAACGTATCCTCGGGAGCTTACAGGATGATACAGCAGGTCTCCGGTCAGGGGAAAAAAAAAAAAAAAGCTTAAATAAAAAAAAAAGAGCGGAACAGGGATAAGCCTGGGCAGTTAAAAATCATGAGAACATGAAGTTCTTTGAGGGCACAAACGAAAAAAAAAGATTGAAGGGGCTACAGGGATTTCTCACCTGGGCTTCTGTGATCAACAACGGGAAGATGAAAAAAAAAACACATAGGGGGGGATTGGGGGTCCTCAAACTTCCAGGGCTGGGGACTTCCTCGAGGTTATGAAAAGTACTATGTAGGGCAGGCCTAAGGAAACAAGCGTCCTCCTAAGGAGAAGATGAAAGGGGAGACTCCAACAGGGGGAGTTTCACAAGATGAACCACGGGGGGGGGGAGGGAGGAATTTTGCGTGAGGTCCGTCAGGGCAGGGAAAACACATCTATTGAGGCACGAACAGCTTGCTAGTGGAGCTATCATGATGCTTCGAGGTCAAGGGGGGGGGAGGTAGGAAGTACAGCACGCAGCCAATTAAAAGGAGGGGGGGTCGTTCAGCAAGTAGAGGGGGCGGGACGATCAGCGGGGATTCACCTATTGGGGAGAAAAGGCGCAATGGCTGGTATGACGAGACAGTGAGGGGGGGACATAAACTATATGGCAAAGGGACTAGCAGTAGCTGCTTAAAAGGGAGCTAGTTTGTGAGAAAAAGACCGGTAGAAGTGGGGACCAGATGGCGGGGGGGCGGAGGTTCAAAGTCAGTAGCTCTGGGTCTGGTAGCGGGGGAGTCAGTGGGGGGACAAAGCCGCGAGAAAAAGACATAAGGGGTTAAAAAGGTATTCATAAGTGAGGGGGAAATAAAAAAAATTTTGCAACAAGGGCAGGGGGAGGCAATAACGCGGGGCTTAGAGATTGGGTCAAGAACAAAAGGGAAGCAGATATACGCTGAAATTTCAACGTAATCACCGTACGGGGGGTGGGGACCTTAAAAAAATTAAAAAAAAAAAAACCGCAAGAGACATCAAAATAGGATCCTGGGTGGTAGGGCGTCTGAGAACATATGCGACAAAAAGGAAGTCTACAAGTAGTGTCAAGGGGGCGATCTGGGTTTTGGGGGGGCGTGGGGGTGAACGAATCTGGGCTGGCAATAAAAAAACAATCGGGGAGGAACACTTACGGTTAACCTATATATCTAAAAAGTTGAGCCGCAGAGGAAGAAAAAAAAAAGAGACATCCTCGGAAAAACTGCAAAAAAGATGGGGGATCGCCTGGCATCATGAAGAAAAAGTGATACTACGGGAGGCAAGTCAAGGGTAAAGACCGCTTAGGGGGGTGTATACGTCGAGCACTAGTACCGAATAGTAAGGGGGGGGCAAAAACTAAGTAAGTCTTTGCATGGGGCTGAGAAAAATTCATCGGGTATTTACCATTTCATCAAATGGACGAAAAACTAACTTGAGGGGCAGAGAGGAAGAGAGGAAGAATGACTTGGGTAAAGGCCGGGGAAGGACGAGATTCAGGGAGGAACTTGCAGTTCAGAAAGAGGGAGGGAGAGCGGGGCGGGGCAAGCCCGCAATAAAGGGGGGGGGGGATCACTTCATCCCAGTCTGAGAAAGAGCATTCAGGCATTGCCGGGTCAACTCCAGCATCGGGACTAAAGGGTGGGAGGGAAGACAGGTCAGGGGGGGGGCAAGCATCTAAGGGGACAGAGTGACCAGAAAAAACGACCAGGGTTGCGAAACATAATAATAGAATGGCAGTGTCTGGGAATTGTACTTTCTCCTGCAGCGAAGAATAGTGGGCCGTCGGAAGACGACGAGAAAAAACAACAGGGAAAGAAAAAATCCCAAATCTCCGCGGCCGTGTCTGTGCCTAGAAGAAACGGGTAGGGACGGCATCTCACAGCATACGTCAGAAAGGGTTCGTGGTCTAAAACAACAGGATAAAGAAAGTGACAATAAGGGGGGAAGGACGTTAAGTCACTCGGCCGGTGGATACCAAACTCGGATCAGAAAGAACATATGAACACGGGGAACTACGTCTGGAGCTCATAAGCGGGTGTCGTTCGGCTATTTAGTTTTGAGGAAACGCTGTCGGACAATAAGACAGTCTGACTGGACTCATACGGAAAGGGGGGGTGGGCCCTTAGTACTAAAAAAGGGGTCAACGCAAAGGGGGGGCGGGGGGGGTGGAACAGGACATCTTTAGAATGAAAGGCGTCTAACAGGGTCGTGCAGGATGACTCAGAGACTAGCACGGAACGAAACTACAAAGGGGAACAGTTTTGAGGATTGCTGAGGAATACCGTGGAGACAGGGGGGGGGAAGACAGTGAAGTCGAAAAAAAGCTGAAGGTAAAATGGAAAGGGACTGTGAGTCCACGAACGACCAACTCGAGACATCCTCAAGCACACATGAAAAGTGATTGGCCGAGGACATGAAACAGGGGGGGAAGGCAACGAGACGGACTGCTTCGGATTATGGGACTCGATCAGTACATGGGCTCATCACCGGGATAAATCGACATCCGAAAAGTACTGGGTCAAAAAAAAGCGTAGGGGACTTAGATTGGGGGAATGTCTGAGGGAGCAAAGGGGGCGACGGATAGACACGTTGGGGTCAGAAAAAAGGGAAGTCAAGCGATGGGCTGCTCTGGCTAGGCCATACGGGGGGAAAGGGAAGGGGGCGAATGCAATAGCAGGGGGGGAGGCGGCTAAGAAGAAAAACGTGAAACAGGAGGATTCACACCACCCAACAGGAAAAAACCCCAAAAAAAACAAAAAAAAAAAAAAACACAACACAACTGGTAGGGTAAAAAAAACCACCTGTCCTCGAGGGACCAGTGGGCCTCATATAGAGACACTTCGCCCTGAGAGGCTCGAGAGCAAATAAGCACGTCCGCAAAAACTTTTCATCGCAGAAACGGAAGCACGTGAACCAAAAAAAAAAGGGTAGACGGGAAGAACAGGACCTTGATACGGAAAAAAAAGGTCGCAAAGGAAATCGATAAAAAATCAAACAGATTCCGAGTGTAGGGGGCACAAAGGACTAAGAACAAAGAGACAGGGGGCCCCAATTTCTAGACTGAATGACGCCGGCATTGGGGAGGGTGGTAACAGGCAGGATAGGAAAGGCAAGCTGAACCGCATACAAACAGCGTGTAGGGCAAATTCGCAGGAAGGGGAATCACGGAAAGAAAAAAGAGTCAAGTGCCCTTCAGGGGGAAGTCTAAAAGAAGTAAATGAAGGCGAGAGTCATGTCACCAAAGTGGCGTGCAGCATATACTCCAGGACAGTCTCAAAGGAAGGGGGGCTGAAAAGTAATGAAAGTCGAAAACCTAAAAAAAGAAAGGCCTACCACGTACGATAACAATCAAAATAAAAAACGTAAAAGCATCTCGGAGAAAACGTCTAAACTCGGAAGGGATCCTTAAACGAAACATATATCGGACATGATCGTTTTAACCCAATGTGCCGCAACCTTGCAAAGCGACGAAAGCGAAAATCCACGGGGGCTCTAGAAAGTCAAGCAAGAATAAGAAGCGGCAAGGGGGGGGGTGACGTGAAGACACACCATAGTGACGTTAAAGCAAGGGTAAGATGAGAAGATCCAAGAAAAGTTCGGTGTCAGTCACCAAGTCACGAGTCACCCCATACCTCAATCACGAGGGGGAACGGCTAACGACATCCAAAGCTTGTGGAAATCAAATAATCAGGAAAAAGGGCTAATACTTGAAAATAAATACGATGTGGAGGCTCCGAAGGCCCGGATCCCTGCGTTGAAATAAGAGACTAGTTTGGACCAGTCTCAAAAAGTCATCGGGTTCCTCGACAAAGCTCACGAAAGAAGGAAGAAGGGGTGTAACACGGACAAAAGCACCGTCTTGCGGAGTGAGAACGCTAGTCTACGCGGGGGGGCGTGGAAGGAGTGGGGCTTCTCACTTCGGAGAGGGCATAAAGGAATTCGTGAAAACTGTAAGGGGGAAAAAGGGACTTGTCGGCTAGGAGGATCTTGAACTGAAAAGGAACAGACTGAGCATGAGGTCTGCAGACCCAAAAACCCCAAGCAACACTCAAAAAACATAAAATAAACAGCTGAAGAAAAAACCCGGTGAAAAAAAATTTCGAGGGGAAAAATGGGAAATCCATTCAGGCACAGCATGGTAAGTAAAATCAGGTGGGAACTAGGAATGGTAGATCGGTATGGGGAAAGGGAAGAACTTCTGGTGGGGTCGGCAGGGAGTTGCGTGCAAACGGGGGCTGTGACCTCTTGGAAAGGTCTTTTAAACGTAGTCGGTCGTCAGCAGGGGAGAAGAGAGGTGGGGCACCAAAAACGTGGTTCAGGGACAGACACCCTAAGGGTTCCATGGGCCACTCAAGAAAGAAGGGATTGAACACAACCATTAAGACACTATGCGGTGACGGCGTCTCTATGTGCCTTGTAGCAGGAAAAGTAAAAGGGGAGGAAACCAAATCGCATTTAGGGCGGGAAACTGGAGTGGATCGGCAGGGGGCAGAGCGAATCGGAAAACGGAAGGGATTACCATCTAAAGCCTGAATGACATTGTGGGCGGTTACAAACTGAACTCGGGGCGAAGGGGCGGAACAAAAGGACAGGTCGCGAAAGATTGTGTGGAAGTGATCCTAAGACAACGAACGACACTGCTACTCACGAAGGAATGACAACAAATAAAGAAAAAAGAAGCGGACAACAAGTACAAAAAACCCAACAACCCAGACATGAAACTTATTAAGAGGGGAAGACTAATTCTACGGGCGCAAGGGGGGGGGGGGTAAGTGGGTGGCAGGTGCTAAGATACCGATAAAGGAAGTGATCAAGTCAGCGTGGGTTAGTGAACGGGGTAGACAGGGAGACATCCTGTATCAGAAGATCAACGAGGAGGTACTGAAAAACAAAACAGGCTTAGGGACACAGTGCAATCAAGAGTGAATCACCCTAAAAAAGGAGTTCTTTAAAACCCGCGACCTGAAGGGAGAAAAAAAAAACTGATAGGAGTTTGGTTGACCCGGAAGAAAAAAAGAGCTTCCAGGGAAACTTTCAGAACTCTTATACCAGAGGGGGGGAAAAGCAAGGCGGGATCAGGGTGGCGCAGGCACCCTACTTAAACTACGTGTTGGCGAAGCACGGGGTGGATGAACCAAAGTTCAGACACAAAATATCGGAAGGGAGTTAGGGGTCAGAAGGAAAAACAGGCATTGGCGGTAAAAGTACGCAAGACCGGGGGGGAACAAGAAAAATACGGGGAAAACGGGGACGGGGGGAAAAAAGAGAATTCTGCAGGTGGAGTCAGTCTTGGAATCGGGCATTGGTCAGAAAAACATGGGGGGGTGACACTCAGGGGGGGAATTTTACGAAACAGTCGGGGAAGGGAAAGGTCAAATGCAAAACCTCACTCGGAAAGGGACGGGCTGTCCCAAACACGCAGGGGGTAAGAGGTGGGAAACGACTAAACAAATAAAGGGACACCAAAGGGCAGTGAACAGATGGACGGCCCCTAGGGGCGACTGAATAGCTACTGATCAGAAGGCCACAGGAAAGTTGTCAACGAGAAGAGGCTGGAGGAGAAATGAGAAATCCATAAAAAACATGAAAAAAAACGCACAGGGGAATGTGACAAACACTCGGCTAAGGAAAATGCCTGCTCAGAAAAAGAGCGAAAGAGTAAGGCCTAAGACCGAACGGGGGTGAAAGAGGGACCATGTCGATAGGACCTCCTGTGCCGACGAGTCAGGTGGGGGGTAATAAAAAAGTTCTGTACGATCAACTTCAGAGCAAAGGGTAGGTCAACAGAGGGAAGCGGACGGGACACAAGAACTCGGGCATCGGGAACTCAGAGAGCTCGTGGAAAAGAAGGTCAAAAAAGGGGACATATCAACGAAAAAAGAACTGGGGAAAGTGACAACAGCGCAACTGAAGCGGTTCGCGGAATACGACAAACGAATTGAGGTCCTATCAAAAGACGAGGCGGAGGCAACATTCGTGCGAACTGTTCTTTCAGAAGGTAGACTACGAGGGTTGACAAAGAGCGACCTAGAAGGAGGGGACTAAAGGTAACTCAGGGAGACGTGCGCGACAAAAAATCTCCTAGAAATTAAGAGGAAAGAAAGGAACAAGATGCAAACTCAAACGTTTCTGGAAGGTTCAGGAAAGAAACATCGGTTTTCTGATAAGTGGCTGAAAAGGTAAGGGGTCAGGGGTAAAAAAAACGGTTCACTGGGGGGGGGGGTACTGCATGTACGAAGCGGAAAAGGATGATGCAGGTTGTATGATAAACGGGGACAAAACCCACATCAGAAAAGCAGCGGTTCATGTGCGAATCGAAGCCGAGAAAACTTGAAAGGAATGGTGTTCTAGCCACAAAAACTTGGTTCTTGACTGATCGGGAAAAGCTATAAGTAAATAGAACGGAAGAAACCAAATATTTGAAACATAAATGGGAAACTAAAACAACGGGGCTTCTTGGAATGGATCGGAAGGGAGGCTCCTACAGAAAGGTCTGGGGTCCTCGGAATGAATAAAACTTGGATGAGCTAAAATCAAAAGGTCACTTTATCGAAGGCGGCACCGGGGAGGATGAAATTCCGTCAAGATCAAACAGGTAGGTTCTCCGGGGATTCTTTCAGGGGGAGGGGGGAAATAACATTCGGGCAAAGAAAGGGGGGAGTCAACATGCCTCTAATTATCGATAGGGCAAATCAACAAAAGAAATGTAAACTACCCAATAAAAAAAAAGGAGGAATTGGGTGGGTAGGAATATCGAGCCCCACCTCGTCGGAATAGCAGACGAGGAACTGACCGTACGGGTGTGGGTAAGACCATTAGTGGGGCACATGCACTACTTGAGCAGTACGGGAAACCATACGAGGACTGGGTGAAAGAATAAATACAAAGAAGAGGGTAACGTTCTGGAAATTTTACTGAAAACTGTTGGGTCACGGGGGGGAGATAGGTTCACATTCTAAAGCTTCTGAACTTGGGAGACCTGCTTACTGGTATACTGCGTGATGGGTAGGCATGGGTGGTAAGTGCTCACAAACACACACACAACACATACGTGTGCTTCAAGGCGGCGGGTAAAATGGGTAAATATGCCAGTAGGGGCCGAACTCCACTAAAGGTAAAAGTGTCCCGCCAAGGGAAATTAGAATGATGTGGAACGGGATCATGGAAACGCCTCTAAGTACCTCCATTTGGGAACTATATGAACCGGAGATTATTCTTTAAGCAGGCATTAGAATCTGTGGGGGTGGAAAAGGTGTGCAAATCTTAAAAGGACACTCACTGTGATTTCGATCTACAAAGTGGGTGCCATCGAAAGGAAAGTACGAAAGCGAAAGAGGAAAGCAATACCAGGAAACAGTGAAAAGGGCAGTTGAAAGGGGGAAAAAAACGAAAGAAAAAATCTTAAATCTAGGGAACGTAAACGCCTGGGGATGGGCAAAGGGTGTAAGGCAATACGGCTGGGGACACCGAAAAAAAAGCGCCGGGGAAGCAAAAATCAAAGATTCAAGCAAACGGCTAAACAACTGAGAACCAGGGGTAATAACCAAGAAACACGCGGTTCAGTTCGAGGGGTGTAGGACCAGAAAGGGGAAAAAACGGGGCCAGCAGGGGGGCACCTAGGTGCGCAGATAACCAGGGGGAAACTCAAGGGCACTAGGGGGGTCAAATGAACCCTAAGAGGCTCACTGAAAAGGTGGGCACAAATTGCAGATGCCGAGGCGTCTCGGATCGTGAAGTGTGGCAACACGGTGGAAGTGTTGGCGACGGCGGAAAGGAGGAAAAACAGTTCAGTCTCAGACAAAAAGAGCGGTCTGGACTTGGTAACATCGGACGGTAACGGAACGAGGGGGCTAGAGGGGAACCGGGAATAGAACACTTCAGGCGTCAATCGCTCACATGGGGGAAGTTCGGACGTGAGAAAAGGCGTGAAACTGCCAGAAAAACTCACACGTGACGGGGACGCGGCGAGGGGGGGGGGCAGCAACTGTCTCTCCATGGGGAAAGAAGAACGTATAAGCAGAGGGACGGGGAAAGTCGGATCTGCCTCTAGGGTGGGTAAGCCGGAGGGGGCGTGATTAACAGAGCAAAAACGTGGGGGGGGTGGTCCATCATCTGAGCAGGGGTGCCGAGTGGAGGAGGTTCAAACAAGAAAGAGAAGACTTTGAAGAGGAAACAAATCTGGGCGAGAGCCTGGGACTCAGTGTCAAGCCAAAGCCCAAAAATGAATTCAAGCATTCGTACATGAAGCGTTGTCAAAAACACTTAAAAATTTGACGGGACTTGGGGAGGGTTCAAAAAAGGACCCGGTGGGTTACAGCGGAGGGGAAATTGGGGGGGGGGACATGTTTCAAGAGGAAACAGGACGCACCAAACTTTCACCGGAAGTGGGTCCCCAAAAACAATTTCCGGTAGGGGTGATTCCAAAACAAGCCGGGGAGGAAACTTATCAAAAGGAAGGGCTCATAGACAGAAAAACCCGAAAAACGATCAAAAAACAAACAAAAAAAACCGAAGACGCAAGGCGGACTTTTAAACCAGTGTTGCAGGAATAATGGGCAATCACTAAAAAAGGAGGAAAAGGGACAAATAACGACCTGACGCGAAAAAATAGCCAAGGGTCATTAAGCAAGAGCGCCAGTGGTACGGCGCCCTGGGGGGCCGGGATCACGGGGCCAAGTACCAGTTGTCGTGCGGGGCAAAAAGACGATCTGGTGGGGGAAAAAACATGGGGCGAAGACAGTTAAAAACCCAAACAGACAAGAAGTCACAAGAAACAGTCAACTGGTTGAGCGGGTTACTAAACGCATCTTCTGGGCATAAGACATATTAAAAAAGTGTCTTCCGAAAGGAAATTCTGGCACTTGGGGTTTCTACAGTTATCAACGGGTTGTTGCAAAAAGGCAGTGGAGATGCTTAGGGAGGGTCAGGCGGGGCACGGCCGGGATAGGACGTCGGTGGGTTGTTAACTACGTGTGTGGGCAAGGAGGGGGTCAAGCCTGAACACAGGAGCGAGGTCCTCGTTTCCTGGAAGAACGGAAGGCGGTCGGAAAGGGACGAACGCAACGCTCATAAGAGATGGAGAAGGTCTGGCGGAGGAAAGGGGGGTGGAGTAAAAAATTGCAGGGAACTCATACTAAAAATCTGGAGCAAAAGCGAAGTATGATGCAAGTTGGTGACTGCGAAATAGGACACAGTGGATCTCACCAGTGGCCGAGCAGTGAGACTGTGAAGGGGGGGAGAACTAGAATCCGTCCCCTAGGGACCTGAAGGGACTCAACGACCTTCAGACTTCCAAAAGGATAGAATAACTAACGGGGGCGACAAGCATAACAGCACCTGATGCAGAAAAAAAAACGGCAGAGCGTCACGGTGGGGTGGTTTGGCAGGCTGAAACAAACTTTGTCCTGACAGTCTGGGAGGGACAAACTAAATGGCCAACATCTCGGGACTATCGACGAAATGGTCGAAACGCAAGCGGCCGGTAAAAATCAAAAAGAAGAAAAAGGGGTCTACTCAAAAAAAAATCGGGGGGTCGCTGTTCAACAAAAGCTCCACTCCTTAAGAAAAGGGGAGAGATCCGGAAAGGGGCTGGGCTAGTTCAATCTGCAGCACCCTGGATCAATCCTCGAACGCTCACTCCGAAGCCGCCCCTTCCGGCAAGGGCCAAAGCGAGCCTACTTCCCCAGGGGACCACCACGAAATGGGAACGACAAAGGAGGAAGACAACTAGGCGGCAATGACTTCACTCAGTCAGGGGGGGAATCTCAAAAAAAAAGGGAGGCACGGGGTTCCTTTGGCCACGGAGGGCAAGCCAAAAAAGACACCGAAATCCAGTCGGCATCTACCTGGAGGGAAAGTGGTGGGTGCGAGGGGAAAGTAGGAAAGAGAGAGCCACCTTTCTCCTGAATCGGCACCGCCCCAGAGCTGGGGGGAGGGGATACAACGGGGTTCCAAAAAGGGGGCCGGGACTAAGAAAGGCAGATGAAAGGCCAACATGGAAGAAGAGTTGAGCTCACTGTACAACGCCGGTGGTAAATTGCGATTAGATCGCATAACCGAACTGAGTGGCGCGTATCTTTCTAGTCACAAACTCAAGGAGGGCCTCTGTCCCGTTCCCGAATAGGGTGAAGGGGAGCACTGACCAACTCAATATGACGTAACGGTCTCTGTTAAACTACTCAGAAACGAGGAATTGGTTTAACTTCAAGATTAACTTCTATCATCCGACAAAAGGGGTTACTTCAAAAAAGCGGCTGAGTCGGGACGACAACTATTCAATGGCAATGCGGCTGCGATCGACCCCTTGCAGGGGGGGGAAGACCCTGAAACGGGCACACATATGAGTAAACTAAAAATAGTAACTACGGGAGAGGCGTCATCCAAACAGGTAAAAACGACTGGGGAATCGGACAAGTACGTAAGTAACGAACTTGGTACATGGTTTAGAAGGGTAATAAGAAACTGGGGGTAAAACAGAATTCCCTTAAGCCTAAGTATATTGGGGAGCGCTATGTCTGGGGGGTAGGGGGAGTAATGGGAATTTAAGTAACTCAGATCATCACTATGGCAACCGGGGTCCTTATCGGCGAGAATTCAAGGAAGAGTCATAACCCCGAAGACTCAAAACGGGCTTCATGTATTCGAAATTCAAACACGGTCCTCAGGGGGAATTTGGGGGATCGTCACGCTAAAGGGGTGGATCAAAGACAGTGAGGAGTCCGAGTGCAAGCTGAAGGGTCAAAATATGGGGGGAGACGTAGGATAAAATTTCGAGAAAAGGGGGTATTAAGTCAAGGAGAAACTGTTTAAATTAGGTAACTAAAGGGAAAAAAAGGCCGGGGCCAAAGGGGAGATGTGCTAGGGAGGGAGGATGCGGGGTGAAGCGTACACGACAATTCAGGGACGGAATAAAAAAAAGGGAAACGTTAGGGGTTATGCGCGAGGGAAGACTCTAACGTTCTACATTCAGGGGAGCACGGACGAGCCGGGAATACACGGGGGGTCAAAAGATTTTGGTGTCTCAGAACCCCCGGCCTGGTCAGGAATTTGGAGGCAACATTTTTACAAATGGAGGGGGAAGGGGCTTAAGGGGGGAAGGGGGGAATCCAAAGACCAACTAACTTAGTGCTGCTGGTGCTATGACGTAGTGCAGGATCACGCTAGAAAAGGTCTGTTAATGTAAAGGAAGGCATGTGCAGTAAGTTTGGGACAACTAAATTCAAATCGGAAGGCTATCCCTAAGATTCTTGGGCACTCTGGGATGAAAAACGGGGGGAAAGAGCGTTTTGTCTCTCAGCACTAAAAAAAGAGATACGGACTATCATCGGAGATCCCGGGGGGTTGTGTACTCAGTGGGTATTTGGGGGGAAAACCAAACAGCCAAAACCACAACCTCCAACTAGTCAAAAAAAAAAAGCAGTAGA
>Ga0179593_1385085_pt1 | contig 14079 bp, 15 predicted proteins | sample CZODoug2_1_08_16_FD_185931 | JGI IMG/M metagenome (GOLD analysis project Ga0179593, IMG submission 185931) | Vadose zone soil fungal communities from Angelo Coast Range Reserve, California, USA - CZODoug2_1_08_16fungal (PacBio error correction) | ecosystem: Environmental > Terrestrial > Soil >...
AAAAGGGGGAAGTAAAGGAATGCAACTAGGGGGAGACCATTAGAAACTTTTCCGAGCGTCAAATAAAAGGTCCTGACCTCATAAGACCGGAAAAAGTTTCAAATTCTGGAGGGACCAGGTCAGGCTAACGGGAAAGGGGGGCATTTAGTCGAGAAAGAGCGACCAAGCGAAAAAACTGATCGCGGACCAAGGTCTGAAAAGACCCCACTGTAGGGATATCATCGAACAAATTTGAAGGGAACCTTAAGGTGGGTGAGAAGAACGTCAAAACTAAAAACTCAGACTAAAAAACGGGCAAAAAGTCCTCTGCGAAGACGACGTGGAAACGAGATGTCAGGGAGGTTTTCATATCAAGGGAGGTCCTGGATCCGGGGAGGGGGATGGAACTCAAAGTAACAAAACGTTTTTCTGGGAAGAAGAAGAAAAGAGCAAAGCTAAATAAAAGAAAAGTTTGAGATTGGTGGAGGGTCAGTGAAGAATGCACGAATCGAAGGGGGGGGTCCCCAAGAAAAGACGTACGGGATCAGGGAGGAAACGTCTCGTTCCCATAGAAATTGGTGACGGAAACCTGATCCGTCGGGGAAAAAGGGGGAAAAAGGAAGGGTAAAAAAGATTAAAGGGATGGGGGCCTCTCAGTTGAGGGGAAAGGGGGAATGCCGAAAAAAAAAGAAAGAGAGCTAAGTTCCAAAACGGACCAAAAAGCCAATAAGAAAATGGGGGAACGTAAAGAAATTCCTCTCAAAGGGAAGCACCTGAGAGTGCCCTACTTCCCGGTTGAGGAATAAGGGGCGGGTGATGAACGTCGCAATTATATAGGGGGAGGCCGTGAAGAAAATGTGGAGGAGTACATCGCAAGGAGTGGGTCTGGGATTAAGGGTGGAAATTATGAAAAGAGGAAAGGGCAAGTCCGGAGAAAAGTCTTAAAGGGGGAAGCTACGGCTGCTGTTTTGTAGGAGGAGGACTTGTGGGGAGATTTTTCTTTGAGAGTGTGTCGTGGCAGCGAGGTTTGGCGTCTAATTCATGAGTTTCGCCAAAGGAGCAAGCAAGGACCGGAACAACCTAATTAAGGGGTTGCCCCAAGAGAGGGGCTCGAGCAATGGAGTTAAGCCTGGGGAAGGGTCCAAGCGACAGGAGTACAAAAAGACCAAAAATCTCAAGATGTTGAGAAATATAAAAAGAGTCCGTTCTTTATGAAACTGAACCGCAATGTCGGGAAATGGCCGAAACACTCGGGGGGACTTGGGGAAAGAAAAACTCAGGGTGTATCTGGCCGAAAATGAGGGAGTTGTCTTCGATTGGAACACGAACCGGGGGGGGGGACGCGAGTACTCAGGGGGGAGTGCCAAGAGGAAAGACAGTAGTTAACTTGAAGTAACAAGGTCAGGGGAGAAAAAAAGAATTCGAAAGACTGTCTTTCGCTGACTTCGAACAGGGGGGGGATCCGGGCTTGAAAAAAAAGGTTGAGTCACAATCCAAGAATGTTCAGGGGTTGTGAACTGGGGACGAACGACGGCATGGCCGGACTTCAAAAGAGTTTGAATGCCAGGGGAAGAGTCTACTGGGGGGGTTCAGGGGGGGGGCACAGGGGGGACTGGGGAAAAAGCAGAAAAAAAGGGAAGGTTGGGGCATTGACGATGTCTTATAGAAAGGAAAAGAGGGAATAAAGGCAGCACACGACCTTATTGAACAAAATTCCTATTCCTGGTGAGTTTAAGGATTTCCACCGGGAGGGACGTCCAAAAGAAAACGGGGGTTCAGAGGGATACCATGTGCTTAAATGAACGTCTAGCTGAAAGGTACAAGGGGGCCACCAAAAGGAAAAGTAGAACAAGTGTGCACATAAAAAAACATCACCTCCTTCTTTGAAAAACTTGAAATGGTTTCAGAAAAAAAAAAACTCTCCTGCAGAAAGACTACTCTTAAAAGACACCAACACACTTAGGGGAGGGACCACGCGGGGAAAAAAAAGAGTGGACCGGCGTGACTCCACGCTGGGTTAGAAAGTACACAAAAAGTGCGAAAAAAACGGGCACCGTCATCGCCGTTCGTTGGGGGGGGCGGGGCGATCCGGTAGGTTGGCCTCCAGTAAGGGACGATGGGACGCGTACTCCAGGGGCACAAGGGGCGGTTCAGAGACTCCAACCGTCTGACGGGTGGGGGGGAACTCTCCGGATCTCAAAGTCGGAAAGCCTGTCCAGGGCTGATAAACTCAAGAGAACCCACAGGTAACTAAAGGAGTGTCGGAAAAACAGAACTAAAAAAAAAAAAAAAAAAAACCCTTGAGATCGAATCTCCCGGTGGAGAACCACTGAGAAGGGGTGGCTCTTCCGAAAAACTTGAAGGACCACCTGATTCGGCGTGGGGGGAAGAACATGCAAATTTTTGAAGAATCATACCCGCTTAACAGAAATCTACATGCCGTTATTCCAAAAGTCAAGGAGAACATGTGAGACGAAATCCAAGACCGTAGTAGTCCCGCCTGGTTACCCGATGGGGGGGGGAGACAAATGTCGACTGGAGGCGAGCGAACCCAACAAAAAAAAAACGTATAAAAGGGGGGGGTGGGGTGTGGACACGGAAGGAAAACTCACAAACCAGGAAAAAATTACATGCCAACGGGGACACCGGCGTTTGGGGTAAACCTTGCCCACAACCAGAAAAGCGGAAAAAAAAGTGAGGGTATGGCCGTAGGACGGGGGTAATAAGACATCAGGTTTAGAAGTGAAAGAGGGGGTTGAGAAAAAAAAAGGGGGAGCCCGCAAAGTCAACCGGGGTTCATTGGAATGACTAAGCCTGACTGAGAATTGGGACGTAAAGTACGATCAATCTGAAAAGGGAAGAAACTAACGTACGGTCCGCTCACGAGGAAAAAAATCGTACGAAATCAAGAACGTCTCTCTCCTGCTCTCAGTCTATACACTTGACTCCCCCGACTAATCCGCTCACACACTCACTTTTGTGTAGGGACGAGAACCTCGCACAACAGAAAGAAATCAGGACAACTTCTTACACTCGTCCAAGGTCCGTTCAACAGGACACACCACTGCAGCACTCCACATCCGGAGGAAAGTGCGGTCCTCCGGACTCTTCGCCTCAGAAGCGAAAAAAGAAAGCGCCAAGGAAGGGAAAAAAAGAACCCTGAGATCGCAACTGAAAGTTGGGAAAGAGGATACGGGGCGGGCGGGGGAAGGTGAAAAAAAAAAAAATAGACACCGGAAGAAAGGGTGGGAAAAGGGGGCGCATGAGTAACAGTAGCAGATGCAGGGAAAAGGGAAAAACATACGAAACACAGAAAAAGATGTGGGGACAGATGGGAACAAGGAAACGTGCCCTCCTTCACGAAGGGGGGAAAACGACAAGGAGTGCTAAAAAAACAAGGGAAACGGACCGGGGCATCGCGTACATGCCAGGGAGAGGGTTTACGCGGGTAATTTCTCCAGGGTAAAAAAAAACCTGGACTAGGGAACTACCCAACCTCTGGATCTGGCTTTACTAAAGATTTCCACTAAGGTTATTGTCCTCTGGCAACCTCCACGTCGGAGGCGGGCCACATTCACGCCCTTTAACTGTCAGGAGTTGGCTAATGAAAGATTCGGGTTTGTACAGGGGGCAGAAGGGACATATGTCACAAGAGAAGTTGGCCAAAAGGGGAACACTCGGGGAGGGGGACGATGGGTAATTTTGGGGGGGGGGGGGGTGGGGGTCCTCTTGGGAAAGGGTAAAGTCTCAGAGACAGACCCACAAACCAAGAAGGTGTTTCACACTCGCCTGGCAGGAAGGACACCTCCCAGTTAAAAATAAAGACCGGGGTCCAGACGGAAAATGTGTATCCGAGAAAGATAAAGGAAGGGCATAAAAACTCCCATTGGAAGATAAAACGGACATGGACTCGTATTGCGTAAGGGACGTCACAGGTGAAAAACAATGGGGAAAATGGTGGGGAGTGAGGGAACTGTACAGGAACGGCCGGGTTATGTTCGGACGTTCTACAAGGAATTGTCCTTAAAAACAACTCCGTTTGAATGGCCCGTTACCTTCAACAAGATCTAAGAGAAACAAAGTAGCAGCAAAACCTCCGAAGCAAACACAACAAAGGTCGTGAAAGAAAAAAGAGCTTCACGTAAACAGGGGGCCACGGAGTGGGACGTAAAGGCAATGTGAGACTTACGGAAACAGAAGCGGTCCGTGAAACAGCAGAAATTGAAAAGGGTAAAGGGTACTGGAGAAAAGGGGGTCGTGAAGAGTCCATCAGGATGTTTTGAGGAAGACTGCTACTCAAACACGGGTCCGCTGGTAAACAAGATGACGGAAACAGAAGGCTAACGGGGCACAGACAATAACCGGGGAGTAACCACTTTCAGGGGGGGGGGTAGAAGAGATTCCAAAACAAAAACAGGAAAAAAAGGACCTCCAAAAGGCGCTCCGAATAATAGGGGAAAGGGGCAAGAGAAGGTGGTTCATAAGGGGTGGGGGGGAAATGGAAAAAAGAAGTACAATCCCGGCAGATGCGTGAGAAAAGGAACAGGGAGGGGGGTCGGGTGGTCGACTAGAAAGGTGGAATCTAAATCTAAATTGCAAGGTATAGCGTAATGGAAAGTTTTTGTGAGGGGAAAGGAGGGGGGGTGGTTCAAACCATAAAAAAAAGAGGTGATACGTCAGCCTCTACATGCATTTTACCCCTCGAACCAGCGTGGGAGGGGTCCCACGGCTGAATCGAGGGGAGTATGAAGATGCAAAGCGAGGGATGGGAGGAGGGGGGCCAGCCGGGAAGAAATTGCATCCAGTAGAAAAAAGGCTCAATGCCACAAAAGGGGATAAATTGAAAAGTACAAGACTTTACGCTACTCCGCACACAAAAGCATGAGAGGTTCAAGAGGGAGGATTGGAGTAAGAAAAGTGCTGGGGGGACGGCCGGTGGTTTTTTGGACGAAAAAAGGAGAGAGGGGCATGAGCAGGGGAGTTGTGGAGAAAGTAAACCGAAAGAAGGAAGGTGGGGGGAGGGCATAGGGAAAGGGGAAAAGGGTGACCGGTTCAGATAAGAACGGTGGTGAGTGCCGGGGATGAAGGAACTTGGGACGGGTCGGGAGGGGTGTTTTCGGCATTGAGGGGGGGTGTTGGGGGGGGAAGGGGGTGGGGCGGGGGGGCGGCCACTGTGGCGGAGGAGGAAGTTGGCCATCAAAAAGAAGGATTTGTAAAGAGCCAATCCACCAAGCGCTCACCCATCAGAGGAAAGGAGACGAACACTCGGACTGGATAGATGACTACGGACGGGGAGAAACCCGGCGCATTTGGGGTTGTACGTAGACGGTGGTTTGAAAGTTTGCACCCGCGGAGGTTCTGGGCAAGGGAAAGGGTCGGTTTGACGGGGAAGGGTCGCGTGGAAATACATCGCGGGGAAGTGGCGCGCAAGAACGTCCAAGGGGGAGGCATGGGGACCGAAAGAGTAGAAGCCATTGGCCACTATCGTCTTAAGCCACAATGGAAGCTCGAAAAACCCATGTACACATCAACACTTGGGGGGGGGGATCAAGGAGTGGGGGGGTAAAACACTTGCAGCGTCTGGGTCGGAGAGAAAATTGAACATGCATTTTATGAGAGAGAAGAAAGAAAAAAACGAACGGGCCGACACCTAAAAAAAAACTTTTTAAGTGGGTGTTCAGGTCTACGGGTGGCGAAGACACCCACACAAGAAAAGGGGGTGGAAAAGGGACACGGACACGGTTTCTCGGGATCCGCAAGGGGATTGGGGTGGGGGGAGGGGGGGGGGGTCGACTTCCACAGCCATACGGTGTCAGAAGAGGGGTGACAGGGAAAAATAGAGGAGAATGCTGATGCGAACCTCCACCAGGAGAAGCCACCGCACGAAGTTGGGCGTCATGTTGCAACCTTACTTTTCAGCCGTCTGAGGCCGAAAGGGTTAAATGACTACATATCATGTTCACGTCATAGAAAACCCGGCTCCGGGAACGGTCCACAGATCAGGGAGCGCTTACTGTCCGATTCAGAAAAGAGAGAGAGCCAACCCGAAATTTCTTTGGAAAAGACCACTGTGAGTTAGTGGTTGGAGAAACCATGCGATGCGCTAAATAACACCACTGATAGCTGAAAATAGAAGCCTTTATGTACAACTCAACACAAACAAACACCGGTCGGGGATGGGACCCTCAAGATCTCTTCGGTGACAAATACTGGAGGGCCCAGGGGTGGGACCCGATCGGCCTGGGGGCTGTCCGATGAGCGTTCCCAAGAATTGTAGGGGTGTCAAGAGGGATCATCTTGGTGGTCAGACCTCAAGGGAGAAGACGGAAAAACCATAGATGGAAAGGGGGAGAATCACCCAGAGGTAAAAGAATCACGGAAAAAGGGGGGAAACAGAGGGAGTAACTGTTTAATTGTCCAAAGAATTGATGAGGACCTGATTACTCAAAGTAGAGGGGTCTAAATCCAACTAACACAACAAAGAGTCAGAGGGGGGGGGGGGGTGTAACAAGAGAATCAGTAAACACAAAAAGGCCACCCGGGTCAGAAAAAAAGGTGAAAAAAGACTAAAATTTTAGGGGACATAGGGGGGGGTGTCGCAGGGACTGAAGGGGACTTCACCAAAAAAAGGGAAATTCTATGGGGGGGACATTACGAGTAATTGGGAAGGAAGGGCCCCGAAAGGGGGGAGTTGAAAAAGGGTAAGGAGGACAGAAGTAGTAACATGGAGGAAGAAGGTGTGTCTACCGGGGAACGAGTAGGTCAGCCCCAAGGGGGGTTGAGCCCTGGATGGTCAACCTGATACTCTACGTAGAAAGGAGGGAACCACCCTGCGATGGCACCTCAGAAAAAAAAACGGCAAAAAATACAGAAGGTGTAAGTGAACACGGGCAAAAAAAAAAAAAGAGGGGAAACAGGGGTTATCATCGCAGGTGACAGGGACTGTGCAAGGGAGGGGTCAACGAGGTAATCATCACTGCATGGGGAAAAAGTCAAAGGTAAGAGGGGGATATCTTCTCCCTACAGGAGGGGGGGGTGCGAAGAAAAAATCTAAAGCAGAGGCCAACGAAAAAAAAACAGCAAAAGCACAAAAGACCTCACCCCAAACGAACAAGAAAACAAAAAGAGAGAAGTGACCCGAAAGTCAGGTAAAGAACCGGGGGCATCCAAAGCACGGACTCAGCCCTCCAACACTAAGAAGAAAAAACGAGGAGAGGAGGGGGGTCCTCTCCATACGTGACTGCTAACTAATGAAGTAACAAAAGGGGGAACCAGGGCAAAGGCAACAAGTGAAAGGAAACACCGGGCCTGGCAGCGATTGAAAGGAGGCACTTCGGCGTTGACAAAGGAGAAGCAGGGGTTGGCAAATGAGAAGCGAATGCATAGCATACTGAAGGATGGAAAACATACTATAGGGATCTTGGGCCAGAGTTCACCAAAAAAGAGTCCCGCGAAAAACTGCCGCATTAAACGCACCTCGGCAAATCCGGGGTGGCAACGAAACTTCTGACCGGCCCTATCACACGGGGTGGTATATGTCAGTGACCGCCCTCAAAGAAAAGGAACACGTAATAAAGCCCTACGAAGTTGTGCATGAGGTGGGCGACGTAAGGGATCACACAAAAAAAACGGAACAGTTACCTGAATCAGAAAAGACCGGAAGGGGACTTCTAAGGAAAACGCACTAAAGGTGTAAGCCGCGGTCGTTAGCGCACTGTTGACTGGGGGAAAGAGGGGGGACCTGGGTGAATTACAGCTTGGAGACCCACACAACAAGGACCGTGGAAACTGCCCTTGGGAGGATGAGTAAAGCTCTCCCAGACGTTCCGGAATGAGACTTTTTACGACGGGACATGTCCGCATCGAACGGAGGCCAAAGGAACAGCCGCAAGGAAAGGGGGGGGCTAAGGCACACAGAACAGCCCCGGTCCATGACGGTAAAGTTGTATGGGGGAACCTTGGGGGAGAGGTGCATTTTAAAGGTGGAACGAACGTACATTCCTGGAATAAAAAAAAGGCCAGGGGGGCCCGTGAGATTGAGAGACTCTGAAAACAAAAAAAAAGATAAACTCGGAGTAAAGAAGATACGGAAAGTTAAGGAATTGACCACGGAGGGGGTCAGGGGAGAAGGAACAAGGGGAACGCGGGAGCAAAAAAACTCCATCGGGACAAAACGGTACCCCAGAAAAATGTCCAAGTGCACACGGGGGGAAAAGGGACTGGAGTAACCAGGTGGAATTGCGCAGAGGAAAACAAAGGGTAGGCCAAGGGTGGTTTTCGGCCTCGGTCGGGAGGAGAAAACATTTCAGGAGGACCAGGTGAGAGCTAAGGGGGAACAAACGTCACGGGGGTGGAAAAAAAAAACGCAAAGGGGAGTTCACCTCAAGGTTTGGAGAAAGCGGAAAAGGGTACAAAGCCAGGCGAGATAGCCAGCCGGTAGACCCGAACGACGCACAAAAGAAGGATGCCCCCAGGAGACGCTGAGCGACTAGAACCTGGCCGTCGGTTGGGGGGACCACTTTTGGGTAAAGGAGAGGCGCCATTTCGTATGAATACTTTAAAGGTAAATCGTGCTCGAGGGCAGTCCAAGCAATAAGAAGCCACATCCTGAAGGTAGGAAAGACTTGGGTGGGCTGTTCCGTTATGGTAAAAGGGCAAAAAAACCGGAGGGCAAAACTATTGAATCGACTCAAGTCTTGGGCAAAAAAAAAAAACAGAGCACGAGGGGGAGTAGCTGATCACCGGGAGATTAGTAGGAAAGTGAATCGTGGTGAGTGGGGGTACAGGGGAAGGGGGGAACTATGTCGCCCGGAATATGGAAAAATTAAAAGGTAGCATGGTGGTTCAAACCACCCCCCAAGCTAATAAAAGGGAAACTTTGACCACAGAATTGGACATCTAGGCAGACATCAGATGGGGAGATCGGCAATGACGGCTGGGTTCAAAAAGTGGTTACAACCGGGGGGCGGGGGGTTGGAACCGGCATGATCCAAACGACCGGAGACGGGGGCTAGCCGTTTTAGGGGGATGGGGCCATACATCGCCGCAAGAAAGGTAGGGGGTGTGTGTGAAAGGGTGCTAGTAGCCAGTGGGAAAAAAAGAAGGGGATTGAAGATGTTGTGGGGGGAAAGGAACTGAAAATGGGGTTACTGGGGCAGATTTGTGGTTTCGGAGGAGGGGATTTCCATTTTGGGTGTACGAGTGTGAATGGGTGGCGGGGGGGGGTTTCAGATGAGAGGGGCAGGAGTTTCGTTCTTATTCAACTGACAGAGACTGACGGGCGAAACCAATTCTACATCCTGAACAAAGATCCGAAAAATCAAAACAAGATGCGTAAAAGGTGCGACGTCATTCGCGGGGGAGGGAATTAAAAGCACTCGGGGGGCACGTGTGAAACCAGACGGCCATTTGGGAAGCCACTAGGGGTGGGACGTGGAAAAAGGGACAGGGGTTGTTCACCGAGGGGGGGGGTACTAACAAATAGTTAGTTGCCAGGGACGAGGTCAAAAGAGCGAGTGGGGGGTTACTCCTAAGAAGAGGGCATTAGCAGTGGGCCAAAAAGTGAAAAACCATTGGCTCCATGAAAAAAAAATTGCGGAACAGGGGCTGTCGTACCTTTCGCCAAGACACCTGGGAAAATTATCTACGGGGGGGGCAAGTCCTAACTTAAAAAGCACGGCCAGCTTGGGAGGGGAAATTAATTGTCCCAGACAAACGAGAACTTGGGTAAGGGTGGTGGGGGGGACATTCGAAAGGAAGACTTACAAACAGATTACGGATGGATTGATCCAGGGGCGTTAATTTCTGTATATCACGGTGGTATGTTGGGGACCGGGGGGGGGGACGCTGGGGAAAATCAACAGGTGGTCCGGGGACGTAAGGTTTTGTCGGAAACACAAATTTGCGGGGGGCCTTTTGCAGAACCTAGGGAATTCGAAGAAGAGCAGCAAAAGGCTTACATAGATACGAAAAAGGGCCGACAGGGGGTGGAGGGGGAAAAAGTGTCGAATAAAACAAGCCGGCGGTGCAAAAACACGGGGAAGCCAGGACAAGTCAAGAGAAAGGGCCACCAACCCCCGGGGCAGAAAGGACAAAAGGCCAACCAGAAGGGATACGACAACTGAAAGTAAAAAAGGTAAGTCCTGAAATTACTCCTGCTTCCAAAGACAGGTCTGTAAGGAAACAGAAGGCATACCGACAAAACAATGAGGAGGATTCAAGAGGGGAAGAGGACAAAAGGGGGTAACCTAAGAAGCAAAGGTGTTGCAGAAGTAGTCATTTGCTGAAATTAAACGGGTACACTGCTGGGGTCCCGGCTGTGTGGGGGGGGATTCACAATTCTCAGGAGGTGGTTAGCTGGAGATTAGAAAGAGGGGGAAAGATGACTCCATGAGACGTAAGTTGGGTAAGCATAAAGTCAGTTACTACCAAAACCGAAAGGTGGCGTTGCAAAGTACAAGAGCAACCTGTGGTCACGGTTGTCGAAGGGAATCAGATAACCGAAAGCCCAACCCCTACAGGCGAAGGGGAGGTCACGCGACCAGAAACAAAAATCCCCAAAAAAAATGGCGATCGACCCAGGAAAGAAATTGCGCCTCCTTGTTGTTAAGAGGGGCTTACCGCCTTCAAAAAAAAATAGACCCGGGATCGTTTGAGGAAGAAAATTGTTCCGGAACGCTGGGGAAAAATTCGCGGTGGAACGAAGAAGTGATTGCCAACGGGGAGGGTCTCCAAAGGGGGGGTAACAAGTGGGAATGGCCCTGGACCGCCTTTGTGAAGCATGAATGGACCAAAAATCACTCGGGAAGAGCCGACAAAAAACCCTCAAGAATGGGCCAGGGAAAGGAAGCATCAAACTCATTGCAGGGCCAAACAACCTTTTCCGAACACGTCACCCCAACGAGACAGGAAATGGGGAACCCGTCAAGGGGCCGTGGGTAAAGGGGAAATACGCCCGAAGAGTTCGGACGTGAACTTTTATAGTTTCTCCGATTCGGGTGCCGGGAATATAGGCCTACAAAAAAAAAAACAGAGGGCCGGCAAATCCACCCGTCCCCAAACCCATAATCAACGCCCAAGAAACAGCGCCTCACCTCTGGGGAATCGAAATGGGGACCGACCGCTCTTGGCCTCGGGAGAATGGTCAGTACAACCGCCGGATGAAAGATAACCTTGAGGCAAGTCCAAAAGTAACAAAAGCAAAAAAAAAAAAAAAGCCGTCGCGGGGGGCCATAAAAAAAATCTGATCCAGACTCAGGAACGGACCTTACTAGGAGATTCCCTCAACCGAACCCATGGGACGCCCAAGGGCTTTAAAAAAAAAAAGGTTTAAGTCGTGCAAAACGGCCACCTTGGGGGGGGAAAAAAGTTGATTCAGGGGTGTGTGAAACAAGGCAGGTCTACAATGCGAAATACTGCGTGTAACACATTACTCCAAGACAGGAGTTTGGACAGAGTGTCCAATCTCGGGGGGGAAAACGGTCAAGACGACCGGTGGGTACGGGATACTGAAACCTCAAACTGCGAAAGCACCCTTTCCTTTCCAGTCCTGGGTCACTAAGAATAAACTATTGTGGAAAAGCTGGGGGGGAAATTGACAACGACAAGTAACAATCACACAATTACATCAAGAGAAGGCTTTCTAGGCCTGTTGGCGGGAAGAAGAAAAACTACCGACTCTTTCAAAAAAATGGTACATAACTTCGCCTGGTAAACTTGAAACCAGTCGGCAACCACAGAGCGTGTTAAGGAGGCAGTCATCGCGTCCTGGGGGAGTTCTGACCTGTGGTACGCGGTTATTAGAGATACACAACCTTAACAGGGGGGTGGCCTACTCTCCCCGGCGCCATCTCTATCACCAGACCAGGATAACGAAACGAAACAGAGGGCAATGGAAAAAGAATACAAGGGACTAAAAGAAAGAAAGAAACAGAAAGAAGGGTCGCGAAAACAACTACCATGAAATAAAACTTCCTTCAAGGGGGAAAACGTGACATGTGGATTCTCTGGACTGCAAAAGTATGACTAAGGGGGAGCTCAGTGCCCTGGAAGAACATCCCCCGTGGCAAAAAAAGGTAAAAAGGAACGGGAGTCTCGAAAAAAAAAACGGGTTCGAAAAGGAGGGATAAAGAACAGGACGCGGACAAGGAGGTGGGGTCGGCCCAAGCCCGGGGCCAGGTGGCGGGTCCCAAAGGAACGCGGTACGGAAACGAACACACAAACGCATGTGAAAAAATGGGGGAAAGTGAAAAAAAAAAACACGGAATTCCAGGAGTGGCAAGAGAAGGAAAGGGGCCGGATGTTGGGGAGGAAGACGTCGGGAGAGAACCATGTCCTCGAAAAGAGGCTTCGCAGGGTAGGTGCACGCCGGGGGGGGGGGTGAAACCGTGGGAAAAAGTGGGTGGAGAGGAGAAAAAGAAACCTAACTGCCCACGACCGGAAAACAATGAATAACCGAACTATCAGGGACACGCAGAGTGGGACAGATGGGGTTTTCAATTAGACTGCGCATAAGGGTCCATCGAGGACTTTAGTCGGGGTGGATAGGACAGAATGAAGGGAAGCGACAAGGAAGTATGCGTAAGGGAAAATGGGGTTTGGGTCGGGGTCACCTGGAGGGCTGGGCCTAAAACACCAAGTATGGAAAAAGAAATGGGAAATATGAAAAAGGAAAGGTTCACACAGACAGGGTATGTTCCGGGTCAGCAGGGCTAGAGGGTATAAGGGAAAGGGGGTCAAAAAAAGGGTATGGGGAGTATTGGCTACTAAATCACGGGATGAAAAAAAAAAATTTTCAAAAAACAGGGGGGAGAATTGAAAGGGACAGACGGGTTCAGGGGTCACGTCAACCACCAAAAAAAAAAGAGCTGCAGTAACTGTTACCCAGGGGGAGAAGTGGTAAAAGGGCTTAAGAAGTACCTTAGGGAAAAAAGGGGGGCGGCAAAGGGGAAAACTTTAGTAACATCCGGTAGTCAGGAGGGGTCTTGTGGGAGGGGTTTGAAGGGTCCCGTCAATTTATTACATAAAGGTGGGTGTGAGGAATGAAGTTTACTGCGGGGGGGGGGGTGGTAACGGGCGGGGACGGTGGTTAGGTTGGTGATGGGAGGGACCTAGGGAGACGGGAGGGGCGTTCACGGGCCCAGGCCGCATCGTACTACCCCCCCAATAAATCCCCTCTTGAGAATGGGGCGGTAACATGAACTCAAAAAATCTTCTAGTAAAGACAGACTAACTTTGGTAGAGCAACTAAAAAAACACTGGAAATCACAAGGTGGCACTGCTCGGGGGGGGGTGTTGTGACGAAAAACTGTGTTGTTAAAAGGGGGACGTTAACGTCGGTTAGTGGGAAGGTTTCGATGGCATTACCGGAGGTTTTTTTGCTCGGGGGGAGAATACTCGTGGGAGAAGTGCTCAGGTACACCGGGAAAACATTTTGGAGGCAAAGGACCTGCACAAGGTCAAAATTCTGGAAGACCCGGGGTAAGCCAAGTCGTTACGAGGCCGTTGAGGCCGGTCCTTGCATCTGCTTCCATAATTTGGAAACCAAATGGTACAATTGGTAAAAATACCGCAGACATGGTGAGGTTGTTTGGAAAAAAAACTGCTGGAATGGGAAGAGTACACGCGGGTGATTATGGCCCAAAGTGGGATCAAGTAGGGAAACTTGGGATGGGGTTGGTTTGCGGGTGGGGGGGGGCTCTGCCCGGACTGCCCAATGGGTTTGTGCTAGGGCAAGAACGGGGACGTAGGGCACGCGGAAGTGGGCAGACGCATCACCAGGTCACGTAAGAAAACAACCTGCTGGTTGGGGACTTGTCCTGAAAAATGTCCCAGCAGCGGGGAGGGGGAGGGTCCCGGAGTTTCATAAAAAAAGGATAAAAAAAAAGCAGGGGGGCTTGGGAAACATATCGGAGAAAAGGAACCTAGTGAAAAGAAAGGCACTCCGGAGGACATGCAAGATGGTTAATCAAGTTGGCCGAAAACTAAAGAATAAACAGACGTTCCTTCACCACCACATAAGGGGGCTGACTTCGCTGTTGGTCTGGCAACAAAATGGACGGTAGGGGGGGCCATGCACACACACAAAAGGGGAAAGTCAGA
>Ga0179593_1396988_pt1 | contig 14079 bp, 12 predicted proteins | sample CZODoug2_1_08_16_FD_185931 | JGI IMG/M metagenome (GOLD analysis project Ga0179593, IMG submission 185931) | Vadose zone soil fungal communities from Angelo Coast Range Reserve, California, USA - CZODoug2_1_08_16fungal (PacBio error correction) | ecosystem: Environmental > Terrestrial > Soil >...
TACGCGAATCAAGCCTAAGCAAACGGCTGCAAAGCTTTCTTCTAGAGACCTATGCGGGTCACGACCGATCACGAGGCTCTAAACCGCACCATATGAGCCCTTAAAAGAAGGAATTCGTTTTTTTCTGGTTTTTTCTCTAAAAAGTCCGTTCGCTTTCAAAAAGCAGTGTCTTAGCGCAAGAAGCGGTCCCGACGAGACCGAGAGCAGCCCGCATTACGTCGATAAGCGAAAGGGGTTTTCCGAAAGGGGATAAGACTGCGCCACGGTCGGACATTTGCCAGGAGAATTACCGGGCCTGGTGTGGGGCTCGAGGGCAGTGCGATTGGGTTTCTGGATATAGACACGTCGTGCGCAGTCGCTGCTAGTAAGAGGTTCAGCGACTGACGTACAAGGGGAGAAGCGGCCGCCGCAGTGGGAAGGGGCAGGACACGGAAATGAACGAAAGGGGGAAAAATACAAAGGGGAACTGAAGCGGTACGGTGAACAAATGATCCGGTCACCCCACAGGAGGATTGCGGGCTGCGCCGGATGGCAATCTGTGCTGGCGGGGGGGCAGCCAAGACGGAGAGGGCGCTAGCGGAAGGAAAGGATGGACCGAAGACGAAAGAAGATGTACCTTTATCAAAAAAACGAAATGTGATCTCGCGGTCCGATGAAAGGCCTACACCCTAAAGAAACACCAGGAAGAGATCCCCCCCCCCCAAACAAAACCCCAAACCCGCGGAAACAAGTATCGCGTTGGGGGGGTCGGACGACCCACGCATCGAGGAGGATTTAGGCGGCTTCATCGGGGACTAGAGAAGCAGAGCTGCTGCCAGGAACCACTTCGTGCAAGCTCTCAGTAGGCAGGTGAAGCAGGAAGTTATGGGGCAGATCCAAGGGGAAAAAGCCGTTGGATGCGAAAATGCGGCGCTCTCCTTGGGGACGGTCGATTATAGCTCGAACGGAGAAGGCTTGAAGGGGAAATCCGAAGTACTGCCAGGAAAGGCCGTATTATGAGAACACGACAGAAGAGGTCGTGCTAAAGATGGCCGCGTCTAGTGGAATCAGAACCCCTAAATGGCCCGGAGACGTAAGAGAGTACAATGCCTAACACTGGTTGCGGCGGTAACGTCCGTCGCTAAGGGACTTGCCTCAAGCAAGGGAGGGAACGTTTGATAAGCGCCAGCGGATCAAAGTCTCGAATAACTCGGAGTTGGGAGGGTAATGCCTCCTCTCGGGGGAAGCGTCTGCGGAAAGCTGCGCGGGAGGCGCAACGAGATGCAATGGACAGAGAGGAACGAAATCTATCCAAACTGGATGAGAGACAAACACTTGGTATGAAGGGGCAAAAGGGGCGCCCGGTAATTGGTATCCCTCAAACGATCCGCTTTTGAGAGTCAAGGATCATTTTACAGGAAAACAAGCAGATTCTGGGCAAAATAAATAAAAGACGGGATGAAGGCAGAAGGGTTCGACTCGGGATCGTAGAGCATCACTAAAAACAGACTTATGGAGGATGGGTTGCAAGGGCAAGTCAAAGGTGCAGGTAGACTACACAAATTCCGTAGAAACGAACTGAGCCGCGCTTTACGTGAAAAGCCCTGGTTACGGAAAAAATTAAAAATTCAGCAAGGAAAAAAAAACGGCCAATTGGAAAAGTGACAGTCACGGGGAAGTCAGCACGGGCCAACAGAGAGATGCTCCCGTCCCTATGCCTTTTAAGAAGAAACCAGGACGCCATATGGCCAACAGTCGCCCACTATGGCCCCGAAGGGACTGGGGGGAAACGCAACATCAACGAGAAACAAGGGTTGCTCACTATCAAATGCTAGGACAGGATATGTTCAAGGAGCCATGCTTACATCACCACGGGTTAGAGGAAGGCAGCAGGGCCCAAATTCGGGAGCTATCGGATCTACTTCATCAAAAAATTCTTCAAAAGCGAAAGGAAGAAGCAGGGTGCGGGAGATGTAGCCGTAGATCTTCGAGGAAGGAGAAACGCTCTGTCAAATAGGGGGTCGTGCGGAAGCGATCGTCTGCTGCAAAAGTGCGAAGAAAACTCCATGATCTAATGGACAAAAAAATAGCTTAAAAGATAGGAAAAAAAAGGGGACGGGGTCGAAGTACCGGGGGGAAAGGGGGGAAGTCAGCGATAACTTCAATAAGGGAATCAACTGAGATGATCAAAGTGGGGGGACGCGCCTGCTCCTAGGGAAAAAGGCAAGCATCGCGGAGGACTGAACTAGGTGGGGTGGCTGCGATCGAAAGCTCATCGAAAGAAAGCCCGGGGGGGGGAAATTCAAGGTATGTGGGGGGGCTCCAGGGAAAACGGGGAGGGAAAAAAAGCCTTGCCATAATCCCGGTAACGGAAAGGACATACGTGCTTGAGACGCTTGGACACTGTTTAGGAACTAAAGTTATGTAAAGAACTTCTTTTGATGCGGCAAAAAAGGGACGGGTAGAACGAATTGTTATTGGAAAAGTAAATTTCTCCGAAGTAAGGGGTATTTTGATTGAACGGATTAATCGTCCTTGATACCTGCAGGTCGGGCTATAGATGGCGGGAGAATCTTCTTAACGAAAAAAATACATCATAAACCAACGACGCATGAACTACAACAAACAGATCCTACCCCTGGACTTGGAGTCACGGGCCAAGGTAATCGCGGCGTGCGGGTTCATCGCTAGGAATCAAACACGGATCGGTGGACAGAAACGCGAAGAGGGGAAACCGCCATCCATTAGCGGGGCACAATGTGGCAGAGCGGCGCCAAAAGCTTGCTAGTGAGACAAACGAAGCGGCCGGAGTCCGACTCAGAGCCAGAACCCGACAGATCGCCCGATGGGAAACGCAAAGTTGGCAGCTTTCGCACGCATATCAGCGACCCGATACAGAGACTCAGATCGTGGGAATAGCAGGAAATGCCTGGAATGTCGGGCTGAGGGGCCCACAACTCGTCATGCCTGTCCGAGCGCGGGTTGAATGGTAACTCCAAACGCCGTGCGTTCCAATGTACCAAAAGCCATCTACAGCCGCGCAACGAAAAAAAAATCGTAAAAACCAGTCACGCCGCTTCACGGGCGACGGACGAGAAAGGCCGGCCAAGGTCTAACGGAGAAGGGCAAAACGCCACGCAGAGGTCGTCGTGGCGCCAACTCTGAGGGACTCTGGGGGGGAGCCTTGGGCTTCATCGACCGGTTGGGTACCTCTTAAAGGAGTTTAAGAAGGGATGCAATCTCGCTATCGCCTTCTCAGGCTTCACGCAACCTTGAAGAAAGTAGAAACTTACATCGGCTAGGGCTCTCTTTTTCTCCTGTCCGACGCTGAGAAAGGGACTGTGCATCACAAAAGAACGAGTTCATAATGGGGGGGGGGGAAGGAAACTATGAAAGGTTAGCATCGCACGTCTAAAACTCGTCGAAAGGCCATAAACCTCCGGTAGGACTAACAAAAATCGAACAGTCCGACGTATCGCGAACGGTTACAGGCGGGAAGGACCCCAAGTTCTTCAATGTTGACCAGACGAAAGGCGGAAAGGTCATGAAGTGGCGGGGCGAACGATGTCTTCAAGAACGCCCGCAGGAATGTTCGGTATAGGGCTAATTTCAGGAGAAGAAGATCCGGCCTCCCGATCTTCGTTGCCCTACGCGGGGGATGATTTCGCGACCCGCCTGTACACGGGGTTTGTTCATGAAAAAGAGCAGACCAAATGCGTGGGCAAAAAAGAAGACTCTGCGGAGGGGATAGTCCGAAAAAGAACCTAGGACGTGAAAAATAATCTCCAAGCGTATGATCTCCCTGGCAGAAATAAATGTAGGGCAGGAAAAATTACATGATGACGAGCTTTATCCGAAGGGGTCTAAGAAAAGCGTTAAACACAGCTAAAACAATAAGAAACCCAACGATAAAAAAGGAAAATCATAAAACGAAGCGACAGTTCCCAGGACAAGTTCTAGGGGGGGGGGGGGGGGTGAATTGAATAAAGATCAGAAACACCCATACCTTAAGAGCACACCTGGGCTTCTCGACGTAAGGGAGGTAAAAATGAAAAATTGTCCAGGCAACCAAATTGGTTGGGACTACTTCTCTTTCCGAGTCAAAATGACATGGTCTAATATTGGACGCGCCTTCAAACTGAGAACGAAAAATAAAAAAATCGTATCTGTGGGCCTGCCATTTGGGTATTATGCAAGAGCGGTTCAACAAATCCAATACTTTCGCGGGGATCAAGCGAAGTGGGATAAATGATTCGGGGGAGATCGGTTAGCATCGAATGTTATGGCAGCCAAACAAGCGAGTGTTTATGTAAAAAGGAGGGCCTTGGCGCCTTAGGTCGCGCACGTCGGTTCGACGGCCAAACTGGTTCCGGCCAAAAAGATTGGTGTAAATAAGATTCATGAGGGTAGCGCCCGGAAACGCCAATGCGCAAGAGCACTCAAAAGAAAATTAATTGCATAGATTGAGGTGCAAAACTTAAAAGAAAAACGAATTCTTGGGCCTGAATCGAAAAATCAAAGAGATTGATAATTCCGAAATGGCCCGTACCACAGGCCCTAAAAGGGGTGGATTAGGGGGGAAAGTTCAAAAAAAAGGGAGACAGAATTTGGGGGACCCAAGGGGCGACGTTGATACGGTCTTGCAACTCTGCTTGGGTCAAAACGAAGGAGCCAAAAGGAAATCAAGATCATTCATGGGGGTATGTGTGTCTGGGCCGCAACTATCTTTTAGTGTCACAGGCCTAGAATCAAGTATAGAGTATCGGGGAAAACGACACGAGTACAAACAATCTATTCTAGATGATGGACCTACAGGCTCTTGGAAATTCATAAAACAACCCTAGCGTGAAGAAGGGCACGTTGGCGAGAATACGTTAGGGGGGGTTATTTCAACCTTCGGAGTATTAAAGACTAACGCACGTCACTACGAGTCCACGAATCTTTGTGCAGATAATGTCATATGGTTAAACAGTTTGGAAAGGACCAATGAAACGTTGAGGGGATCTCTTGGCTATTCTTATGCAGGTGGGTACAAAATGAGAATGGAGTAAACTGAAAGCTCCTCAACAAAAAGGGCGAAATACATGGCAAAATTGGGGAAGGTGCAGCTTACGCAAAGGCAGAGCAAAGGTTGGTTCAAACTCTTCAACCGGAGGGTGAAATCCGCTTGGGCTAGCCAAGACACCAAGCTTCAAAGCGGTGCACGAATATTTTCACGATACAAACAGAGGAGGTAGTTACAAGGTATATAGGGGGGGGTCAAAAGCCCATAAAACGTCCGTACACGTAACCAGGGAAAAGTTGGAGACTACCAAACAAGGTCTAAAAGTATATATACGGGGGTAGGGGCTCGAGTAATCGTATGTAGCTCGTGGACTCTCGAGTTAGGACTCACTAAGGGGATGTGTCAAAACTTGAGTTCATGGAAAAATTCGATGTGACGGTTTTGGGGCAAGAGAAAGCAGTAGAGGACGGAAACATGACGTAGACAAAAGGTGGGGGGGGTCGGACGATTTCGAGGAAGGGCAAAAAAAAGACAAAGAGGCCAAAGAACATGGGACAAAGTTAAGCGCACAACGAAGTTACAAGGTCCGCAAAGGCTTCGTTCAAAGAGTGCGTCACACTTGGGGGGGGGGGGGGTGTGGTGGGGTTGGGGGGGTGGTTGGGGGGTGGGCGTGGAGAGTATCAGGCGCTATTGGTGCAAAACAGGCGCCGGTGACTCTAAGGCCTCTCTTAGAAGAAAAACGAAATCCACCGAAGAAACCCAATTAGCATGGTGCGGGGGGGGGAGTTTCAAAAAAGATTCAGGAGGGTAAATTTAAAAAACAGAAAAGGGAAGACATCTAAATGAAAGACCCTAGGTATTGGAATCTGACGGTAGGAGGAAAGCTCTCTTACTAAAAGAAGTCACCGGAGAAAAAGGAACGAAGAATCGGGGCTAATGGCCTGCAAAGAAAAAAAATGACTTCTGGGGGGCATGGGGGCCTGAGGCTTTAAGGACTAAACGAAGGTTGAGGGCATAAGCTGATAAAAGCGCGGTCCACAAGTTGGATACGGGGGGGGGGGATTCCGATATTGACGAAAAGGGAAAGATCCAATTGGGAAGGCCTTAACTTTAGTCAGGGCCGGGTACCGATTTAGGGGATGCATAGAAGGGGAAGGGGGTGTCGGGATCAGTCGAACAAAGACAAAAGAAAGCCGGTTGGGGGAGGAGTGGCATTTCAGGGAGGGTGGGGGGGGGGGTCATCTTGCTCTGGCGAGATGGGTGGGGAAAAATGGGGTAATCATGTCACGGGGCAATGGGGCCAGCAAGACGGGAAACTACTCGTGGGGGGCACTTGACAGGCCGGGCAAACGGGAGGGGAATATTGCGATTAGGTATCGAATTCAAGGTACCACAAAAAAACGGTTTGGGAGGCGCTGTACGAATAAATGAAATTAAGCCCCGACCGATTACCGGATCCCTGGAACTGACCGTATTTCACAGAAAGAGAGATGAAGGTAGCGAAAAATGCATCTCAATCCCCAACAGGAGTCCACCGGGATTTAAAGGGGGAAATGAAAGGTCGTAATGAAAGAAGGTGCCCACTGCAGGAGAGACCTATGTATCTGTCGTGTTTAAAATGGGAGGGCCCAATTCATTTAAAGCAGCCAGGGACTGGGGGCCTAAGGGCGGGACTGACAATCGGGGTTGGGGAAAGAAACATGGGGAAAGCGAAGAGCGGAAATTGAATAGATGATGGCAAAATGCACAGGTTGGGTAATCGCGAAAGGTCTTGCAAGGGGGGGGACAATACTCACCGTAGCAAGGGGAAATCCAAAACGGGGGGGGGGAAAAGTCGTTTGGGGGGATTCTCGGAGGAGGTACTTTGGGGGTTGGGAGGGGGTGGGGAACGCGCCTTTTAGGGTACCCGCGGACGCAAGAATCTAATCAATCGTCTGTATAAAAGTACAGAGAGAAACAGCTAGGGTAAAAACAAAAGAAAGAAGTTTGAATGCGTGTATGGAAGCATGGGGATAAAAGGGTGGGCAATAGGATTGTAACGAACAAAAACACGGATGCTACTGGGGAAGATGGCGGAAGGGGGGGGCACTAGAAAGAAATCAAAGTTTAGCAGGGGAGTAGGGACATGGGGGAGAGGCAAAACGTCATTGGATTCGGACAACAAAGTGGAGGTGGTTTCAAAAGAAGGCTTAAGAGAAAGCGAAATCCCAGACACGGGGTGGAGAAAACCAACAAGCGGGAGTAGGCTGATCGAGGTCGTTAAAAAAAAGAAGCGAGAGAAGAGACTGAACCTCAAAGCATGGGCGGCAACTGGAACTAAAATGAGTCAGAAAAGGGCGGTAGAAGAAATGGGGGAATGAGAGAAGAAAATGCAGCTCAGAATGTCACGCATTATCCCAGGGCTTGGAAAAAAGGGTGCAAGACCTTAGAGAGAAGGGGAAATTACTAAAAACCGAGAATGGGGGGAGTGCGGAAAAGATACTTCGCCAGGGGGAACCAAAAAAACCAACCAACACCACCAAAAAAAAACAACACAAAAAAAAACCCCAAAACAAAACACCCCAAACTAAACAACCGGAAACAAAACAAAACCAACCCCCAAAAAAACAAAAAAAAAAAAAACTCAACACAAAACCGACACAAACCTCACAAAAAACCCAAAGAAGAACCGAAAGAAAAAAAAAAAAAAACACCCAAAAAAAAAAAAAACAACAACCAAACCAAAAAAAACTCCCAACAAACCAACACAAAAAAAAAGACCCCAACAAAAAAAACCACTGTCGCGAGTTGGGTAAGTTAGAGGAACGTAGGAGGGGTGGGACGCAGCGTTTAGAGTGTGAGGTCAAACCCTAGGGCTCAGGAGGGAAGGCTATAATAAGTTGTTTCAAGAGGGGAAAAGTGAAGGCAACGGCGAAAGGGCCCGCTCGACGGGGGGGTAGACAACTGAAATTGACAACGGAAGGTGGACAAGGAAAAAATCTGAATAGTACGCCGTTTACATAAAGAAAGAATCAGAAAAAAAAAAAAACCTCGATTACGGCGGCTTGATCGTTTGCTGGGGGGCACGAATTCATACACTACGTGCAGGCGATAAGGGATCTGGACGCGCGGACTCTTCCTCCATACGTAAAATTTAGAAAAAACTTGGTCGAGCATAAAGGGATACATCACCCAAGAGCCAAAAAAATTAGTCGGCTCCCCTTCTCGAGTTTGGTAGCGAACCCATTACGACGTTCGGACGGATGGAAAAAGCGTAAGCGCGCTCTAAGAGAGGGCTAAGGCAGGACAAAACACTGATGTCCTCTGTCATCGAGGGAGTAGGGGACGCGGGTCAATAATGTACTCACGAAACCTTGGAAAGAAAAATCTTTTATGGATAGAAGGGGGGCTAGAACGTCGATGAGTCGGGAAAAAATAATGACTTTTTGGGAATGTAAGAAAAAGAAGCGCTATGAAATTAAAATGGGAAGGGAAATTCAAAGATCGGTGCACCAAGAGAAGATGTGTTAGAAGGGGACACGGGGCGAGGGGGGAATCAGCACAAAAGACCTGAAACGAGAAGTAGTAGGAAGAGTGACGGGCCATTGAGTATGGGCTGGGGAGTGAGCTATTTGCGTGTAAGACGCAGAAGCCGGATGAAAACCTATGGACGAAGGACGTAGACAGTGAGTAGGAACTAAATAAGTCTCGGCGGATGGGGAGATTAGGCCCGTAATCTTTGGAGGGAATGGGGAAAGTGCGATGGGAATGGATGCTCCTCAAAGGGGGGGGTAGCTCACAACTCAGAAGAGAGAGGAAAACTGACAGATTCAAATAGATGGAACTACGCGTGGGGGGTAGAGGTTAGCCGTAGCAATTGGGTAATCACAACGAAGAGTGGGTAGAGGGAAACTAAACCTTACGGAAAGAGACAACGAATTCTGAAAATAGCCACTCCTTCTGCCGAAAAATTGGTGAAATCGTATCACAAAACGCGTCTGGCGAAAAGAAGGAAAAGTCAAAACAGCCTGTAGGGGAGGAGTGGGGCGCTGCGTTCAGCGGGGGGAGTTCAGGAAAAAGTAAAACTAACTGGACGGATTCCAAAAAAAGAACGCGAGAGAGGAGGGCACTCAGAAATTAAGAGACAAGGGTACACTGAAAAGAAAAAAAAACTAAAAGCTGCAAACTGGTTCACGAAAATGTCGGAGGCAAAAGGTCCCCGAATCTAAGTGCCCACCCCCTAGGAAGGAACAAAAACCAAAGCCGGCATCTGGGAAAAATACATTACGCGAACCCATAAACCGAACCAGCCCCATAGGTCCTAAAACTCGGAACGCACATATCTACCTGCTATCGAAACGCTACGAGAGAGGGACTCGCTAGGATTCATGTCACCTGAAAAAAAAGGCGTGGAGGTCAACAGGCAAAAAAAAAAATTCTCCATTTGAGATAAGGGGGGGACCAAGCTTGTTGCTGGGATCTAGGGGGGAAAAGGAGTATCCGTCATCACAAAAGGGATCTAAAAACTGAGTACGAAGGGCATCAGAGGGGGAAGTGAGCGGGTCGCTGATGTGAGAAGTTGAGGATCTTAGCAAACGAAAACTAGGGGGGTCTTGGACATATGATAAGGGGAATTTGGGGCTGCGTTGAAAAGAGGAGCGAATGAGGCTCTAACCCGGGGTGCATAATACACCCTCGTTCCAGGGAACTATGTATAACACAAACGGATAGGTATTATATATAGAGAGTCATTACTGGGAGATGTGACTTCCTCCGACGTATTGGGGTTCTAATCATTCGGAGCCTCTTAAATACTAAATTAAATCAGGAATAGACTGTTATGACCTACGCAAGTCTCCACGGGGAGGCACCTCAGAGAAAGAACTGACAGGGACTCGGAAGGGGTCTGTCAGAAAAAAAGGGTTTAGTACTTGAAGTCTCGCAGGGGTCGAGCGCCAAAGCCGCGTGGTCGAGCTCAGGAAAAAAGCGGAGGAACGTGGGGGGATGGGAATCCAGAATTTATCAAGCATGACGGCCGGCCATAGAAGGTATAGGGAAGGGCTCAGTGTCCAGGGGAAAGAGGGAAGGGGGAAGAGTGTGACTATAAAAATCGGGGGGCGATACCTCTGTGAAGGCGTTATGGGGGGACAGAAAAGGGGCGGCGGGGGTCGTTCAGGAACTGCAATAGGGGGAGTGGAAGGGTAGGAAATGTTGGTCAAGGGATGAGGCAAGCCATGTGAAACTGAAAGGTGCAGCTTGGGACGGGGGGGGGGGGTGTAAGGAACTAGGGAGTGGATGAAAATGGGGGAATGGGTGACAGCGGGAGGCAGGAGTGATGGAAGAGTCTCCTGAGGGGTATAAGTCAGGAGGAATGCACCGCTGGACTCGCGACGCGATAAGACCACCCAGAAAAAAAAGGGGAGGTTGCAATGGAAACTAACGAACAACTGATTAATAACATTGGGTGAAGTGGTAATTAAGCAGGGGGGCAGGGGGATGGGAAAAAGCTGAGGTGTTCTCTGGGAAGGAAGAGAAGGGTAAATATAAAACATCAAGTTAGGTGTGAGTAGGGCGAAGCGGAAAAAAAAATCTGAGAACCCAAGAGTACAGACAAGTGGGACGGGGAACGCGGAAAAAGTTTAAGAGCGAAAGGATTGGCGATCTTCAATTGCGTCGGGGCAAAGGAATAGAGGGGGGGATTTGCATTCCGGGGAAACTAAAAATTAATCGATGACAAAGAGGAAAACATCAATCTATATATACGAGAGGATACGGAAGAGGGGCTCAAGGAAATAGTAAAGAGGGTGTTGCACAAAGGCCGGTGACTTGGTAGTCACGCATGCAAAGAAGAAAGGGGACTTAACACCCGCCCAAAGAAGGGGAGTAAATCGGGGAAGGCGTACCGACGGGACGGGGGTCTGGGTGAGGAATTTGAAACTAATAAAGACAAAGGAAAAATAATTGCCGGATGTTCCTCTGAAAGGGGAAGGGCCAGTTGGTAATGGCAGGAGGTCGTCAAGAAGGAAGGCCACCTTCCGGCGGGAAGTCTAGTGACGTAATTATCCGTCGAAAAAACCAAGTGGGCAGACGAGTGGCCTCTTAAAAACGTGGTCTGAACGGCCGGCGTTTCAAGAAAACGGACGTCTCGAAACAACAAAGCTGACATAGAAGAAGGGTTGGAAAGACCGGCCATCGCGCGGGAGGACATACTACCTATTACGAAAGAAAAGCATCAGCCTAGATGGTATGGACTGGTGCGAGACCAAAACTCGATCAGGGAGATACTCGAGGTGGGAATGGAGGGGGGGTTGAATGCTTAAGCCGTATCTCTCGAGCAATCTGTTGGGGGGGAATAAAGGTTAACTAGGAGGACGATATTTTCCCGGGGTAATGCCGCTATCATGGGGAACTGCGACAAGGCGTTTCTGGCTACAGCCAAAAGAAGGTGTCAAAGTCAGTAAGCCATAACTGCTGCGGGGGATGAGGAGAGTAGAATTTATTGAAGAGGAGTAACTAATCTAGGGGAAGTGGACACCAAAGTCGTGCAAGGGCAAGGGGGGGTAGAAAGAAAACATCGCGACATATATGGCCATTTGGGGGTAAAGGAAAAAGACTATGAATTGGAAAGATCTCATGCAAAAGGCTACAAAGCGGGTGGAGAATCTGCAAGGAAACGCTAACCAAGGGGCCAAAGAAAGACAAACATTAGGGATGTACAGTGAAAAAAAAAGAGAGGAAAATTCTCTAAGGATCGTGAAGGGACTTCAACCCCAGATCGTATCTACTGTGCCGGAGAGAACGCCGGTGACTTGAATGCCATTAAAGGGGACAGAGAGTGGAGATAAAAGGAAAGAATGACGGGTTGCACTAGACGTGATTGCGAACCAGAAAAGGTTGAGCGGGAACTAAACACTTGAGAGATGGGGGGAATGCCTAAGGTTGTTACGGGGGGGTTTCAGAGATCGAGTACAGTTCGATACGACTTTCGTTAAAATCAAATCGAAGAGCTCGGCCGAAGATCTAAAGGGCTTTGGATAAAGCAGGAGAGGTAATGATGTAGGAGTAGAATTAATTCAAATCTGGAAAAACACTCCGGGGGGGGAAAGTAAATGACCGCTCAATGAAAGGGCAAGAAGACATCCCTGAAATTCATAGCGTGATGGAGGGGTCGCGATTAGGTCCAAGCAACGAGCCGCTGATGGTCAGGGGAACAAGAAAGGAAAAAACAAGGAACCCCTAGTGGGTCAATTAGAAATAGACAGAAAAGAGCACGACACAAAAACCATTCGGGGGGGTGACAAAGGGGGATAGCAATGTTGTGCGAGCCGACAGAGAAGGGACGGATGAGAGCAGTATGAGACCAAAGGAGGAAACTAACACTCGGGGTTCCACGGAAAAAAACAAAGAAAATAATCGAGACAACAAGAAAGAATCCTATAACCAATAACAAAAAACAAAGAAAACAGATCTAAGCAAAATTTTTGCCGCATTCACGGCTCTTGGAAGATGGGCAAAAATCTCTACAGGGGAAGAACCCTACAACTGAGACCCCCCAACGAAAATTTAAGGGAGGGTAGGGCCTCACTGATTCAATGTAGTCGAAGTGATGGGAACAGGTGGGGGAGTAAAATCAAACTGAAATAGTAAGGCAAAAGGAGGAATGAAGGAGTCTAAATTAGGGGTAAGAGAAAATTATTAATCAAAAGGAAGGGAAGAGAGGCCCCTTGGCTCAAGGAGGATACGCACAGGGAAAATTAATATATCGTTGGAATTCGCTCAGGGGGGGGTTCAATTGACATCGGAATTTGTGAGGGAGAAAGACGCGTCGAAAAGAGCAAGCTCCGAGATGTGTCAAGAAATCACTTGGTCTTGTTGCAGGGGGGCCTGGCAATCTTAAGAGGAATCGGACTAATTAGGTGGAGTCCAGAGCCAAGAAGGGGATCATTTGTGGGGGGGAAACCGCCGGAATGGTCCGCGGGAAATTAAGAAAAAGATTCGCAAGTCTTCTCGGTAGGAAGGTGGTAACGGATTCAGCTTGGGTGGGAAAAAACCGTAGTCTTAAAAAAGGAAGAGGAGGCAAGCGGGAAGAAAAAAAGAAAAACCAAATACGGATCCAAAAGAAATAGGGAAAAAACTACATACGGAAGTTGTGCCAAGATTCCTGAATAAAAAAATTGAGATGGTAAGGATACATAGGACGACTAAAGAAGAAGATAAGCTTCACCTGTGGGGAGAGGGCCTGAATAAAAATAAAAAGGCGCATAGAAGTCAGAAACTCAAGCCAAATTTATAAAGGCGTGCTAAAAATTGATCTGGGGGGATTTACCTGTCTCCAACTTTTTTAAAGAAGGAAGGATACAAAAAAAGGGGGGGTTATGATACTTGGGTTGACGAAAACTAGATGGAAAGTGTTCAAGTAAAAGAGCACAGGAAGCCGCAAACAGACCTCACCAGTAACGGGGGCATGTGGGGAGGTTCGGAAAAAAAGCTAACGGCCCTCGAGGCGAATGAAGAGTGTAAAAAATGGGGGGAAGACAGAAGCTTACTAAGGAAAAGCGGGAGATCGGGCGCAAAAGAAGCTCGACAAAAGCCAGGATCTTGAGGGGTGATAAACCGGGAAAAGAATCGCGTGAAAGACAGAAGGACCCCGCGCTAGCAGGGACGGGGGAAAGGTCACTATTCGATCTGTTATAGAAGAGAAAAGAGTAGATGGAGACTTACCTGGCGATGATGGCACAAACAAGGGAAGATGGCACGATCAAAAAGAGGGGCCAAATTAAGGGGAACGGTTGGGACACGAAGAATACCGGAGGGGGTTACGAGTTTGCCATTATAGGGAAAAGATGAGTGAAGTGAGAGGTCGTTAGTGAAAGGACTAAGTCCGACTAAACAAAAAACACACGTGTAAAAAGGAAAGGAGGGTAAGGGGAATCGGCTACAAGGGTTTAGCCTGCGAAGTCGCGTGCGTACCCAGATCAAAACGCAGAACCTAAGATGGAGACGGACCTAAAAAAAAGATAGGGTGAATCAAACTCAGAGAAGAATGGGGTTTAAGGAGAAGCGAAACCCTAAAATACTAATGAAGAAAAAGCCTAAGAATAAAAAAAAGTAACCTT
>Ga0179593_1469410_pt1 | contig 14079 bp, 11 predicted proteins | sample CZODoug2_1_08_16_FD_185931 | JGI IMG/M metagenome (GOLD analysis project Ga0179593, IMG submission 185931) | Vadose zone soil fungal communities from Angelo Coast Range Reserve, California, USA - CZODoug2_1_08_16fungal (PacBio error correction) | ecosystem: Environmental > Terrestrial > Soil >...
GGGACCCCGAGGAAAAAAAAATGAAAACTGCCCTGCCCCTGCGCTAAGTCCCCGAAAACTGGCCAACCGTCTTCTTCTCTATTCCCAAACGCACCCCTTACCGGGAGAAGAAAGTGGGAGCATCAAAATGGGTTACTGGGGAAAAGAGCCCGCAAACAGGCCCAGTTGTAACGGCTGAACCGCTATTGCCGTCACCTGTTTAAGTCTTAAAAATCACCGACGGGGGAAGGAGAAGTCCTCCGTTCCCGGGAAAAAAGGGAGCGAAAGGGGAAAAAAAAACGACCATGGGACCTTATTCGGAACTGGGGGGAAAAAGGGGGGTAGGGTGAGAGGGAATTCAGACGGGAGTGAGGGGTTTGTAAAGGAAGCCTAAGCCTTTAAGTCAGGACAGCGAAAAACCTTCCTCCCTAGGAAAGTAACAGGGGAGAACAGAGAGGATGAGGCCGTCGTCCTTAGGGGCACTGGAAAACAAAAGGTACCACTAACGACGAGCAGTAAAAATGGGTCTTCTTCCCCGGTTGCCGGCTGGGGAAGGGGAGGCGTGGAAGGTCGGGAGGGGGGGAACTGAAAGGTTACTCGGACTTCATTGAAAGCAACAAGAAAAAGTCCCGTGTCGGAGGCAACAACCCAGGGACTCGTCGGGATCACCTCAAAAGGGGAAAAAAGCCAACAGCCTTTACTCAAAGAAAGCAGGAAGTGCGTCTCAAAGGGGGGGGAAAGTGAAATGGCTGCCTACAATAAAAAGAAACGGTAGTAGAATCTTCTTAAGTGACGGCGTCCTCAAGGTCGGATCGGGAACGGGAACTCGGGGGGACGGGAAAGGGGGGGGTAAGAGCCTGTCAGGGAGGTCAGGGGCGTGAGTAAAAGGAGGTTACCCTTTTTCTCAAACCAAAAAAACTGTTTTTGCGTCCAGCGAACGGAAAAAGGGTAGAGGCAGAGGGCGCAGGGAAAAAAACCTCGGAAAGGGGGGCAGCCGCCTTCGATCCCATTAGGAAATCGTTTTGCACAGCAGGACCGAGCGAGAAGCAAACGGGCGCAGAGACCTGGAAGTCTGGACGTCTGGACTGATTAGGGAAGAGCGAAATGCACGAGCGAAAAAATGAACGACGTCGTTGATCGTAAGAAAAAAACCGGGCCGGCGCAGGGGGGGCGGCGGGAAGGAAGGGTGAAAAGCCCAGAAGCGATGTTCGTAATACGCCGACGCCGATTGCAGGCTGAACCCGGACCTCTGCTCGAAAAGGGGAAGGTGATCCGCCTATCAAGGATGAAGGGAAAGCTAAGGTGTAGGGGAAGACATCCTGTTTCAGGAAAACGGCGGACTCGAAGAAGTCCAAAAATCAGAGGTGAAGGAGAGAACGGCAAAACCAAGAACACCGTCCAACATCGCCAACACCGGGGGTGAAAAGGTCGACACTGAACATTTCATTATCCTTTCCCTATCCTGCCGCCTCCAGGGGGGCGGTGACGAAAAGTAGAGGGTCGATCAACGGAGGGAGGGATTGTAGAAAATCAGTAGAAACGCTTACCATAGGAAACCCTCCGATCGACCTGTGCCGTCAAGTAAGGGATGTCAGAAGGTTGAGGTCGGCCTCAAAAGGGAACAAAATCGGGGTAGTGTCATTTATTAGAAGGAAAAACGTGGCGTGGGGAAACAGGACCCTTGAAAACCCAGTCCGGTTGGCACTCCACTTATGCACACAAAAAAAGTACTCTACGGGACTGAAGGGGACCACGTTGGGGGGAAGTTATTGGGGAAAACACGTAATACGTCGGCTGTTTCGTCCTCAAGAAACCCAAACTTTAAGCCTAGAGGTGATCGGAAAAAAAAATAAGTTTGACTAAAAGGAAAAACACGAGGCGTACCGGGTAAATTCTCATACTTGCGCGTTACTTCGTCCGCGGGGTGGGCCCGGCCCGGGTGGATCACAGGAGGAAAGTTTAAAAAAGACTGGGGAACTGCTTCTTTATACAGAGAGAGTGAAAAACAGGGTACTGTTGTCTTAACCGGAACAGGGATCAAAGGGAGTATTCATCAAGCTCCAAAATGAGGAGGACAGGGTCGGGGTACAGGGAAGCTCCTACTAAAGTCATCCCTAAGTTGCGAAAAACGAACTTCCAACTTCTTCTTACTGAGAGAGACCTTAAAGGGAGGTGGAAGAACCTAGGGGTTCATTTGGGAAGGGGGGGAGTGTCTGGACGAGGGTGGTGTCTACTGGGGAGGCCTCTGCGATAGTTGAACCATATCTGCACTTATTGCGAAAGAGAACGGAGCTTAACTCTGCACTTTCGGGAGGAAGGCTACGGGGAAAAAAGGCGAGAGACTTGCGATTGCAAAACCATCTCAGCTGGGGACGGGGGAAAGCGCCTCCCATCCCTTTCCGAGTGAGGGAAGGTCTGTTTCCAGAAAGATAAAGGCCTTCATAGATTCTCCGAACACTTGAGGGGAGTCCCGCGCGAGTAACGGGGAGGGACAACTCTCAAAATGTAGGGAGAACTCAGGGAATATAACACAGTCTACCTAAGCTGCGCATAGGGTCCTCCAAGGCTGCACGTCGAGTTTCGCCTTCTCATTTGGGAAGTGGAAAGAGACGGCGGGATCCGAAAAGGGACATCTAACGGCGTCTTCGGGAAATACACCGGGAGCGGAACAACAACGGTTCTCCTTACTCCAGACGACCATTTCCCTTTCGGGGAGAGGTAAGAGAATCCAACTGTTTGTGAAACAGAAAAGGACGACGAACATAAAAAATCAAATCCTACGAAAACGGCCTACCCGGCGGAAATTGAATCACTCAGGATGCTGAAGAAGACGGGACCGGAAGGGGAAAGTGAACCGGGCTAGGATGGTAAACATCCAACCGTTTTACACCCACGGAGTCTGCCCTGCCGCTGGCGTACGCTTTGTGGCAAAAAGGGGAAAAGGTGGAAAGGGACTAGTACCTGGGGGTTTTGGAACTAACAGGGAAAGGGAACAAAAAGAACTTCGCTAAAAAGCGTACTCTTACCTTCACGGAAAAAGTCCTCTTCACGATCCACCCTGAAGGAACCGGGGGGAAGATCAAGACTACTTGACAAAAAAGGTTCGAGATTGGGGAGCCGAAAGAACTTTTCGTTATTGCAGAAGGAAAAAAATCGATTGGGGGGTGGGGGGGGGGGGTGGGTCTTCCGTTCTGACGACAGCTTGAGGAATACGAGTTCGACGAGAGGGTCGAACTGACCTTAAAAGTGTTCCGAAATCACCAGGAGACGAAACTCATCCTAGCGCTTCCGGCGAAAAATTCCTGGGAAAAAGAAGGAACCTCCAACTTTCTATGAAGGGGGGTTCAACGGAAACATAAAACAGGAGACGTCTCCGGAAATCCTTACTTCTTCTTGAAGGTGGGGAAGAGGTAAGTCGATTCCCTCAACCTTCGCGCCGGAGAGCGGGGAGCACGAAAACTGTCAAGTCCAGAGTTAAAAACGCAACAACACGGTGGGAAACGATAAGGAACACATTGCGGTTGCAAAACTCACGTCGGAAAAAGGCTCGGGGACCGGCCCGAAACTCGGCATTCCTGGCCCGAAAAAGCGGGGGCGTTTGCGGTCCTCCAGGGGGGGGGGGGCAAGAAAAACAACTTATTAGGTAGTAAAAGAGATAACCAGGAGCCGACAGGAAAGAGAACAAGCCGACCGGGCGCCGGGACTGCCCTGTCTCCGTGAACGGCTATCCCAATACCACCCCGGCCTAGAAAAAGAGAGAGAAAAAATTGGAGAAAGGGGATTCTCAAGCGGGTTGGTGGAGGGGGAAGGACCCGTCCGCGATATGGGGGTAAGAAAATTAGAGGTCTCCTTTGTACTGTGGGGACACTCACGACGGCAGGGAAGGAAGGACGGGGACACGTTGAAGGGGGGTCTCCTTCAAGTGAGAACACACCGGTCGGAGGGCGGTCGTTTTAAGTTTAATTATGGCACGGGGGAAAACTGTCTTTAAGTGAACGTTTTTGAGGAGGAAAGGAGGAGGGGAGATCTGAACAGTTACACGGGATAAATCAGGAAATTGAAAACACTCTTAGAGAGGTCGGCCTTCTGCTCCAAACTCTTGCCGGGCACGAGACGTGGAATATCCGTCTCCGTGAATCGCTTCCCATTGGGGCACTCCAGGGTGGTAGAAGACAGATCAATGGGGACCTTCCGTTAGGTTAGGCCTCAGTGTCTCTCCTTGTCGGGGGCTGGAACCTTCGGATCGCGCAAACGGTCAGGAAAAGGGGATCAAAATAAAAGGTTCTACCACCAAAGGGATTGAAGGGGCCAAAGCATCATTGTGCGTGATAAAAGGGGTCGCTTATGTCGGGAAAGAACCAGGGAGGAAAGGCAAACGGAAGGGGTAAGCTTCTGGAAGGAATCACGGACCATCAAGGGGGGGGCACTGCCCAAGCCCCTCTTTCGGCGGGGGAAAAGGTTATTCAGAAGCCAGCGAAGTGAGCGTCACGACACGGAACCGGGGCACAAACCAATGGGGTGGTTTGGTGTCCCTCGAAAACAAAAGTCGGGAGCCTTCGAATGCGCAACGTTTTGTTGACGAAGAGAGGGTGTCAGGAATCTATGGGTATATAGGGAAGAAACGGAGTGTAAGACAAAAGGTCAAAATCCTACTCTCAAAAAGAGGGGCATTACAAAACTGCTAGCCGTTTGTATTAAAGGGGGAGGGGGCGAAAGAATCCCTAGGTGAAGTTCGAAAAGAAAGGAGTTAGTACTCAACAATCGTCGTGGTCAGGAAAACTGGGGCTCCTTGAGGACGCAGAATTATCTTCCACTCTACTAGGGGAAAAAGGTACAAAAAGAAGTCAGATAGAGGCACCAGGAGGGACTTGGCAATTACCTCTTCCGACCGATGGGGCCTGTCCTAATCAGGGACCTCTGCCATTTAAAACTACATAACTGGGAACGTTCCTAAGAAAAAGTAAGAGTCAAAGATCAATTTACGCGATCAAGCGTCCATCTGGAAGAAATAACAAGTCACCCTCTTAGCAACCGGGGGAAAAACCGGACTACCACTATTTGACACGCCTTCGAAGTTAAGTCGCCGGGACGTACGACGAAGATACTGCCCGGTCTATTTCCATTTAGTCAAAGGACGGCTGGGTCTAAGAAAAGTCAAAAACACACCTCCTAGAGGTAGCCGGGGTTAACTTCGCCTGGCCTTCCGCTTTGAGGGGTGAGATACAAGCCGGGGGGGGATCGTAGTAGTAAGAAAACGAAAAGCAAAACCACGGAGGGGCTCGTGCGTGGTAGAGGAAATTTGAAGCGGCTAAACTTTCCTTTTGAAAAACCAAAGGACGCAGGCCTCTCCTTAAAAAATAGCAGGGGAGAGGACTGGAGGGGCTTGAAACTTAATAGCAAAAATTCCACACGTCCACCGGACTTCTATTCATTGACCTACGGGGCACCGACTTCATCAGTCGAGGAGGTGGCTGTGGGGAGGGCCGGGCTGCGTTGGAAGAGTTAGGCCCGTACTCTCGTCATTGGTTTAAATGACGGGAAATATGGTCTTCGTTCTAAAAATATCCGCCTGAGGGGTCTTTGGTGGAAACCCAGTACTCTTAGCAAGGCAGATCAAACATTCTGCCGATCTGGTTCGCGTTTGGGGGGAATCGATCTACCGAAGGAAACTGAATGTGAAGAAGAAGGGAACTTTCACACGGCCTAACTTCGACTGGAAAAAGGGATGGGTATATAGGGAGGAGACTGTGATAGGGGGACGGGCGGGTTGGGCGCAAAAATGGACGACCTCTTTGCTGGTTCATGTGGGCGGGGCTTTCTCTTGATTGGGATGGGCCTCTTCTATCATGTCAGCTTATGAGGGAAATGAGACTTTGAGAATTCTGGGGAACGGGATGAAAAAATTCTTCGGGGCCTTCAAAACATTTACCGGAACGCATCTTCGGTACTGGAAAAGTGAGACTCGGGGGGCCGGGGGGGACCCATCGGTTTTATCCCCCCCCCATGGCCGCGTCTTCTTCTTCAGAGGACTAAACTTCGGAATGGTACTACTCCCCCGCCTTCGGGACAAAAAGAGGGGGAAAACGAGAACAGTCCTAACGGTCTCTACTCAGTTACCGACAAAAGGGGTGAAGAGAATACTAAAGGCTCAGCAACGCGTGGGTCCTGACAGGGTAGATGCTCTTCGCCTGCTCGGGGGTCCACTCAGCAGAAAGGACACTAGACAAGGAAGAGGGGATGTGCTAACTGGAAAAGAGAAGTCTTCACAAACAAGGGGCTTCCTAAAGGGACACAGGTCACTTTCTCGGCGCAGGGATTGAACTACACCACTTAAAGACACCCCACCTTCGACCCTTCACTTCAAGATACCAGGGCTTTCCACAATCCTTCCTTCGACCGGAAAAAAAACGTGAATACGTACCTTCTGAAGGTCGGCGACCTGAAACTCCCAGGGGACGCCACTTCCTTCTGCTTCGGCTTACTCCGGTGTGTCTACAAGTGGGGCGTCCATGGAAGAAGTGCGTGAATACACTTGAAGAATCGCTACACCGGAGAAAACTTCCTTACCTGAAGAAGATGTCGTCCACGTCTCTTAGTCAAACAGAGGCCAAGGCAAGCTATACGTCAGAGGAAGTAAGATAGGGTAGAGGGAACTAACGGTTCTGTATTAACTAATTCAAAAATTAGGAGTCTTTCGTCCTCTCAAGTGCCACTAGGGGAAAGGTTCTGAAAGAGAGAAAGGGACGGAGGTGAGACGAAAGAAAACCGTCCAAGAAACTGACCGGATACTCCCTGCATACTACCCCTTTCCTCTTCCAATAGATGCTGGGAACTTGGTCTACTGCGTACCATAAAGAAAAGCGAAGAGACCGAAATCACGGGTGAATGTTGACGAGGGGAAGGTTACCTTCTCCGCGCAGCTCCTTACCGTAGCAAAGGAACTGCCCTTTTCACTCCCCCAATGATAAGACAAGGGTCAGAGAAGAGGGAAGGTGTGGTATCGCTACCTGCCGACGGAATAGGGCCATGGCCAGAAATGAGGAGAGTCCGCGGTTGCACTTCCCAACGTTCAGACTCTCAAACACAACTAGTATAAAGACGCTGCATCCCGCCTGGAGTCCTCCCGATCAGAAGAAAAAAGCCTGAATGAAGGGGAAGGCAGGCCTGCGGCCACGACCGAGAAAAACCTCGAGAGGGAGGCAACACTTTTTCTTTAATCTGGGCAGGTGGAATTCAGAAGAAACGTCTCCCGTCTATGAAGAAGGGTTTGACTGGGAATCGGGGAACTAAAAAGAAAAGACTGAAAAGTCGTGTGGGTATCCTGCCTCTCACGGGAAGGAAGCCCACGTCACCAGAACGTTTTTTAGGAAGTAAAAATACGCCGGTTGGGCAAAGCACGTCTCTGATGGAACGCTTTTTAATGGAACGTGGGAAGGGGGTTCAAAAGGAGGCCGTTGACTCTCGACTTGGAAACGCGTCAAAAGGCTGCGCGAACGGTAAGGGACCTAATTCGTCGCAGGTCAAGAACCGTTCATACTCTAAATTGCACATACTCGGAACTCTCCGTGATCGGGATTGGAGGGGGGGAAGGGGAAAGGAGACCCATGGACTTTAATGGGTGTAAGGTCCGGGGTTGAAAACCGGTGTCGGTTGAGGGGTCAGCACGACCTTCAAAGTTTATCAAAAACCATCGACTCGTCCAGGGGAGGAAAACACGTCAGCCCAGAACCTTCTGTAATCAGGTGGCGACAGGAAGTGATTTGTCAGACAGTGGAACGGTCAGGTCGGCAGACTCGTTCAGAGTCGGGGCCGTGTAATCGTCTGCAGCGGTCTCCGGGAAGAGGGGCGTTATAAAGGCCTTTAGTATGGCGGGAAATTTTGGGAGGTAGGAAGAAAAGGGTCGCCGGTGTCAATCCGGAAGCAACGGTCAAAAGTTTGTAGTCACCAGGTCCAGCGCACGACCGCCTTTTCGCGGGAAAATAAAGATCGTGTTGTGAAAAAGGCTCTGGGACAGGAAGCCGAAGGAAGAAATGACAATGAAAGTAGAAACACCGAGCATTAACTGTCGAGTCCTTGTCGAAACCCTGGCTGAAAGAGGAAGTCGAGGAGTGAGGAGGAGACCTCTGCTGTCAGGGGAAATTGAGCCTTCTAGTGATCGTCCCGCCGGGGAGGGTCTGCTCCGGCTAATTACGTTAAAGATCGAGAAGGGGCTTCGAGGAACACCGCGAAGGGGAAAATCTTGGCTCGTACCGGACGCTGCGCTCGCCGTGAAAAAACTGGTCGCCGGTCCCGGGCAAATGGGAGAAGAGCCTGATTTCAGTGGCACCTTTCTCAGAACTGAAGACGGGTATTGGACCATCCGTGCCGCGGGGGCATCGGAAGACCCGGAGCAAAAAAAGGCAAAGTACAAAATGGCGACAAAGAAAACCTTCGCGGATCAGGAGTCGCGCCCGTGAATTTGTTCGGGAGGAAGGGGGAAAAAGAATCGGCACAAGGAGGGAGTCAGGTCACTAGGCTTGAGAAGAAAAACAAATAACCAAGCTCATTTCACCAGCAGACCAGGGGTATTACTCCGGCTTCCCTTTGATGTCGGGCGCTCGCGAAAGACGGCGGGGAGAAATAGTTACTAACTACCGACAGGTGAACACCTAGCGTTCCTTCAGGACAAGTCTGCACGGTCCCCTGTTAGGTATGATACCTCTAACCCTGAAGCCTCCAGTGATTCGGGCCCCGATTGGGTAGGTTACAAGACGTGAGTCTTAGTTCTATCAGCTCAGGGGACCTCAAGACCGTTCAACTACCCTAGGTCATCTGTCTTCCGTTGCGGTCTCAGAAAAGTGAAACGAAGGCGGGGTTCGGGCAACACGAAGGACTTCAAGGGGAGAGGGTAGAGGGGTACTCCTTTCCTACTAGGAAAAGGGTGTCCTTGACTCCAGAAAAGAAGGGAGGAAGAGGTCTCAACCGGAGAAGATCGGAGAAACGTGGCGATTCGACTTCTTCGACGGGAAACCAAGGGCGTCTACTACTACCTGGATCGTACGACTAAATGAAAGGACGGAGTAATAGGGGGGAAAGATGGTTTGGGGGGGGGGTTTTGTGGTTTATTGTGTTGTTGGGGTTTGTGGGGTTTGGGTTTTTTTTTGTTGAATGGGGGTGGGGGTGTTTGTGTTTTGGGTTTTGTTGTGGGGTGGGGGGGGAGTTGGTTTTTGTTTTTGGTATTTTTTGTTTTTTGTTGTCGTGTTCGTGGGTGGGGATGATGGGGGTTTGGATTTTTTTTGTGGTTGTCGAAATGAACTGCTCAATCGTGTGAAAGGTGGCGTGCCGCTGTGGGGTGTTCGAGGGGGAGGAGCGGCAAGGAAGGGAGGATTGAGGCCGGACCTTCATCAGTTCGAAAGGGCTCAACTAGGGTGAGTCAGGCCATCGAAGGGGACCTTCGAATTTCCGGAGGGATCCGGCCAAACACGGGGGTAACAGGCATAAACCCAGCTCAGCCCAGTCCTCTGGGATCTAGGCCGTTCGTCGAGTTTTGCCTTTCGTCCTCCCGCGCGTTCTTAAGGGAGGGACCACCGACCACTAAGCCGTGCAGTTCTTAGAAAGAGACTTGGCACAGCGGGGCCACGACCTGACTGAGACGACAAACTTCCCCTGACACGTGCCGAGGCGGAGTCTCCTGCTTTTGAAAAGACGCGGAGCAGAAGAAAAGGGACCCGGCGGCGGTACTCACCTCGCGGTCTTCACACCCCCCACACTTTTCACTTAAAAAAGAAGAGAAATGGGCAGGGGGGGATCGGGACCGCCAAAAACCAACAGGTGGCTAACAACACCGGTGTTACTCACACGACACCGTCGGAGGGACCGAGGGGTCTGCCTAACCGCACGCCTACTAAATTCACAGACGTCGCGGCCGCACGATTAACGTACCTACGGGGGTGGGACCTGAGCGTGACCCCAGTCGCCTTTTGGCACAGCATGGGACCTTAGAGCGGACGCCGGTTCCAGGGGTTTTGAGGTATAAACGCCAGGACTCTTCAACCGGGAAAGGTAGGGGTGTGCTGACCAGCAGACCCAGGGAGGACAACCTAAGAGACTGCTCCAGGGGATTCACATATTAATAAAAAGGGGAAGGGGAACCCACTAAGAAACACTAGGTGAACGAGAGGTTCGGCCACGGTCTCTGACGGGGTCCATTGGAAGGGAGCGGAGCTCGAGTTCCAGTGGAAAAAAGAAACCGGGCGGGGTCGCCGGTTTTATTCTAAACGCCGGAGAAACACGGCACCTTCCACTCCCTAAGAACAAAAATCAGGAAGGCTACGAGGGGGAAAAGGCCCTTCTCAACACCTCGTGACTAAGGACGCTTTGTAGGGGCGACTTAAGCTAGCACCGTAGAGGGGCGGCTCCCTTAAAGGTCGTCTGAAGGGGGGCTTGCTTTAAGGTCTTTAAAAGGAAAAACGGTCCTCGTAGCCTAGGACCGTACCAAAACCGTACGGCCGGAAGGATGGTCAGCAACCACGATTTCGCCATGAGAAGGCTCCACGGTTGAACTCCGTCGACGGGGGGGGTCGTGTCTAACCTGCAGATGGGAGGCGGCCAGGGAGTCCCGGACGGGCACAGGGTCGGCGAGGGAGGAAATTTGAAGTGTCCTTCCTTGTGATCGTCTAAAAAAGTAGTAAGGAGAGAGAGATCCCCGTACCTTCTAAACCCACGGACGTAAGATCCCGCCGCAGGCCGGCTCGGGGCCTGAGGGGTACGTCTTCCGGCAAATCCTACCAAGAGGAGAGAGGTAGAACCCCCAACCCCCCCCCCCCCAGTCTCGAAACCTGGTAGAAGTACCTCATGCGAAAACATGAGGGAAAAGCTCTGACAGTACTGCCTTGGTATGGGTATCTCCAGGATCGATGTCCGCCGTTGACGAATCGCCTTACACTCACAACGTCGGGCAGGGCCCCCGTGCGATAAAAGTGATGGTAGCCGGGGCCGTAGCCACAAAGAACGTGGGTGAGGGCCGCGGGGTGGGAGTCTGGTGTCCTCGATTCCGGAGGGGCGTAAGAGTGAAGTGGACGTGGTGGTTGTGGAAAAATCAGGAGGGGGAATCGCGGCATACCTGTCCCCGGGGGTTCGTCGGCGGAAAAACGGAAACAGGGAAAGCGAGACTGCGTCATCGAATTCAGAAGACCGTCGACACCATTCTAAGGAAAATGACGTCGCCGTGTCGTAGTGAGGTAAGGGACCCACGGGGGTAGAAAATGGAGAATGCGGCGGCAGTAGTGCTCGTCCGGCAGGGGGATGATGCTGGTCAGCCTACTTCAAAGGGGTGGTGTCGCGAAAAAAAGGGAGCTCCAGGCGATCAACCGAAGGGGAACACCCCGGAGTCAACTCTGTCCGGCAGGGGGACGTTGGGGCCCCTTTGGACGTGGGTAAAGATATCTGAAAAAAAACCTTCGGTCCCAGCCGTAACTGGTCCGATGGAGAAAGGTACTTGTGCCCCTCGGTCTTGCGGTGAAAGGGGATCGACCGGGTCGGTTGTTCCTTCAACAAAGGTGTGCCGGTTGTGGGGGTTAAAAAGGGGGGGGGGCGTTCGATAAGGACCGTGACCATGCGTCCACCCGTCCCCGTGGTCAGCTGATGTTAGTCATCGGGAATGTCTATCCGCTGGATGGGGTCGGAAGTCCAACCGAGCAGGCTAGAATCCGCGGAGGACGGCCAGTCGAGGGACCTTAAAAAGAAAAATTAGTAATAGTGGTGGAAAAGCGAGGGTGACGACCTGGTCTAGAAATAGGGAGTTCGTCAAAGGACCACGCCGTAAAGGAATTCTGGTAGGACTTTCAAGAGAACCCAGCTCTTACACCCCCTCATCGGGCCATTACTTTCTAGGGCTGAGAGGCTCTCCGCGGCCCCGCGAGGACGAGGTCTCGGTCCCGGTCCATTCGGCCGCTCAGAAACCTACGTTTCGAGTGAATCAGCCAGCGAACGCCGAATAATTCGACAGCTTGAAAGCTTAAAAGAAAACGAACACGCAAACCAGCTTTCCCTATGACAAGCAAGCCTAACTCTTGGAAGAAACGGAAGCGGCAGGTGGTCCGCCGGGAGAGCCTTAAGCGGATGTATTCCAGTTATCTCTTATCAATCCGCTGATGAATTAGACTTCCGAACACGGGCGACACGCGGGCCATCCCGAGCCGTGGAGTGACTGTCCCTGTGATTTTCCACTGACAAGCCCCGGTGAGGGGGCGACTCGGGTAGCGAGGGGGGGGGAAGAAAACGCGAATCGCTTTGACCCCGTCGTACACCTCCTCCCAAGCCCGTGGGCCCACTGGAAACGTCTCCAGCTCCTTCAACTTGCCTACCCAAAAGCCTCCTCCTGGGTGCTGAAGTCGAGATATGATCTGCGTCGTCTTCATCTAAAAAACGCACTGATCTATTACCTTGGAAAAAACGTGGCCGGAGGGGGAGGGGAATGGTCGCGTTTCCGCAGACTGTTACAAGCTGGCCAGTGTCGTTACCCTGCCTTGTGATCAACGCAGCGGGGGTGACCGTTTACAAACGCACGACGTTTTCTCGTTAGTAAAAAAAAGAAGCGAGGCGGGTTCAGGGGCGGCAGCCGAACTTCAACGGGGAAAGCCGTCAATACACGGCCCTTGGGAAAGAGGCCCGCGGTCCGTGGGGGACCGAAAGTCGCAGATGCTTCGCAGCCCGAAGGGGAGACGACGCCATCGAAGAACGCTATCCGAGCGGTCGGCTCGGAGCGAACTAAAAGGTGTCGCTAGAGGGTCGGGGCCGCTTGGAGGGGGGCACGAGGGGGCGGGGAGGCGGGGAGTCCGAGAGGGCGATCAGTTCAGATAGGCGACTTCTAGTTAGGGATCAGATGCGAACGGCTAAAGTATTCGTCATCGGCTACGTGTACCGTCGAACAGTAGAAGGCGAAAAAAGGCGATCCGCAGCGTTGTCCGGTTGCCACTGAGCACTCCGTAATCTTCTTCTTCTCTACTAATTAGATCGGGGGTCCGCTACTTACACGGCTAGAAACGACATACCTCAAAAAAGAGTCAGGGTCTTGACTGCATAAAACCTACGACGGTCTCCGTCTCATCAGGAGTTTCCAGCGGAACGATCGCCTAGCAGACTACCGTCTCAGACTCAAACCTAGGCACGTCGGCTTCTCGCCTTCTACGGGGGGAAGAACCGCCGACGCAACACAGGAAAAGCGACACTTTCGTGGAAGGCGTGCACACCGTGGCGCCCGTGCCTGCGTAGAGCCATAATTCTTTACTCCAACCCAAAGGGGTGGGTTAAATACACGGGGGGGGGCGAAAGGAACACCGGGAAACACCTCCCTTCAAGGGCCTAACCCTTCACCTGCTACCCCCTCTTTTCTCACACGTGCCTACCGCCACGCATACCTTCTACCAGGGACGGGAGGCTGAAAGGGGACCCGGAGCGTTTACCCATGAACCGTTGAATTTTTACTGCCCTGTTGCATAAAAGAACCAAGGTTATCGCCCTGGAAGTTCTAACCGGTGGGAGAACTAACCGGAAGGGCAGTTTCGGAAAAACAAGACACACGTCGCGAACACTGCAAGACGCTTAAGACACGACCCATGGAGTATCAAATTCGGCCACCGTTTACGTCAGCGAAGGAGATGTACGTCGAGCGTGTGCAAGTTTCAGGCAAGGGTTGGGAAAGGCGACGCATCGGAGAGGGGGACGGCGAGCCGCTTATTACTCTTTCACGGTATCGAAACCGGTGACGAATAACAACTACGGTACAACTGGAAAGAGAACAGGAATAAGAGAAGTCTGGGACGGGATACACCTTCACCGCTCCGGTAAGAACCACGAGGTGACGTGGGCGAAGCTGCGACATACCCTCAGAGTGATCACTTTAGACGGGCGTCGGTGAAGGTTACTCGGAGAAACCGTCGAACGAGATCTCCGTGAAAAATACGGACGGGGCCCTGCCTACAGTTGAAGACAATTTGCAGCATAGAAAACTGTTCACCCCTTTTCGACAGGGGTTGGTTGGGGCTCGCGACCGTCGACGGCGACGGGGGGCCAAGGTGACGGACCGAGGAAGTCGGGGAGCTTGTGAAGACCTACTTTGCG
>Ga0179593_1640043_pt1 | contig 14079 bp, 10 predicted proteins | sample CZODoug2_1_08_16_FD_185931 | JGI IMG/M metagenome (GOLD analysis project Ga0179593, IMG submission 185931) | Vadose zone soil fungal communities from Angelo Coast Range Reserve, California, USA - CZODoug2_1_08_16fungal (PacBio error correction) | ecosystem: Environmental > Terrestrial > Soil >...
TTTTTTTGTCCTATCACTGAAGATCCAAAAAGGTACTCCTTGGAAGTAGAAAGCTAATAGGAGGGGGTGTTCAGTCGAGGGTGGGCTCACTTGGGGGGGGTAAGAAAAGGAGGAGTGAGGAACGGACCTTACGTCTTCTTTACTGGGAAAACGCCGTACAAAAATAAACTAACTGAAGTGGTACTGATAAGATAGAAAGAAGGAACTCCAACTTTTTCCATCTAACCGAAAAAAACCAGGGTCGGCGAGTATGAACACCCAGCTGGAAGTCACTTCACCGACCAGGGGGGGAAACGTAGAAAGCCCCTCGAGGAGAGTACCTTAAATTGTACGTGGAACTAAAAGCCCGTAATTGGGAACGTGGGAGGACCAGGAAGACGCAAGTAAGGAGACGTGCGTCCTAAGAGTCCAAGGTAAGAACTCAGAAGAGCAATAAAAGAAAACGGGGCGTGGTGCCACGCAGCCGGAGGTTGGTACGAAGATTAGAAGAAACTTTAATGGGGGCCTCCTGCAGAGGAAGATTCGGGAGAAAAACCCACCTCGGAGAGCTTCCGGAATTACAAAAAAAGCTTCTGGAATAGTATACGAGAAAAGTGAAGCGAATAAGAGAGACGTACACGGCCCTGTGTGGTACAGGAGGGATGAAAAGAACAAAAAACAGAAAGAAACGTCTTTCACCTAAAGACATGATGCCGAGAAGGAGGGAACTCAGCTGCCGGCAGGCAGCGCAAAGGAAACGGGCAAAGAAGAAATCTGGAGTGACCTTACCCTCTTCCAGCCCACCCAAAAAACGTCTGTAGGAGGGTGTCGGACAGAGGTTTTCGATCTCCCTTGGGGGGAAAAAGAAGAACTAGTTATTCTAACCTACGATCCTACATTTGAAAAAGAGGAAAGGAGGCGCGAGCATCTGCTCGACAATTCCGAAAGGAATACTTGTCACCAAAAAAAGGAAAATCAGCCAAGAGCGCTCCTCCTTTTCAACAGAGATCACCTGAGAAGACCGAGAACTTCTGTTGATTTCTGAAGAACAAAGTCATCACCCGCGAAGTTCCCGTGCTGCTCTGAAAGAGTTGGGGAGGCACGTTTTTGACCACCGAGTTGGAGCGAGGTTTGCCCTCCCTGCTGGGGTGAGTATAAACCCGTCCAAGTAATGTTACACTAATAGGAGGACCACGGCGGGGACGCCAGAACATTCTCTTAAGCCTCAAAATAGGGCGTCCACCCCATGCGCCAAATTTTTCGGCAACATAAAAAGCTAACCGTGAGCAGAGCAGTGGAAATTTAAAAAAAAAAACCACCTCGGCCAAATGTCAGGGGGGAAAAATAGCCTATTGATCGATTCTGCAAGAGAAGTCCGTTTCTGCCAACTAGGAGGACCCAAAAAGAGGGGGGGCCCTTTTCCTTTGAGGTCGTCTTTAGCCGTGCAGCGCCCCTGAGGGGAATTTCACGGGCTTGGTTCCGCGCTCTCCCAAGGCTGGCTTTGTTGTCTTTGGACCAACAAAAAATAAAAAAAAAAAAAATGTCGGCACCCGCCTGGCCTGAAGGTTATCCTTAATATCTTTCCTGGCTCCGTCGCCTTCACAAGGGACTGGAGAGAAGGGCTATACGATCGCTCTTAAAAGAACTACGAAGTTGATACATCTTTGAGGAGCTCTCCGTCTTAATATGTTCGCCTGACGCTGCTCATATTAAAAAATGAATAAAGAAAACCTTGAAGGGATCGAAGGTCAAACATCGGTCGTTAACCCGGCCTCGGAGGCCCGGCTGACGTGGCCAGTTTTACAAATCTGGGGGGGGGAAACCAAAGGATCTTGGGCTGAATATCAGTCGGCTCGACCAGGATGGGGCGAGGGCGTGACTAGAGATCCCCATCGGAGGGGGAAAAATCCCACGGGGTGCTGGGATGAGTTCCAGTGCCTCTAGCAGCAACCACCCGGTGGTAAAGTTTTTTTCTGGCTTTTCCGGTCCGAGGTTGCCATGTCCCTATGGGGGGGATTCCGGCCTACCGTGTCCTCCTCGACGGCCAACTACGAAGACCGCCCGGAGCGCGGGACGCCTCATGGGACACAGAGGTCCCGTCTCCGTTTAACGTTTGGAATGCCCTCACTCGGGGGCGCGCAAGAAAAGGGGAAAGGGCTAAAGCGGGCCCTCGGTCTTCCGGGGAAGGGCCCGCTTTGAACTTGTCCACTTGTCGCCTTTCCGATCCGTCCGGGGTCCGCCGTTTTTCTAACTCGATCCATTGGACTTCCTCTTCCATTCTTGCCCATCCCGAAGAGGGCTAATTCCTGGGCCTAAGCGGGACGTTTTAATGGGACTTACGGGCCTAATAGTGCCCGGGGGGCTCTGAAACCTCTCGGAGGTGGAACTCACGGTACCGGGCATACCCTAAAAGCAGCACGTCCCTTTTTTCAGGAGGTGGAGATACTCATCCCCCCCGACCCGACCCTGCGGCCCCTCTCTCGGAATTCCCTGGGTTCTTGCCACCAGAAAGGGCGTGTCCTGGGTCCAGGCGGCTAGCAGCAAACCCGGTCCAGAGCTTGTGATCAATGTAGGGGAAACCCTGTGATGTCGGCGGCAGTTGACTGAAACGGAAACGCCCGGCTTCTGCCCTCCGTCCGCCCTGCCGTGAACGGGCTCTCGTAACGGCTTGGGCATGGCTTTGGAGGAGTCAGCACCAAAGTTTCTCTCCTTGCAGGGGGGCCGGGGACAATTCGTTTTATTCCGGAATCTCGGGGGAAACCAATGGGGACTCTGCTGCCGCGCTACACTTCAATCCCTTGCATCGGCCGTATACGGACCATCTAAATATCGGGATGACTAACTCTTCACCAGTTTGCTCCGGCGGGGCTCTTTTCCTCAGTCTCCAGCTCTCGGGTCTGCGTGGTCAGGGCGCGTCTGGGGCCCCTTGTGTCCGTTAGAATCTCCGGCTCTCAGGTCGGGTCCCGTCTACTGCGAAAACCCGAAAAAAAAAAAAAGAAAAAGGCCTTGAGTGTCTGATGTAGCTTCATGGAGGAATGTCAAAGCCCCCCTGGACGGGCAGAATAGCGTCCCCCTCTATCACTTACCTCCGACACCTTTTAATAGAACCGAAAGGAAAGAAAAGAGACGGATTCGCCACACTTAATCAGCTGACCACGGTGCAGGAATCACCTATCAGCGAGCCATAAAACAGGACACGCAAACAGTCACTTTTTTCGGGGTGGGGAAGGCGCGCCCAGCGAAAGGTGCACTGCGCTTCGCGGCAGCCGAGTCCGTCAAAGGCTCGTGTAGGACCCGATAATCGGGAAAATCGAGAACGTACTAAAAAAAGGGTTACATCAGGCTGCCATCTAGCAGTACGTCACAGGCCGGGGCAGGGGGAATAATGGAAAAAAAAAAGCTACAACCTTCAAAGGTTTCTGAAAAGAAAAATGCTAAGCTCGTCTCCCAGGCCTACACCAGCCAATGAACCGAACAGAAGAAAACGCCTAATTCATTCAAAAAGTGCACCACAGGGCGTGTCGTATGCCAGGGCGAGGGTTGAAAGTCGGCTAGGAAAAAAACGCGGAACCGGGAAGTGGGGGGGGACTTCTCTTTCACGGTCGTCTCTTGCGGGAAAGAAGAACACATTTCACCTGGGGGTGCAGACCGGGGAGGGGAAAAATGGAGGGGATTCACCTCCTCCTGAGCGCCGCGCTGCGGGGGGGGCAAAAGGGGGAAACGGGAGGTAGGTCGACAAGTCCTAGGGCAAGACGTATAGGTTTAGCAGAAACACCAGGCAAGATCAACCGATTGGAACCGAAAGCACTTCGAGGTCGGCCTGGGACTCCTGTCTGAATAGCCAAGACCTCCTTTCCCTGTGCCGCGGCTAAAAGTCGAACTGGCCTTCACTAAGAGATGGTATGGTAAAAGACAAATTCGTGGCGGGAGGGTTTGGCTGTCAATGAAACGTCTGCCCGGAGGCATGAGGAGAACCAGAAAGACTCGCCGGTCGCTGAAAAGTGCCCGCGGTAGCTAGAAGCAGGTTAAAAAAAGAGAACGCGATCGAAAAAAACACCGCTGGAACAGCCGCTGCATGTAGGAAAAGAAACGGAGACCGCGTCTGAATCGCAGCGCTTTACATAAGTCCCCTCCCATCCTGAGGACTGCGAGGGGGAAAGTAAAAAATGGCTGTTCCACAAACAAAAATGGGGGGAAAGTCACTTCCGGGGAACGTCGAGTTGAAAGGGGGACTGACACGCAAAGAAACCGGGCCAGGCCTTATCGGATTTGTCCAAGTCGAAAAGAAACCGTAGAAGTGTTTCTTCTCAGGAGGGGTATATGATGGGTAAGAAAATTCTACTTTGGAATCTTACGTGAAAACAAATAAACTACTAGCGCAAGGAGACCAATCAAATGTTTCAACCACTCGAAAAGTCTTGGATTCAAATCTGTAGGGGAAAAACGCAAAAAGGAGAAGTCACATTTCACCATTCTCTGACTGGTAAAAGAAAAACGCCCAAGGGGCTACTGCTCGTCGCAGTGGTATACTCGTAAGGGTCTTAAGTCACAGGTACTTGGGAAAGGACATCCGCTCTGGGATGCCTCGCGGGCCGGGTTTTTCGTCCTGCCATCTTTCAAGGGAATGCCCTTGGAGCTTCATTGGGTGCCGATGGGTAAGACGCGCCTGTCTGACGGTCTTCTGGGTCTGTTCTCGGGGACCTGCGGGGCATTCACTTTCCCCTTTGGAATTCACTCCCTTTAGAGTCTCATTGCTTAGAAGTTGAGTCCGTTCCCGAACCGGTCTCCTCGATGAGAGGAAGGGCAAGAACGCTAACACAAATTCTTTCTTCTTGGATCTTCTCTTCGGGGGGGGGGGTCTGGGGAAAACCACGTCACTACTATCACAGTAAAGCATTTTATCGAGTCCGGAAAAAGGGCAGGATAGGTTTCTACGGCTGGTTCCTGCTGTTTAGCTACTATTAAAAGTTTTCTGCATCTCCACCAAGGGGGGGCTTTCCAATCCCCTAGAGAGGAAGAAGGTCCAATCCAGGGCAAACGCCACTGCTTTGGGGGCTGTGAAAGACGCCGAGATGCAGCGGGTGGCGGCAATAGCTCGTCGGAGGGCTGACGAAGGGCCTATGACGATCAAGACCCGGCTGTCTGTAAGTTAGATGGAATAGGAAGTAGGTAAGCTTAGACTTTTTGAAACCACAAAAAAGGGTTTGGTGTTCGGGAGCGAGCAGTAAGCATCAGACCGAGTCAGGCCCGTTAGGAACATACCGTCGAGGATAAAGTTAACCGAGTCCGAATAGGGGGGAAAAAAGGATAAAACTTTCACATTTCGAGGGTCTAATGGCATAACTTTTCGAGGTTCTCTTGCCTAAAAAAAGGGCTCAAGGCTTCCTCATCTGTGTCCTGGAAGGAATGTGAACTTATGCCTTGACGAAGACCTTCGCCCGGCGGGGACCTGCACCAACGGGTTAAAGGGACCACACTTGATCAATCAAAGAGTTGAAAAGAAGGGCTGGAGGGGAAGGGGCATTACTACCAAAAACTGATCACGACCAACCTAGGAAGGCCGGGCTTTTGAGGTCGTAAGTGTTTGTGCTGATCTGCAGTCTTGAGAGAGACAGCAGTCTGGGCTCGCTAAAACCTTTCTTCTTGTCTTTTCCGGGACTACGAAGAAACCTGGACTGGGGAATTCTCTGATGTTTTCTAAAAATTCCACTCCCTGTCAGGGGAAAAGATAGCGGTTTACTCCTTCTGTAGCTTTACAAGCCGCACGGAAAAAGGGAGGGGAGGAAGAACTATTTTCACGTTCGTCTTTCCGGATGAATGGGGGCGCGGGAAGTGTCCGTATTGAAGCTACTTAACAGATTGAGAGGAGGCCGAGCACCGTCCGACGTGGAGGACTTATGACAGAAAGGATGGGAAGGTACGTTCTCGCAACCCGGCGGATCCTTGAGCTTCAAGGGCGCTGATTGGAATCTTACAACGTTCACTGGACGCAGTACGTTGGAAGGCGCCTGTGAACGGACAGACGGTTGGTGGGGGGGGGGGTGGCTTCCGGAGAAAGGGGACGGAAAAAAACGAGCTACGAGGGTGGACGGTGCGGAAGAGCCAGCGCGCAAGCCTCACCAGGCGTCTTGAGCTGGCGAAGTTCGGCCACCTAGGGGACGCCGACCTGTAAAAGCTGAAAAACCCCCCCCCGGGTTGAGGCAGGGGACTCACGCGGGGTCTCTCACAAACGGAAATGAGGGAAAGAGTAAAAAAGGGAGAGAAAGGGAGACCAGTCCACCTCTATAGAGGGACTCGAAGGGAAACAGGAAGGAGGGGGGAATAACTCTGGGAGAACCTCTCTACGCAAGCTGTAAGCAGAAGCCGCTCGCCTCACCGCACCATCGTAGGGAGGCGACCAGTTATGGAAAAGGGAATCCGCTGGCCCCTTCGGAGCTGAAGAGAATTAAGGAACAGGCGAGTTGTTCAGCAAATGATGATCGACCGTCAGCGAGCAAGGGAAAAGCGAAGGGAGGTTGAATCGACCAGCCATCTCCAGGGAACTTTATGTCCATCAAAGGAAAGACGGGACGGTAGGAGCGCTTCCGAGAAACTACAAGGCCGAACGGACAAAGGATTCCCACGGCCTGAGTATCATAACGGAATGCACGCGACCGGCTGTTCGTCCTCTTACAACCGAGTGGGAAGGTAGACGATTACCACTTCTTAGTCCGGTTAGGTACGTTTCCTGGCTCGCCCACCTCAAAGGGCCTTCCAAAGGGCCATTACCCGAGGGATGTTCGGCCAAACCCAAGCCTCCGCCCTGGTCTGGCAAATGAAAATCTACTCGTACATTCCGAAAAGATACCTAAGCAAGATCACCCGGCCAGCACCGGGAAAGCGACAAGGACACGTCGTCCGCCGTTGGTCAAAAAAGGGGGGGATCAAAGGGGGGACCAATGCAGGGGCGGGTCCTCTCATATGCAAGGAGTGCTTGACTGGGGGAGCTCCTCCCTACCACCCTTAGGGGGCTTACCAGGAAAGCCGGCGCGCTCGAAATCCCCCATGGAACGTATATTAAAATTCCTCTGCCATTTACCTTAAACATGTCCGGGGAGAAGGGGATGGCAGAGCGGGACCTCTTCCGTCTTCCTTATCTGAAAAACCGAGCAATTTGATCATTTCAGCTTTTCAGACCAATGCCGTAAATGGGGAACTAGAGATTGTTCCTCAGGGAACAGAATAAGGTCGGAGGACAGCCCGCTACTGTCTCCTCTCCCAAAGCCCACCACATCACTCGCACGTGTTGGGTCACCACGTCAAACAAAGGAGCCTGGCCCGCTAAGCAGGACGCCGGGTCTGCGCCTCTCAGGGCGCCCCGTGCGCGATTCCAAATCACGGGGAAAGGCTAGGCGAACCCATCTCCATCCCCTGAGAATGGGAAATTTCCTCAGCCCCCGCAGCTCGGGGGTGCCCTGGCGGGGAAGAGAAGGTCTTCTGGGTCCTCGGTCAATAGGAGAAGGTATAGAATCAGGGTTGCGACAGAACCGCACCTGCCCAGCGACAGGAAGGAACCGGCTGTATCTCATCTCTGGAAGCGCAGAGGAAAAAAAAAAATAAGCCCCGGGTTTATGGGAGGGGGGGGGGAAAGTGTGAGCCACTACCCTCAGAATATCACGACCAAAGCACGTTTCCTTTATGGAGCAGTAAATCTCCTGCTCTTTTTGTTTTGGCGATTCCTCTTGCCAGGAGAAAGCCGACAGAAAGCGGAATCCAGTTCCGGTCTCAAGTAGAAGTGCGTAACCGCCCCGCAGATTTGGGAGGGAGCGAGGACACCAACAGGCAACTGCCCCCATTTGCCTTCCCCCAAAATTTCGAGAACCTATCCATTCTGTGCCTCAGTACTCCAAATTTTCAAAACCCGTCCGACTCCTCTCTCGTTTCCCCTCGACCGAGAGAGTTCATACCTCTGGATTCGGCAGCCCGCTTACGTATCCACTTGGGGGAAACGGCGGCGCGCCAGCCGCGGGCTGGGACGGCTAACGACGTCCGGGGACAGATCATCAAGGAAAAAACTACCACGACTGTTCTTACACTGCGGGGTGGAACGTAAGCGGGGGGGCTCCCGGCTATTCCGTCGCATTATGGGTCATCCGGCAGCGGCCCATCTACTCAAACAAAACGCAATCGGACCGGACCAGGGGCGATAGGGAGGGACGAGGGGTGGAAAGACACGCCAAGCAGGTCGGAGTCCAGGTCGGCATACCCAGAGGGACAACAGCATCGAAAACGACATGACCGTGGCCGAAAAAATCCTGCTAAACCTTGGAAGCGAGGCAAAAGCAAGGAGACAGGAAAGTCGCGTATTACAAATAGAGGTTCTCACTCGGCCTACAAGGAACTTAGGGAACCGGGTTCAAGGGTTTCAAATGAGGGAGGGGTCTTGGGACCTTCCCAGAACGAAAGGCTCAGAAAAAAAAAAAAGGCAACGTGGCACGGAACGGAAGGACGGGGGAGAGGTAGAGATGAGGGGCAAAAGAAATTCCGACGGTCAAGAAAACTTGAGAAAATACACCCACCTTACCGGAAAACTACTCCTCCAAGGCTCTATCGGGGGAGCGACTCTTAGCTTTCCCAAAAGAATTAAGAATACTCCGTGTATGTCCGGTTTTCACGCGGTGAGTTCTAACTCCAGGATCAAAGGCGTCGGAACCAGGATCCTTGCGGGGAAAGGTGCGGCGCGTAACAAGCGTGGGGGGGGGGGGGGTGGATAAGGGTGGGGACGGGTACCCACCGTGGGGGGGGGGGAGAACAAGAAAAAGCCACAAGACAACACACCCCAAAACTCCCAACACAAAAATTCACCAAAAGTTCCCTCAAACAACAAAAAAAAAAAAAAAAACAGCACACAACCCCACACAAGAAAAAAAAAAAGGGGGGGGGGGGGGACCTTTGCCACTCATCTCGGCGAAAACTCCACGCGGGGGGGGGGGTAACTCCGAGAGAAGGCTTCCAGAAGCCCAAGAAACCGATGCTTCCCTTGGGAGGGCAAAAAAAAAAATTCCTGGCGAGAATCGTGACCAATGCGCAGGTCACCTTTATACAAAAAAAAACGGGAAAATAAGGCTTTGTTCCGAACTGGAAAGGCTATCTTCCGCGAAACAACGGGAAGCCAATTCAACGAATCAGCTTCCAATGGAAGGATGAATAGGTTTGGGACGTAGGCGGGAAGGCAACCCGTCGTGTCTGCAGGAAAAGTTCACAAAGCGTTGGCCACGTAATACGGGGACGTCTGAGGTTCTTCTTTGAAACCTCGTCAAACGGCCAAGGCCAACTGGTTGAAGACGGGCCAAGGGTAAAAAAAGCGATGCTCGCGGAACTTACACTTGAGGTCCATATTCCGAACCCTCTGCTCAGGGGGTCCAAGAAACCTGGCACTTGATCTCTTACATCCGGCAAAAGCTTCTGCTCGCTCGGGGGCAGAAATTGCTACAGCTCTTCTGTTCTTAAAATAACCAAACGACAGACCCGTTCCTCGGAGCCCCGGGGGTTCCTGCCCAACTGAAGGGGTGCACGGCGGGCTTGTGACTGGAGTTTCGGGGGCCACTTTTGAGGGGGGGTGGGTGGTACAACGCACGGAGCCGGGCTTTCGGAAAGGGCGGAATAGGGTCGGCCCTCCAGTTGATGGAGAAGTTGTCTGAGGTGGGCGACGAAAATAGGTAAAAAAAGTCCGGAGGCAAATTCCCAGTGGGGCTGGGCTCTTCCCGCTCTTTCTCCATTCCAAAAAAAAAAACAAGTCGCATGGAGTTTTTCGTCTTTCCTGGCCGCCGGAAGCCGTTCCCTAACGCTAGGGGGGGATCTCTCCTACCGTGGGAAGCGAAAACCGCCGCAATTGCGGGCGGAAATAAAGGCAGGCCATCTAACCGCAAGTAGAACTGGAACAGATTTAAAAGCGCGCACCGCTGGGGGAAAGGAAAAAGCGGCCTACCCTTCCGAGGAAACGTTCTGGTCCCTCCTTTAGGGAAGCAAGAAAACATGGTCCACGGGTTAATTTCCCCTCGCTCTAGGAATCCCGTGATGAGGCAGAAATTAAATACTTTTGACGTCTAGACTCCCCGAAAAACTTTCAAAAAAAAAAAAGAAAACAGAATCGAAATGAAGGAACTTTCTCCTTCGGGTCTATCCGTTTAGGGCTTGGAGAGGTTCCCTCCTCCTGAGTCCCGAGAAATCTCATCGTGCCGACTTACGGGAAGAAAAGCGCGAAAAGGGTTCCGGCCGCGGGAAAGTTCTACCATCTCATAAAAGGGGGCAGGGGAGAACAGTTCGCAGGCAAGAACAAACACTAGGGAAGGAACCTCATAGAACCTTGTCAGAGGAAAAGAAAGTGTTAAGATGGAGAAGTCCAGCAGGGCGTCTCCTCCGAAAATGTAATCTAGAGGGGGCCTGAATTAAGGCACGCAAAAGGAGGAAGGTCTGAAAGGACCACTTACGCAGCTTCCCTTATGACAAGCAGGCTGCCCTTACGGCGCGCTTTAGAACGGAGGCATGAGGCGTCGCGTTCACGACCATGGATTCAGGGGTCAGGACAACAAGGGAGGGGGGAATCGAGGTTCCCTTTTCCGACCATGTGCCAAAGGGGGGTAAATATCGTGTAAAGGTGAACTCTTAAATAAAACGTGCATCTTAACTAGTAAAAGGCAAGGGAGTAAGACTCCTTGGTTTGCCTACAGGGTACCCTCTTGTTCATGAAAAAAGGCACACGAAATAGGTAAAGGCTGGAGTCCTCTCTCGACGGGCGGTAGAGGGCAAAAAAACCAGAAAAAGGAAAAATCGCCACTGGATTCCCAGGACGAAACATGGAGGAAAGGAAGACCGCCCCTTCTGGAGGCAGGAGGTAGGGGCAGGTACAGCATTGGGCTGCAACAAACAATTTAGTGCCTCCTCCTCTTGGGGATAGGAAAAACGCGATCCCTTACTGACATAAAAAAAAGGGGCAATAAACGAAGGAAAAGTTCAGCACGATCAAACTGCTGAAACCACATATCCTATTACCAAAGGGACTATGACACTCACACCATCAGACGACTGGAGGCAAAAAAGTCGACGACTTTTGCAAAAAGCTTGGGGGAAAGACGACTGTCTCAAGAGAAGAAACGCCGACGCCTCGTCTCTAGCTGCAGGCACTCAAGGCGTCGTGTTCCCGCAACCAAAAAAAGGGAGCATTCGAAAACGGACTTCATGCGTCATCAGCTAACAAATCGCCTCGGGCAAAACGGGCAGACGGTGGAGGGGCCACGAAGAACAGGACAGAAAAGTCCCGGGCACAGCTCCCCGGGACAGGCGACTAAACCTACGCCTCTGCCGGAAAAAAGAAGGCACCCCGGCCTGTCAAGTCCCCCACAAATCTTGAGGGTCCTTCTAGCTTTTCAGACCGGAGGCTGTCCGATATGCATGGAAAAAAATGAAAAATTCCAAGGAAACTGGGTGTCGGAATGACCGGCCGGTAACGGTCGAAAGAGGGTGAAAAGGGCCCGAGCCAGGCCTTCAAAAACGGGATGTGGGGGGGGCGGCGAGAAGGGCTAGGAAGCCTTGGCGTGCACCGCGCCGGAAGAGAGCCGGGCTGCGTGCAACGGAGGTCGCACTTTGCGTGATGAGCCCAATGGAAATCAAACGCGGGGTTGGAGAAAACCCCAGGCCGATCCCACGCTTGGCTAGAAACGGGGCAGCCCGGCGCAGGCCTTGACGGACTTGAGAAGGGCAAGGTCAGAGTGAAGAGGCCGAGACGGGTCATCTAAGACGGGGAAATACGGTGCGGCTATGCGGGTTTTGGACCAGGATCAGAGGAGGGACGGTGATTACGATCAGCAGCTCTCCTCGCCGTGGCGCCGGGGAAAAAAAATGTCGTCTAGGCTATAAAAGCGCGGGAGGGGGCACCAGACTACGGATTCCGCCCACCGCCGGACATAAAAGGGGTAGGTCCTGTGCGCCCATCCGCGGTCTCATCTAGCTTACGGGGGGAAGTTGAGACTTTCTGGAAAATCCTTAAAGCAGGGGAGGGAAGTCAGGAAAGTTTGTGCGGGAAGGTCAATTTTAAGGTAAGATCAATAAAGATCCGCCGGAACGTCAATTCCGAGCGGGAGGCGCCGCTCGCCCTACCCGTCGCGCCGCTGTCGGAGGACAAAGCGTGAGGGGGAAGCCCTCGTCGAAAGGTGCCAGGAGACAAGCGAGGATCGCCGCGCCACCGACTGTAGGGGGGGCCCCACCGCGGCCTAAACAGAGTGGGAGGGCTGGTGTAAAAAAGGAACGCTGCGTCTGCAAAGGTGCATCAAGCGAAAGTACGGAAAGAACAGTCAAAAGGGACCGCCGTCAAGTTTATACCGTAGCTGCTGAAGGGGAATCCCCGGGGTCCCGCCGGGCGGGACGACGGATAATTCCTGGGAAATTTTTTCTTTTGATAGGAAAATGGGGCCATTGAGTTCCATACTGGGGAGTGAAAGAGGAGTCTTTGGCAAAAGCCTCTCAGGCTCCGACACTGAGCTGGAGGGTTCTTCCAAAGAACTTAACGGTAAGGTATCCGCATTCGAGGAGGTGGGTTGCTACACTCGCACTCATTACGACAAAGAGAAGCGCGAAGGGGGCTCAGTATCCGGCCATGGGCATTGCTGCTTTATTAAAGTAGCCAAAGGGGCAGGGTCGCACAACCCCTGAAAAACACTAGACCTGGGGCGGGTCTCTGATACTGACTAAAAGAGGTCGAGAGGCCGGGGTCGGTCTTTTCAAACTCTGCTCCGAGTGTCGGAGTCATACTCCAGAGGCAGGGAAGTCGTGGTTAAAAAAAAAATACATGGACACGAAGGGGGGGGGACGGGTCCCTAAGACCGCCGGGGGCGGCCAGGGAGCGAAGGGCTGTAGATCGTATTTCTCCATTACGGCTGAGCACGAAAGATGGGCCTGCACGAGCGGAGAAAACCCTGGATGCGGAGAGTGCCATGAGGAGGGGGACGGCGACGGCACGAACGGACCAAGTGATCTTGATGTTGGGGTCAAAGGGGGCGCGGGGCAAATATGGCATCGATGCCTCTGCAGGAAGTTAGGGAACAGAATAATAGAATACCTGGTCCTTCGAACGATCGGAGAAAATCTCTAAACTGAAAGAACCTTCTCTTTGTGGAACTGCTCTCCTGAACTTTGAGAGTATGGGAGAGGAACGCATCCCGTCTCCATGTAAGTAAATGGTACCTATAAGCCGACTTTCTGAAAGAGATCTATCCGTGAACCGGTTCGGTATTCCTGCGGATTTACCTTTCCTCCTCCGGGGGGGGTCGCACGTGATCCACGATACCGTTGTCCGCGCGTCGGTCGAAATGGAGTAAGGGGGAAGGGAGAGTGATTATCACTTTACCAACTGAACTTAAATTTTCCCGGTGAGAAGGGGATGTCAAGCTTATGAGGACGTTAGGGAGTGGGGGGGGGGGGGGTGGGGGGGGGGGGGGTGGGCGGGTGGGGGGGTGGGGCGGGGGGGGGGGGGGGGGTTGTCTGTGGCGGTGGAGAGACTGAAAAACTTGGAGGCGGGTCGGATACTATCCCGCTTGATGCCTTCCTGATGGGCGCGTGTGGTTGGCGACGGCCACTCCCTCTTCCCCTATTAAGGCGACAGAGGGGAGACGTTACAAATCGAAAAGGGTAGAGCGGGTACTACCAAAGTTTCAAAAGGAGTGCTTGGGGCTTATCTAGATAGTCTTTCATGGGGGGGACTAAAAACGACTGACATGAGAGGAGGCGGCAGCGCTCACGCAAGTGCAGCAGGATGAGGGAATCATGATGCCGTAGGGAAGGGCAGGGTCGCCCGGGATCCTTTCCTCGGTGTCCGCGCGAATGAGGGGAGAGAAAACGTTCTACCTTGAGTAAAGTTTACGAAGTCTCGGGAGAAGTGACAGAGGGAAAAAAGGCAGAGTCTTCTAAACGATTCACCGGGGCCTACTCGGGAAGGATTGGAGGGGGGAAACGCTCTTCAAGCCTTCCATCACACGGCTGGGAAGGAAAAGAGGGAGCGCCAGGTCGGGGGACGCCCAGGCATTTCCGGAGGCGGCCTCTCTAGCCCTACGAGGGGTAAAGCCCTAA
>Ga0179593_1815465_pt1 | contig 14079 bp, 16 predicted proteins | sample CZODoug2_1_08_16_FD_185931 | JGI IMG/M metagenome (GOLD analysis project Ga0179593, IMG submission 185931) | Vadose zone soil fungal communities from Angelo Coast Range Reserve, California, USA - CZODoug2_1_08_16fungal (PacBio error correction) | ecosystem: Environmental > Terrestrial > Soil >...
GGGGGAGAAAAAAAAATGCGGACCTCCACCTCAAAAGACGAGCACTAACCCCTCCGAGGAGAATTCTGGGAGGGGAAAGGGGAGGGGAACTCTTATTCATCAAGGACTCCAGCCTCGGTCCAAAGGACACCGCCGATAATCGATCAGCCTCTTCCTAAAGATCGTACGTAAAGGGTAGTGGGGTAAGAGAACGTACGGTTGGAGGGAAAGGGAGTCCATCGTGCAGAGGGGAACTGGTCGGAGGGTACGCTTCGAGTGAGAGGGGAGGAGCTCGGACGCGGCGAAGGCATGTGACCTGAAGGAGGTCGATCCCGTCCTGAGGAAAAAAAGGAAAGGGACGAGCAGGGGGGAGACAACAACAACAAAAGATAGATATATTAAGAAGGCGAGAAGGGAAAATACGCGTCATTTAAAGGGGGGGTCCCAGCACAGTTTGAGGGACCTCTACGGGGGTCCGAACAGGGGAAGAAGATCGAGGAGCGGGGAAGGCGTAAACCTCTTCGAAAAGAGTTAGGAGAGGGAAGAGCGTTGAATAGGAATGAATGCCTGAGGACGCGGAAAAGGCTGCGCTCGGGAAAGTTCTCTCAAAAGGAGGCCGTAAAGGAAAGAAGGGGCTGGGAGGGGAAGAAGGAGGGGCGCCGGGGAAGTTTGTTCCGTGCTAAAAACGTTTGAGGTAAAAAATGGGGTGTCTCAAGAAAGAAAGCGCGGGGAGCGCGTGCGTCGAAGAGAAAAAAAATGTCTGGACAGCGTGGACCTTTTCCCTGCAAAGGAAAGGGAGGACGGAAGGCGGGCGGGCCGAAAAGGAGAAAGCGCTAAAGACGCCCGACCACCCTAAAGAAGTTACCGCGAGGCGCCAGCCATGCGTAGGAGTGGGCCTAGAAATAACGTGCTCAGAGCTCTCTATAAAGACACTCTTCTCAAGGGGGGGGGGCACGAGAGAGAGGAAGGGATAGGGGCAGAACAGCGACCTCTAATCTCCACGATGGAAGTGATGATCCCTCGGGGGGGGCAGGATTTAAGAAGGCATGCTAAAGTTCCCCACTAATCTCTCGAAAAAGATTCTTCTGATAAGAAGACGATTTCAAGGGGGGGGTAAGGCGTTTCGGAATTTTTTATTAGTATTTAAAGCCGTACGGGGGGGACATCCGGGGTTTCTTTCTAGAAAAATCCGAAGGATGTATAGCGGGGCGGGGGGGGAGCCCCTCCCAAAACGTCTGGCCCTTCGGGGAAGGATGGTCTTTTGGGCAGGAGAACCTTCGTTCTCGGCAGGGCCTCTGGGGAGGTCGGGGGGGGTCGCGAAACATCCTCTGGGGAGAAATTCTCTTGGAAAGAATCCCCTGCAACACAACTTCGCCTAAGGGGAACCTGGGGACCATCGTCTGCGAAACCTCTGCTGAACCGGGGCTGGGGAGGAAAGGGGGGAGAGTCCAGCCGCTGGAGGGCGAACCGTTGTGATGGAAGGGGGGGGGGGGCGAAGTTGAGGGCCCGAGAACTCTTCTTCCCAAAAAACTTCTTATGATGGAGCGGCCCTTTGGTGGGGTTGGGGGTTGAGGCGACGGACTTTCTGTTCCCTGGAAAAAGAAAGGAAATGGCGATCTGTCAGAAGTTGCAGTCCAGAACAGGCTGGAAAAAAGTGGGGTAAAAGGCGCGGGAGGAGATCGGCGAGAGGTATGGGGAAAAGCAGGGGAGAAAAGCCGACCTCACGAGAGGGCGAGCAGGAGGAGCCGGGGGGCGGAAGGCGCGACTCCATCGCAAAAAGACTGTCCTGACACGAGCCGCCTAATAAAAGGAATAGGGGGCTGGGGGGAGCACCACCCTACTCCTCCCGCACTATCGCGGAACAAAGCGGGCGGGGGGACACATCCGATTCCTTCACCTCCATGGTAGGGGGATGGATCAGCGCTCTCGAACAGAACAAGAAGGGGGCTAATGATGTAAGGGGCTTAAGCCAGTGAAGGGGGGACCTCCCGGGGGGGGACTTTCCGGAGACCTGCTCGTGCAGAAAAATGGGGGGGTCGGGCGAGAGGGGGCTTTTAAAACAAATTCAGGAGGTAACCACGGTAAAATGCCCTTCCTCTCTAGAATACCGCAGGAGGAGAAAGCCGTGGCTCGCAGGTGAAGAAGGATTTTCTTAAACGTCGAGAGGCAACGCTACCTGACGGGTGGGCCCAGGGGGGGGCCAAGCTGGTTCACTAAGGACGCCGAGTTACTCCAAGCATGGGGCAGGGTGGCCGTTAAACTGCTCAAGAAAACTTTTAGAAAGAAAAAGCGGTTCGAAGAAGACGGGGGGACCGGCGGGGAGAAAACGGCCGAGGAAAGCACGTGCTTTTCGAACGGGGTTGATCGAGCTAAAAAGCGAAACTCAATGTCACAAAGGAGGGAATGGGGGGCGGGATAGAGATACGGCTTCCTAGAGATCGGCCTCGGGAACGTCACCATCTGGGGGAAAGAAAGCAGCTCAGGCGGGGCGGGGACCCAAAAGAGCGCCTACGCCGAAGAAAAAAAGTGCCGCTCTTCCTGCGGATTCTGTCGGGAGAGAAATGCAAGAAGAAGAGGATAGACGAAAGAGTACCAACGAAAAAAAAGGAATGTGATCTTCGTCCAGACACCGCGGCAAGAGAACCGTCAGAGTGGCCCGAAAAAAAACTCAGGGAAGGGAAACCAAGAGAGAGAAAGGAAGGAAAGAGGCCGTGTCTAATCTCCTAGGGGGTCTCTACGATAAAAGGAAGAAGGAAAAACGACGTCGGTTGGAAAAGAAAGAGAGTCGAGCATTTCCTCTGCGGAGAGGGGTCCATAATCCCGAACTTCGTCAAGGAAGGAAGGCGTATTCAGAGCAGGAAGAAGAGGGGGAGGGGGGCAGCCAGAGTCTAAGCTGAAAGCTTCCTGTGTTACCCATCGGATCGAGTCACGACGCGGTCGTCAGAGTAGGGGTTAAAAGACCGCGGGATGAGAAGAAGAAAAGGGGGACCTCTTATCGATCTCTATCACAAAGGAGCCCTTTGGGAGGAACAGGGGGCCGAGGAGCTGCCGAGGCCGTAGAAAAAACCTGTGTCCGCGGCGAAGGAAAAAAAAGAGTAAAGGGACGTGCGAGGGGGGAAAGGGGGGGACCTGTTGAAAAAAACACCAGAAGGCGAAGTTGAGGAGATCACTCGGCCTCCCGAAGAGGGAGGGAAGCTGCCAGGAGGATCGCGTCATGGTTGAAGAATCGACCGCCCGTTCTCGGCTAGAAGGGGTCGGAAGCCGAAATGAGTCGAATTCCGGGAGGCCCGGCTTCTCTCTCAGAAAGAAATCGCAAGTCCCGGGGAGACCGGGGCCGACTTGGGAGGCCCTCCCCTCTGTGCCAAGGGGGGAGAGGACATGGCTTTCAGGAAAATCCACGGGGGGGTCAGGAGGTGTCACCTTCCACTTACCGGACCGAAAAGAAAAGGTTTTCCTCTTTTATTCGAGAGTACATGCGTTGCAAGGATGGAAGATGGTGCGAAAGTTGGGGGGCAAAGAGTTCTTTCTAGAAATCTTTAAAAATTTTTCGGTTAGAAATCGGTTCATTCGGTAAAAACGTGGACCTGGAAGGAGCTTTATTTAGACTTTGAAAAGTATCATCTTGAATCGGCACCAGAGGGAAGGGTGAAGAAAACGTCTATCTGGAAAAGAAACTCCCTCAAGGAAAGAACTGCCGGAATTTAAACGCCTGGCCGGTTTGCGATTACTGGAAGGAATGTCCGGTCAGAGAAAAGGGGGTCCTCTTTCACCTCCTTCCTGAAACATCAGCTGGTAGAGTGGCCGAAAAATAGGTATGCACGACGAAAGAAGGGGGGAATGGGATTTCGATCCGTTATATCCTCCCAATGGACTCTTAGTTCGCATGTACCGGGGAACGACATGAGGGAGTGGGGGGGGCGGGGGGCCGGAAGAAGAGATCCGGGTGTTCTTGCTTCAGAAGAAGGGGGGGGTGCTTGGGGAAGCGAGGATCCAAGGTCCATCATCTCGAAGTTCCAGGGAGGAAGAAGGCGGAGCGGTGGAAAGAGAAGGGGCAGGGATCCAAGAAGGGGTCTGGCCGGGCATGAAGAGAACACCTTCCTTCTTCAGCAGAAGGGGGGGGTCGAGAGTCTATAGAAAGGATCCTCCATCCGAAGGACTTCTCACCCCAAGCCGAGAAGATAATTAGTCATCATGAGTCCCGGAGGTAAGAAGGCGGGGGGGGGGGAGAGGGGGTTACCTCCATAAGGGTCCCATTATCAAGGGGGAAATGTCGATTCTCAGGAGAATAGGGGGGCATGGGGGGAGCCGGTTTGTATGCCAGAAGCCGTTCTTCTTTTGGGGAAAATAGAGAAGACAACTTGAAAAGAGAGGTATCGAGCTAGAGGAAGGAGGGAGATCAACTTATGAGAAGGGCTCTATTAGAATTTCTGCCAGCGAAACAAGAGAGGCAGTCTCTTTGGGAGGGGGGGGAGTCGGGGGAGAAGCTTCGACCAGAGCAGGTCCGTAACGTCCCCGGAGAAAATGCGGACGGCCTAGAAAAAGAGGGGCGAAGGTGAACAGACCAGAGGAGGAGCCGCGCAAAGCGTCGAGAGGGAAGGGGGAGACGAGGGGGGGGGAAAAGGGACGGGGGGGGCCAAACACCAGTTCTTTGGTCGGAAGAGAAGAAAAAAAGGGGGGCCAAAATTCGAAAGGCCCTCTTTCCTTTCCGTCAGAAAGCCCTCATCGGGCGATCGATCTTCAGAATTAAAGGGATAACGAGGGATCGTGAATCCTTCAGGGAAATACCATCTCAGAAAAGAATGGTGGCGGGGCTCGAGTAGGCAATCTTTCCGCAGGGTATACCGTTCCTGCAGGAGAGGGGTCTAACAAGGAGTGGGGGCCCAAGATTCTAGTGGTCACACTTAATCTTAAGAGGAAGATCAAGGTGGGATCGAAGCAATACTAGTCAACAACAACAACTTATGTCTAGTACCGTACCTTCTATTACTGGAGATAATGGTGGTCGGTCCCCGAGTAAGTTCTCCTCTCGGGCTATTGGGTGAAAAAACGACCCTTCAAGGTGTGGTATAAGAGACGCTTTACAGAAGAAACAACGGCTCCCGCAAAAAGTCGGGGGCGAGATGGTACTTCGCGGGGGCTTTGGATGCTCTCAAGATGCTGCCAGAGGGGATCGGGGCGGGGTTAGGGACGTCTTCCAGATGAAGGACCTTCCCACTAAAGAGGAGAAGAGGAGCAGGGGGAGTGCTCTACCAAGAGAAGGGTGTATTTCCTCCATGTGAGAGGGAGAATAGGCTCACGGGAATCGAAGCTCTAGAAAGGGAAGGACACTTTCACGTGTGAGGATTTCCGAGAAATAAAGGGAAGACTGCCTTTAAGGGAATGAAGCGGAGTCACCGAAGACCCTACCACTCCGAAAAAGGTTCCTTGTGGAAACCTTGCAGAAGAAACGACAGGAGCGTTCTCCCTCGAGGCAACTGCGTGCGAGAAAAAGCGCTCGATCTCGACAAGTTTTATTCCTCTAAAAACACCTCACAGCAGGAGAAACTGGAAATCCAACCTAAAAAAAAGAGGGAGCCCGCGGAAAAGAGAGTGCCGTTGATCAGGGAAAGGGCTGTCACCACCGAAAGGAAGAAAAGACTTGCTTACGGGCTGACAAAAAGGAACTGGTTTTTAGGCTGGGTGGTCAGGGGGGGCTTGGCGGATGCGATGATCGGGGGGGGTAGTACGACCTTAGTCCTTGCCGGGACTCAGGAGGGTGGCTGGGAGGGGGCTTAAAGAGTCATGGCCTGCTTTGAATAGTTGGAAAAAAAAAAAGCCTTCTTCTATTCACCAAGGAACCTCTCATCTCGAAATGGAGGGGGCGAGGTCTTCCTAAAGGGGGGGAAAAGAGGCGCCGCCCGCACGAATTAAAGCTATAAAGAAGGAATTCTCGTGGTGAAGTACGGGGCTAGACTACGATTCCACCTCTGCGGGAGGTAGAGAAGGAGCTCCCTTCCAAGATTCGTCCCAGGGGAAAAAAGAGGCTTCAATAAAAGAAGACGGGCTGGAGAGTTGTCGGCCGTGCGGACCACTTCTTTGCGAGAAAAAGGTCTCGTTGCATTAAGAAAAAGAGGAATGAAAAGACGTTGGATGAAATTACAGGCGAGCGGCGGCTGGGTGCCTCTCGGGGGCCCAAGAGAGGGGGTCCTCCTACACAGAACGGGGGGGGGTGCCTATCAAGAAATAAAATGGAGCACCTGGGAGAGGAGGACAAACGCCCGCGGAACAGAACTTTTCGACGCCTGCCGAACCAAGAAGAGCTGACGAGGGATGAAGGGGAACTCGAAAGGACCGAGGGCCCGAGAAAAAAAAACTCACCCTCGGGAAAAGCCTTGACCCGAGGGTGTCCTATGAAGGGTCGGTTGTCGCAGGGAACTCGAGGGGGGCGAATTCTCGTTCCCCGGAGAAGGTTCCCACATTGTACTTTGAAGGGGGAAGAGTAAGAAAGGAAGGTCAGGGGAACAGAAGGAGGGAACTCGTTGAGGGGGAAGGGAAAAACTTCTTCGGGAGAAAGGCGTCGCTGGAACGGGAAGACGGGGGGTGATCTAAGACCAACCTGGCTACTCCTTTTGCTCCTATGTGAAGGGGAAGAGCACGGGGAGAAACGCATCGGCAAAAGAGGGAAATTACCGGGGGACAGTTCCCTACCGGTTTTCAAGCGGGAAGGAAGCTCCGTATTGGGAGACGAAGAAAGTAGGCGACTTACTGGAAAAAGGCGCACCGAAGTTACGCCCAGAGGGAAAAAAAAGGACTCTTACCCGAGAGCGCTAAGGGACCAAACAACGCCTGTTTCACCGGAAAGAGCTCGTCCATCACTATTAAAGTGAGATTCATCAAGAAAAGGACGGGGTCGAGGAACGGCGATAAGTTTATCTAGGGAAACACAAAGTCTCCGACCTCGACACGCGGGACTAAAGGGCGACCCTGTCGTGATAAGAATAGAGAGAACTATCTACGCCGAAACTTTCCTGCAGCAAAAAGGAGTGGGCCGCTTTCTTCTGAGGGGGGCCAGGTATGCTCTAAGGAAGAAGGCGGAACTTAGAGCCTCCCCGAGGAGGGGAGCGCTTTCCTATGAAGGAGGATCAGATTCTTCCACTGAAGAAAGGAAAGGAGGGGTTTCGAGAGGGGGCCCGAACGGAATCCATATATAAAAGAGAGGAGAAACTTATTATTATAAAAAGCGGTTCTTTTTTGGAAGAGGGTCAGAGAGCCACCTCAGAGTGGAAAAGTGGAGAAAGGGGAGAAAATTCAGCGGGGAAAAGAAGGATTTTTACTCTAAAAAAATCTAGAGATGAAAAGCGATCTGGAGAGAAGAGTTGCAGGAGGGGTACAGAAGCCCACTCAGGGGGAATCTTCTCACGGAATGGCGCGCTGGGGAAAAAAGGTTCGCAAAAAAAGAGAACCAGGGTATGAAGGAGCTGTCGGCGACCAGCGGGGGGAATCTCTCTATCGAAACAGATCGAAGGGCAAAGAGAATCCGGAGAAGGCAGGGGGATAAAAGGATCAGGGACCTATTTAGGGGAAGACTATCCGATCACCGAATCTTTCTAACATGGAGTACGCTTCCGAGGAATGAGCGACGGGTACAGAATCCATCCTTTCGTAAAAAAGGGCGCTTTTCGAAGTTGGCCTGTCAACAAGTCAGGGGGCTTCCTGTGATCGCTGAGGGGAAAGAAAGAAAGGTTCTCTTGTAGTCTTGGAAGGAATAGGGGGTTCAAGAGAAAACGTTGACGATCTAGAAGTTCTCTTGGAGCTCTCGCCGAGCGAAAACGGGCTTCTAATGACAGGGGGTGGTGGGGAGAGGTGGAGAAGTCCCTTCAGGGTTACCGGGGGGGGACGAATTTGGAGAAAAAAAGAGGGGAGCTCCCCATTTTTCGAGGTCCCTTCACTTAAAAAAGTTTCCAAAGGAAGGGGTAAGAGGTAGCCATGGAGCGATTTATTCTTATTCCTAAAGAGGGCAGGGGTTCAAGGAAGGTAAGAGGGGGTTCGGAAGGGCCCTCGTGCGTCGCGGGAAGGGGACACGTCTATTTGTGTCTTTTCATTCAGGTTAAGGAAGCGGCGCTTTATGAGGAAAAAGGGACGACCGGATGGGGATAAGAACCGAGCCGTGGAGAAACGTCCCTGTTCTATCTGGGAAGACACACGGGGGGGGGGAGCCCGCCGTCGAAAGGGCCTTCCATGGAAAAACCTTTGGAGGGGGAAAGGCACCTCTAACGGGGGAAAGGGGGGGTGAGGAGGGGGGGGGGGGGGAGGGAAGGGGAGGGGGGTGAGTGGGGAGGGGGATGGAGGTGGGTGGGTGGTGAGAAAAGGAGGGGGGGGGGGGGAGGAGGAGAGATAGGTGGGGAGGGCGAAAGAAAAGAGCCCTCTTTTTTCCTAAGGAAAGGGGAAACACTTACAATCGCATCATGAGTTTCTATTTGAAGAAAGGTATGCACTACTAAGACGGGTTGGGTAGGGAGACTCCTCCATTATCTCGGGAGCCCCTCTTTTGACGAGCAGTACCGTGGACAGCTCCTGGCCGCTGTCGGGAAAAGCCAAGAAATCCTGGTCAGGGGTGCCGGGGAGGGCGAAGGCAGGGGCGTGGGGGGTTATACCACAAGCCCTCTAGAATCAGCTTCGCAGGAGAGCGAGAAGCGAGCCATTTTCGCGGAAAGGCAAAATGAGGGGTCTCAAGGAAATCCATATCACGCAGGAAAAAAAAGGTCCCCCCCGTTTCGGAGTCATCACGCTTCTTCGTCCCAAAGAAAACGAAGAACCGACTCCTTTCGTAAACAAGAGTAGGGGGGAAGAGACTCAGATCATTCTCATACGAAACCGCTGCAAAAACCCTGCGCAGCGGGCCCCGCCAGAATCCCCTTTCCTTCTTCGAGGAAGACGTCCCTGTCCTAACAGACGGGCGCTCGGCTTAGAAATCGGGAAAGAGAAGTATCACCGGATCCATTGTCGCTGCGTATCTCCGGGGGCGCAAAGAGTGGAGGCCAGCTCGAGGAAAGTCGGTTTGTATCCCGCAGGCCCTCCACACTTGGGAGAAGAGTGTAGTCCTCTATCTAAGAGAGGGGGAGGGGGGAGCAGGTTAGGGGAGAGACGAAGAAGAGAAAACTTCTCCATCTCACCATAAAGGTTTTGAGGGAAAGGGATGTCTTGGGAACGCTGTGGGCGGGACACAGAAGTAAAGTCTCCGTAAGGAAGGCAGGAATGCTATACCACCTTTAAATCTTCAAGACCATGAGGAAGACTTAGGTGCAAAAAAGAAAAAGTCCTAGCTGCCGCCATGATGGGAACTCCACCTCGAAACCCGGCGGTGGAGAAAAAAAACGGTCGAAGGGGGGAAACTCTCTACGAAAAGTTCCGGAAGAAGGGGGGAGACTTCCCGAAGAACCGAAGGGAGGAAGCTTCCCGATCGACAAGGACCCCTGAGTACGCGGGGGGGACGCAAAAAGCCGGTGACGCCTCTTTTTGGGAAGTACTATCTTGCGCAAGGCTCTCTGAAAAACTTCGGCCGGCGATGTCGAACCCCTCTTCCTCTCATTTGCGGAAATCGTGGACCCGCGTAGGCGGAAATGGGGCCCTGGAAAAGGACTATCTCAGAAAAAGAGAAAAAGGAAAATAGAGAGAGGGACTTTATCGAACTACTCAAAGGTCCCCGCGGTGCGGACACTTGGTGGGCGCGATTTGGGGGGGCGACCTCTAAACGCCGACGTTGGGAAAGAGAGAGGTCGGCATAGTCCACCGCGGAGAGAAAGAAAAAGAAAGAGATGTCATCTCTGTGGGGAGACTCTTCCGAGGACGCGGCGAAAAAAAAGGGAAGATTCTGGCGCGAATGAGAGGGGTCAAGAGAACAAACGTTTGAAGAGCCCTATTCTTCGAAGCTACCGGGAGAAGGAAAAAGCACTTTTTAGGTGGAAGGGGAAAAAGGGGTCTCAAACTAGACGCACGGACCTAGCAAGAGAACGACAGGGGCTGGAGGGGGCTGGACAGCTTTCACTTTCGAAGTAAAGAGAAGGACAAATAATCTTTACTGGACGGAGTTTTCGGAGCTCTTCAACGCAGAACAGAAGACCTACCACCAAAAGGGACTTTTAGAAAGGGAAGCCGAGCTCCCGCCAGAAGGAGCACCTCTACCTTCTCTCCCGCCAGCGAGAGAAGAGAGAAGAGTCTCATGTGGGGCGCGATGAGGAGTCTGGTGAAAAAGCCTAAAGAAAAGGGAGGATGGCCTCCAAGATCCTGGATAATGAATCCCCTCTGAGGGAACTGGCGTGGGTACGAGGAGGGGATCGATATTGCGACCACCGACTCTCAGAGACGTTCTGCTTCGAGGAAGAGGGTCACGCAGGGTTCGAAGGGTGGAAAAGAGTGGCGGATGAGGGTTGATATCGATGCTTGAGGAGGTGCTGTCGGGGGGCTGGACCCTACTTTGCTGGATCGGACTGAAAGGGGACCGGACTGTCTGGTCCTGGGATTCGAGACAAAGGAGAAGGAGTCCTAGCACACGGAAAGGAAAACGAAAGCGAGGGAAGAGGGGGAAGGAAAAGTAGAGGGCGATGGAGGAAAAAAAAAAAGAACGGCTTCTCCTCCCGGAGGTCTTCTCTAATCGGAAAAAAAGTGGGGAACCTTTCCGGAGAGGGAAAGAAAAAAGAGAGGTGGACCCGAAGGGAAAGAGAACATAAGGAGTTGTCAGAAAAAAGATTCTTCTTTCATAACGGCTGCTTATCCTGATGAGAGGGTAGAGGCCGTTCTGTGCACGACCAGAAAGAAGGAAAGGACCATGGAAAAGGGAACTCCTCTCCGAACACTTTTAAATGAAGAAGAGGAGATGGTAAGGAGGGGACGGGCCAACTCGACCGGGGAAAAAACCTCACTTAGGCTTATCCCTCCGGAGAGGGGAGCGAAATAAGAGAACTGTCCCGGCGGGGGTAGACCGAGTGGGGTGAAAAGCCCCCATAGCCGGCAAAACCGCTCCTCCGAAGGAAGTCTCACCCTCGTAAGAAAAAATTGGGGAAACGCCATTTCCGTGAAAATAAAAAACGCGACCAGGGGACCCTAAGGGAAATGGGCGAATTCGGGTCCGTTGACTTTGCACGGGCCTTCAGGAACCATGATAGGAAAAAAGAGCGAAATCGTTTCAGGGGAAGAGAAAAGTGAGGGAGGTCGATGCAAGGCGCGCTGACTAAAGGGGGGAAGAAAGAATCCTACGAAAAACCTATTTGCGGAGAAGAATCTCCGCGATCGTCAACGGAAAACGTGTCCCCGAAAAAAAGAGTGGTTCAATCTCACCGAAGAGAATTTCTCTAAAGGACGCTCAAGGGAGTTGGGGTCCGGGAGCTGAGCAAAAGGAGGAAACGTTTACGCCTCTGCTGAACTCGGGGACTAGAATCTATACGCGGGCCACACCAGCACTTCCTGGTAGGACCAGAAGGCGGGCGGTGGGGGAAAAAACTCAGAGGTCACGAGGAAAAAAAAAGCGTCTCCTCCCGCGGAATTGAACATCCCGAAGAGGGACGCGTTGAGCTCGCAAGCAAAAAGAACCCCGGGTGGGAAAAGAGCCCGGAAATCGACTAAAGGGCTACCCGGCGCTGAAATCCACCACGTACAAATAGAGAGTGGGCCGAGTGCAAAGGAGAGGGAAACGGGAGGCGAAGGAAGTAACTTCTTCGGGGGAAAAAATACCACCGGGGCTTTCCTCTGAAGTGAATAAAAAAGGAAATTAGGAACTTGAACACACCTGGCGGGGGGGACGAGAGAGGAGGGCAGACAGGAAGCATCAGAAAGAAAAGGGAGTAGGTAAACTATAGAGATTGCGGGAAAATCTTCCGGGTCAAGCGCCAGAAGAGGGGGGGCCCAGTTTCAGAAGGGCAGGAAAGCAAATGCATCAAAAAGTGGGAATCGCGGCGGAAAAGAGGAAAAAAAAAAAGGCCTCTCTCTTATGAGGGACAAATCCCGATTCCAGAAAGCAACTGCTTCACGTGGGAAGGGAGGGAAGGAGAAAGCGACGGGGTCGACAGCAGAGCTTCTGCCACTACCCCAATAGGGGGAGTTTAGATTCTATGATAAAACGGGAGGCCAAAAGGGCCAGAGGAAGCAAGGGGAGAAAGGAGACGAGAAATTTAATCGGTCTCATTAAGAGAGGAAGGCCGGACTCTGAAATGAGGAAGAAGTGATGGGGACTGGACGATGAAAGAAAGGAATCCTTTTTACGAGAATAACCTTTTGAGATGCGCAGCCCGGTGGTAAGGGCCAAGAGGAATGTCGGAGAGAACCGGCGAGGGAAAAAGGGCCGCTTTTAAACGACGTCGGACTCGAGCGTGGGCAAGGGACGATCTCGGGGAAAAAAAAGTTCTCTCGGTATAAGGGGAGAATCGAGAAAAAGGGAGGGCGAGGGGGGACCGGGAGAGGAAAAGAGAGGAGGGACGGTCAAGAGGAGGATTTTACCTCCGGAGGGGGAGAGGGACCCTCAACGAGTGACAGACGTCCCAGGAAGGGGGACTTCCTGACGGCCCGTACAAGAAGTTCACCCGTCCACGGACTATAATTCGAAGTCGTTTTCGGGGGGGAATGGCCGAGCAGGGATTCAAAACATGTCTTTAGGTTAATAGGGTGGGGTGCGTCTTCGGGGGTGCGGACATCGAGCAGGCGTCGGGGGAAGGTCCGTCTAATTGTTCTGAGACCTTGCATTGGAGAAAGTTACAGGCTTCCAAAAAAAATGGAGTCAGCGCAAGGGGCCGTTCTTTATCAGCGTCGGAAAAGGGAGGCCGTGAGTCTGGCGGAACGGGTCTAGGGAGTGTAGGACGAGAGCTGCCAGAAAGGCCCCTAGAATCGGGAGGGGGGGCCGAGAACGCTGGTCAAACGGAGGACTTCAAGACGAGTCAAGTCAGGAGGCACGAGGTGTCCTCAGAAGGCCTTACATCGCAAAGAATATCTTTGCGATGGGCATCGTTCTTCAAGAGCAAAAGGTGGTGGCCTGGAAGAGATCACATCCTGATCCTTGAAAAAAAAAACGGTTACTCCTAGGAAAGATTTTCAACCACGAGCCGCTTCGGAAAAAGATAGGCGGGGGCAGAGGAGGTGCGGGGGCGAAGAAAGCTTTTTTTATACGCCCGGGCGATAAATGTCAGGTTCCTAAGCAAAAAGAGGGTGGGCGAGAGGGGCGAAGGTGAAAAAAGACACGCATAATGTCCCTTTTCGGCGCAGTAAGGAGAAGAAAACGGCGTACCCTTTCTCGGGGGAGACCATCAGAAAAGGAATCTTTCCTCAATCACTATCATAGGGGGGGGAAAAAAAAAAAAAAGGCTTCCCGTCCACAGGAGAAGAAAAATAGAGGGGGCCAGTCAAGGCATCAGCACGTCAGAGGAAGCTCTCTTCTGGGGCGATCTCTAAGAAAGTAATTTCCCGGGGGGCGGATAAAGGGTGGAGAGGTTGGGGCTGGCTCCTGCTTGAGCCATCTACTAGATAGAAGCCAAATGGGAAAATAACGAGATAGAGAGAAAAAGAAAGTAGTAACCGTCGAGGTGGGGCTTTCTACTGAGGAAAAAACAGAAGGAATCCTGTCCTGATAGGTGGAGGGGTAGTCGGTGGGGGAGGAGGAGACACAGCTCGTCGTCCACGATTCATCTTGCATGGAGAATAGCACGTGGAAAAGCTTAACGAGGAGAAAAGGAAGGAAAAGGGCGCTCTAAACTCGCGGAGGGGGAAGATAGCGTCTTATTGAGAGGGAGCAGTGGGGGAAAAATCGAAAGTTCGGGGAAAGAACACCCTGGAAGGGAGGCACCTCTCTGAAAGAAAGAATAGGGAATTTCCGGGAAAGGGAAAGGAACGGGGACGCCTCGGAAAAGATCTCCTAAAATCTTAACTGAGCTCCGCCTGGAATACAGTAGAGGGAAAGGGAAACACTCGCCTTCTCCGGTGTGGGCGGGTCAGTGTCCGTAAGGGACTCCTCGGAAAACCCCTACGGACGGCCTTTTCTCGAGTGGGGGGGGGGGGGAAAATCGGAAAAATTTTCTTCGGAGGGATCACTAGGGAGGAAGAAACGCTTATTGAGATGCCGGGCCTAAAAGGAGATCCAGG
>Ga0179593_1275073_pt1 | contig 14076 bp, 10 predicted proteins | sample CZODoug2_1_08_16_FD_185931 | JGI IMG/M metagenome (GOLD analysis project Ga0179593, IMG submission 185931) | Vadose zone soil fungal communities from Angelo Coast Range Reserve, California, USA - CZODoug2_1_08_16fungal (PacBio error correction) | ecosystem: Environmental > Terrestrial > Soil >...
AGGGCGTCCGCCCGGGAACTTAACTCATCCCGCCAAGAAACCGGAAACTTGGCAAGATGTGGTGTGGTGGTCTCACCAAGGAGGACGGTGGTTTTAAGGGCTACCGGTCACCAGTCGCATGGCGAGTATTCGAAGGGAACCTTTACCAACCCCGTTTACAGGAAAGGGAAGGATGGCTCGACAGGGCTTAGTCCAAAGCTGAAAACGAACCATCTTGGGTGTGGGGGGGAGTCAAAGTCTCACTCAAGAAGAACCGAGTCAAATAAATCGGCGGGGGGGGGGGGAATTTCCATGCAAGGAAACGAATATAACGAAAGGAAAAAAAAGGGGAAAGTGTATGATCACAGGTTTGAGGGTGAGGTGTTCGCCCCAAAAAGCAAATCAGTAGGGGGGATTGGTCCTGCAAGAATACTTAGCCAGGGGGAGGTCAAGGTTCAAAAGGGTAGGGGGGGGACCCCGGAACGCACAGACGCTGGGGATTCAACTCTGGGGACGGTAGAGCCTCTTTTGGGGTTAGAGCGGGGAATCAAAAATCGAATTTTCGTTTGCTTATTTAAGGGGAAGAATCAGCGGGAGAAAATTTCAATCGGACGCATTTCCTTATGGGGACTGCAGCAGAAAGGAAGAAGTCAGGAGTGGGGTTGGAGGGGAGTGACGATCCAGGAAAAATATATGGGCGGGTGCGCCTGGGTCTTCCAGATGGTGAACGCGGGCGCATAGACTCAGAAAATGAGAAAGAAACCCATAAAGTCAACTGACCTACCATGGGCACGTGTTTTGCGCATGAAAACAAGGGAAGGGAACGTTAATCATGACTAGGGGGATGTTGATGTCATCCTCCCCATTTGCATCTGACGCTGGTAACGTCCAATGGTAGGGTCGGACAAGTCAAAGTGAACAACCAGACAAAGCAAGTGAAAATTTGGGGGCCGGGGAAAGAAAAAAAAAAGGGAAAGGTTTACCGTAAGGGGGCATCTTTTTTTTGGTTGGAGGCAACGCGCCGTGTTAGGAGAGACAAGGCCACGTTCGGGCATAGTAAAACCCCACCCCTCGTAGAGGGAGTACGTAGGGTGCAAAAAGAGCCGCCGGATAAGAACAAAGGGTGGGAAGAAGGCGGCAGGGGGTTCGATGGAATGGGTTTCCCTGCACAGTGAGCAACTGGGAGAAGGGGGAGCGAGGGGGAAAGGGGATTTCTACTGGATGGTGGTTTTTGTCTGAGGCGGTGGGCAGTGCAAGGGGGGGAAAGGGGCGGGGTCCAACCAACCATGCCCCTAGAAAAGAGCACTGAAAGAGCAAAAGTACGGGGAAGCTGGGAAACAGGAAAGTGCAAACGTCAAAAAGGGGGGGGTAACTTCAAAAAAAAAAAAGAAAGGGGTCTCTTGTCAAAGTAAAGATCGCTCAACAACAACACCTTCCTTCTGCCAAAAGGGATTTGCTTTGTTGAACGCAAGAAACGTAAATACAAACTTCAGGACTGTGTTTAAAAACAAAAACAAATACAACAGCGGCAACCTGGTTACAACCTTGAACAAAGCTGAAGAAAGGGGGGCTCTTGCTTAATAAAGCGCTCAAACTTCAATTGAGGGGGGAAAAAAAAGGCCCGAAAACCCAACTTGAAATGCAAAAGCAGAAACAGATTCAAAACACAAGGACGGAAACGCAGCAGCCGGCACATAGCGTTAGCTTCAACGGAGGAACCATGAAACAAGAAACGGTATAGTCCAAAGGGGTTGGGCTGAAGATATCGCGGCTGCTATGGAAACCCGAACTACGCGACACGGGGGTTGCTGGGGAAAAGAAACAGTAGAGCTAAACGTTTAAGAGCCTTAGGAACGAAGAAGAGGACAAAGAGGCCGTCCTTTCTTTAAAACAAGCCTTTCGGAAGACCCGGAAAACACTTGGGGGGGAGGGGGGAGAGGAAGCTCCAGGAAAACAGCCGTCCAAAAGTCCATGGAAAACAGACCAAAAACAGGGGGGGAACGGTTAACGACTTAAGAATTGTTCTCAAGCAAAAAGAATAGAGGGGCGCAAAGAAGAGGAACCGTGGGGAGGGTCTCCGGGGCAGGGTAGCGGAGGGAAGACCAGGACATAAAGAACGGTAGGCTTGCATCCTACTGCACTGTAAGTCGTACTGGGCCATCGAGAACAAGAATAGAGACGGGAATTGCAGGATAACTTAACATACCGGGGAGCATGGCCCGGAAGGTTTGTTAGAATTAAAGCGGGAAAACACAAAATGGGGAAATCTGCTTCGGAAAAAGAAAAAACAGGGGCACAGACTATAGGGAAAAAAATAGGTAGGGGGGGAACCGGAGCCCTTGCGAAACTCGCAAGACAAATCAAATTGACGAGGAAAAAACCAACCCTGTGGATCAACAAATGCAAGACCTTGCTCCTAGAAAGGGCATACCTGGAAGCAGAGAAAAAAAAAAAAAAAAAGAAAAAGAAAAAAAAAAAAAAAAAAAAAAAATCTTTGACGGAGCCTGCGCTGGTCGGCGGGCGGAAAGCCGTAGAACCGAACAAAAAAGCGTCCGTTCAGATGGCAGCAGATAGACTAGCCCGAGGCCCAGCCACCCGTGTGGGTGGGTTCTATCCAACGGGGATCGTGGGGCCAAGGGACATCTTCAAGGTTAGCTCCTCCACTGAGATGGCGCAAGTCACAAAGGAGTAAAGAGAAGTGTGTACAACAATATCCCCGCATCAGTGTTGCTTGGACTCTTCGGCAAAACGGGCAAGCCTCCGCGCAGGCGGGGATTCCTCTGCTGACGAGTGAAAGAGAAAGTTATACTGTAAAAGAGGGAGCGTGGTTGCTAACGCAGCAGCTAGACGCCCGGGGTAAAAGACTTGTCCAGGGGGGGGGGAAAACAGGGAAAATTTCGCCAAAGGAAGAAACAGTCCGGAATTGAGAAGGGGAAGGAGGTTGGCAAGAAAAAGACTATAAAGGGTTGTCGTTAAAGGGTATCAAGACATACAACTAGAAACGAAGAAACAAGTTCAAACGAGTTGCTGCGTCAACCCAGGAGGGGGAAAAAAAGGGTGGAAACGCAAAAGTAAGACTCAAAAAGAGAAAAGGGGGAACGAGAAAAAAGTTTCACGCACTCTAGATGAATGCAGTACACGAAGCTTAGCAAACTTCGAAAACAGGAGGCCTAAGTGCGCACAAGAGAGAAGAGGGACTGAGAAAAGGCCAGAGGGAACAGGGACCAGCTTCACGGAGAATAACAGCGGACCGTGGCTGAAATGAAACCGTCCGCATATCGGGAGATCAAGTGGGGCTTCTGCCGTCCGACCAGACAAGCTTAAAGAAGCATAGGGGCCGGGTGGAATGAAACACTGGAGTTCAAATCGGACTCCATAATTGGGGGGGCAGTTATTTGCTCAAAAAAAAGGACAAAAAAGGTCTCTGGGGATCCATGCAGCAACCACCTCCTCAGTGAAGGGAGGGGGCTCACCTTACTGATATCGAGCAAAAACCAACGTAGAGGAAATATACCTCAGGTTAATGACCGCCCCAGCACGGCAGGTTCTGGGGAAGAATCAAATCCAGGCTAAGGAGGGTGGAAAGAAGGGATAAACGCTTTCCAGGGAGTTGCCGCTTTACCCCGTAGGAATGTGGGGTAATTCCCACCCCGCCCCGGAGTCGGAGCTTGCCTTGCAAGAACGGGAAAACTTCGTTAGACGAAAGGGGGAACGTGATGGTAGGGGGACACGGGGAGAGAAAGGTCGTAAGATGATGGCTGGCCTCCCCTTCGCGTCATGTTCGCTAGCTATTGGAAAAGGCTCCCATGTTTGAGAAAGGGTTGCGTCAGCTTCGCTAATGCAACTGAAGCGATGAGTAGGGGGGGACTGGCGTACTGGGAAAGTTGAGGCGGCCAAAGTTGGATTTGGGAAAAATATTAACAAGAAAAAGGGTTAGAGGGGGACCCCTCCATAAACTTGCAATCCACTTTGAAATATGGAATGGAGTACTAGTGTGTACTGGTGTATACCCACTTTCGACATACTAGGAGGCATGTGCGGAAAAAAAACATCTCCACGGAGAGGCCACAGGGGGGGGGGGGACCATGAATTGGGGGAAGCAGGAGTGGGGGGGAAAAATGCTTTGTGACGTCGTGGGCTCACCGGGACACCGGGCGCAAGGGTCGTACGAGCTAGCTGTTGGGGAGGTTTTACGAAAAAAGGCCCGGGTTGAAAGACGACGGTGCGGGCACACGCGCTCCGGGCGGAGAGGGAAGACCCGACTCAAGGGGGCGACTAGGGAAGCTGGCCCGAGAAGACAACCAAGTCAAACAAAGGTGGAAATTTTTGGGGGCAAAGAAAAATGCGCGTTTGACGCAGGTGACGGTCTGTCTTCCCGTCAGGCAGTGTATCCGAACAAAAGACGGGTACCGGAAACCGACCCCGTGCAGCAATTGGGAACGCAGTGGGCTGGGAGAGGAAAGCAGTCGTTAACTCATTTGTGCGTCTAGACATCAGAAAGAAAGAAACCCACAGCCAAATACTCAAAAAGGTAGCGGAGGGGGAAAGTGACGTAAATGTCAATGACTCAAGGGTCGGTTCCATTGGAAGGGGAGCAAGGATTTCGTTACGCCCCAAGGGAATCAAGGGTGGTGGGGAACGTGAACCGAAAACGGTAAAAGGGCTCAGGGTGACTACCGGGAGTGTTTGCCCACTACGCGACATCAGAGGAGGGACAAGTTGAGTCGCCCAGCCGACGAAGGGGGATTGGGTCGTTGTTGGGGGTGGTAAGCGGAAGAAAGAGACACCAAACTCCAAGGCCTGGCGTGTCTTGTTTCCGGTACGTATACGGGGGACCATATCGTTTGTAGAAAAAGGGGGGGCACCAAGATGGTTGGTGCTGCCAAGCCACCCCAAGGGGATTCACGAGGGAGTTCCCGCCGCTGCACCGCGCGCCATACCGAAGCAAATTGAGAAATAACCACAGGGTCCGCAGACTGTGAACAAATGGGAGGTTTCGTTTGTTAGGAACAGGCGAAGTCATAGAAATGATGAATGTATGGACCGCGGGCATTATGATCTTGGACGCTGTGGCACTTAAAGTGAGGGGAGGAAATCAGAGACCACAGAAAAATCGTGGTGGGGCCGGTTCCAGGAGATGGGGTGTCCTGAAAGCAAACTTTTGCGCGGAGATTGGTATGCTCGCACGTTTTGTCTCGCAAAACAGAAAGTGTTAACCACGGGGGTCCTGAGGGGAAGGAACACCCGTCGTCATTAGCGAAAGGTTCAATTCGCCGGAATAGGGCATCCAAAAGGGGGCAGAAATCTGTTGCGAGTATTGGGTTCAAAAATACGGGGCGAAGGGGTGTGGAAGGTAAAGTATGGGGAGTGGAGACGAAAATGGTTGAATGTTAGGAGGGGGCTGCATGGGCAGTGTTTGGTGGGAAAAAAAGGGGACGTGTCAAACGTGCCCCCCTATTAGGGAGTGAGCCGATAAACTGTCGCCCCGGACTGGAAGGGGCATTTTTCAAAAAGTGTACCAAGTGCGCGTTTTGGGGAGTTCGCCGTCGTTCCACCAGAACGTTTGTCTTTCATGATTGGGAATCGAAACAAGTAATCTCGAAACAAAAAACACGGAGGTAAGAATTCCAACTTTTAAGGTTTGCCGGTCACAAGCAACAAAGACCAAAAATAGGCTTCGTGTGGAAGGGGGAACCCAAACCGCGGTACAATGTTAAACTGCGAACAAAGCTTGCCGAAAGGCGATGGAGGGGCGTCGGTCGAGCCATCACTTCGTGAATAGGGGGGCAAGAAAAAAGCCCAGACAAACACACTTGGGCAATGCACAGCCTCCAGCAACGCAACAAAAGGGAACCGGCCGGCCAATAACAGCTAAGGCAAACAGGATGTTCAGCTTGTCAAAAAAGGGAACCAATTACTCGCCAACCCGTAACGCGGGCAACGAACTATGAACGGCTTAACTCCGAAAGAACGCGACGACGTGGGTTTCTCTCCTAAGGTTAAAGAGATCCTGGACTCGGAGAAACGCCAGAGTTGAAAAAAAAAAGAGACCAGGGTTGCCTTGCTTTACACACAAACTCCTGATCAAGCCAAGAAAGGCTTGGGAGGGGGCTGGAGAGGTAATTGAGAATACAGGAAGGTTTACCCAGCCTAATATAGGGGGACTCATCAGCAGTTTGAAGGAATGCAGACTTCGGGGGGTACCCAAACTCCATCATCATAAGGTGCGCAGGACATGCGAAAGTTGAAGACATGTTGGGCGGCTATGGGCGCCAGCTTGACAGGGCGGGGAAAAGGGCAAGCCAGACGGCTTTGACATACGTCGAGGAGGAAGAACATCGTTAGAAAAAAGGAGCCTGTACTTTGGGACCAGTAAAACGAAACAAGGGGAGAGCATGCCTGGAAGTGTTGTGAGAGATTCAGACTACCACAAAAAGATGCGGGGAGTCGGCGACCTTCCCACTTTGCCTCAGCGGGCAAAGAGGATTGGTTCACAGGGGAAACGCCCGGGCTAACGTCTTGAACGAAGAAACAAATCCACAGCCGATGTCATGGCGGGGGGGAGGAAACGAAACTCAAAAGTTCGGTCAAAACGATTCAGCCGTCGAGAAAATGGGTTCAGGAAAAAACGGACAATTTAAGGCCAGGCAACGATGGCTTTTTGGGGGCGTGAGCCTTCGAAAGAAAGACTGGTCTTCAGCGGGGCCCCCTGAATAGCCTCGCATGGAAAAAAAAAAAAAAAGAAAAAAAAAAAAAAAAAAAACAAAAAAAAAAAAAAAAAAATACCAAAAAAAAAAAAAAAAAAAAACCAGGAGGTACCACTGATCAATACGGGGGATTCTTTTGAAGGGAAAAGCTTTCAAGGAGAAGAACTGACGATCCTTTTCCGCCGGCACCCCGGGCGGAAAAAAAATGGTGGGGGGGTGAGAACAACCCACCAAGAAGGGCAAACAAAAAGAAGTGGTGGCTTGGGACTTAGGAGCAACGGCAAGAGGCCCATCCGCGCATCGTTTTAGACAGCGCGAAGGAGAGGGGCCCTCAGGAGGAGTCAAATACAACAAAAAGGGGGCATTGAACTCCCACATCATGGAAGCGCGGGGAAATACTGTTTAAGGGAACCCGTGGGACTAAGGACACGGGATAAAGGGGAAAAAGCAGGGGCCGCAACTTGGGTGAAACCATTCATGGCATGGAACGCGCCTTGGAAAGGGTTGGCCAAAAGGTCTGTCCAGGAGTTTATGGCGGCAACGTTATCCCTCATACCATAAGAAAATAACAGATCCCCGAAAAAGTGGCTTTCAACAGCATTTAGGGGATAAAAAACAGAACACTCCCAGTTGAAGGGAAAGCCAACTCCCAAAGGTTGCAGAGAAACAGCCGAGACGGCCCACTCAACTAAAATCGCTAAGGTGAAAGGGAGCGAGTAGGAAAACTCTCAAAAAAGCCAGCATCAATACTTGTCAATAGTCGGATTTCAGGAACATACACAGGGAAACGAGGAAAAGCCGGGGGGCAAGCTTCACTGACATTCAGACATTGGGCGCGAGGAATGAAAGAGAAAACGGGCCGAATATCTTCTGAGAAGGGGTCTAACGGGAAGACGGGACAGCAAGCAGGAGCCTGCTTTTTGGAAATAACACGATCTGTAATTGCCTCGCTGCAAAAGAATCACGGGTTGAGTGGGGCGGACCTGGCTGGTAGACACCACTGACGAAATTGATAAGGCAGGAACACAACTCGTGCTCGGGCGGTGGGACCTCCCTGTGCTGGGAGAACAAAGAAAAAACAACGGGATATAAGATACACAAGGAGTGAGACCCAAACCGATAACTTATGAGGGGGGGAAGCAGAGAAAAAGCGCGTATGGGACGGGACCAGCAAAAAGAACCGCGTTGGGAAAAGATGGGGGGTGGGCCCTTCGGCGACATAAGGGTAAAGTCAAAAAAAGAACAAAGGAAATGAAGCTCTTCGACCTATTCAGGAATACACTTCTGAAGAAGGAAATATGCGTTGGGGGGGGGACATTGCCAGTAATTGGACTTTCCTGAAGCTGCCAAAAGGAATCCGCAAGGAAGCGTCCTGTTCAAGGAATCGGCACACAGGGCCTGCCGATGTGGGGAAGTGAGCAACTATTGAACCGGAAGCGCGATAGTTAGTCCAGGGGTCTCGTAAAAGTTTGCATGCCAAGGGGGGGGGATTGGGAGTAGAACGAGTAAGGGGAGGGGCTACCTGTGAGCGAAAACCAGATGCAATAAGAAGTGGGCCCAGGTGCGGGGGATCGGGTTGATGAAAGTCGGGGGATAACCAGAAAAAACCGACATAAACTACGGGGGAGGCGGGCACTGTTGGCGGGCACTGAAAGGGACCAGGACGAAATTTCCAGATTGGGGGAAAAGCAAGGGGTCTGATGGAGGGGGTGTACGGAAGTATAAACCATAAACACCGGAAAACGCGAGAGGGAGGAGGTAAGGGCTGAGGTTAGAGGGGAAAAAAACGCCGTTTAATTCCTTGTAACTCTACGGCGCTTAAGGAAACTGCACCCCTGGCGCGGGAACGAAGGAGCAAAGGGAAGAGAAGAACAAAGAAAGCTTGGGTGTTGTGGTTGTGCTAAACCAATTCTGAGGTGGGGAAGACCGAAAATCGAATGCAGGATCCATTACCGCAGTGGGGAAGGAGTTCAGAACTTGGGGTAAACATAACCCAACGACTAACCCTGTTGCAGGGCAATCAAGGTGGGAAAAGGGTCTCTGTGGCGGCAGAGAGCTGAAAAGCTTAACTACCGAAATCTTGGTTGTCTGATACGTCTCAAAAGCAATACGCGCAGAAATACTGCAAAGTAACGAGGGGCTAAGGAACTCAATATAGACAGGCATAGAACGCAAAAGTGTCCGGTTCCGGGATCCACCAATTGGGGCGCCCAAGACCAGGCAATCGCTGTGGATGGGTTGAAAGACGGCAGACAGAAAAGGGAGTTGCCTGGACAATAATGGGAAAAAACCTACGTAATTAGCCACATGGAAATGGGGGGGGAGGATCGCCGAAGCAGAAGGAAGTTGTTCTTGGTCGTCGCTGGAAAGAGAGAACCAATCCATTCAGGAGGGGCGTCCGGAATTTCCTGAGGGCAACTAAATCGTTGTGGAATCCAGAGGGAAACAGATGAAAGAAGTTGCTTCAGACACCCACCGTCGGGGATCCGCCCTTGTAGTTTAAAAAGCGGGCCACGCGGGCTAACATGCCCCATCAAAGTTGAAAACACTAAAACGTGTCGCAAACTTGGGAAAACGTATTGAGTGGAAGGGGTAAAACGGCGTACCCGTGAAGGTAGTTAAAATAAAGGAACTGGAAGACGGATTTTGAGGCACGGCCCCTTATGATCTTGCGGCTGGTTATCCCTGGAGGTGCGAGGATCATCTTCCCTCGCAAAAAAGCGTGTGGTGGGTCCAAGAATGTTGTCCAGGTGAAAACGGGGAAGGCTTTTGGGTTGAAATCAAAAGCGCCAGTGTTTCTGTCTTGAGCGCCACTGAGCAGCTGACACGGGGCAACTATTACACCCCGAGAGGGTATTAGCCGCCGGATCATAGCAAACAAAAGGGAATAAGGGGGGTGAGGTCGGGGGATTTCGTGGGTTCACGCCGCAGGGGGAGCAACGTTTCCTATTAGGGAGGGCGAACTTGACCTTTTGTGTTAATGTGCGGGGAGAAAAAAATGTGAGCACGTGGTGGGGGGTCCTGGCGGGTGGGCCTGCCCCCCCCTATCGGAAGTGAGGGCCGCCGCGACACACGATGGCCCATACGGAGGAAACGGTTGGAAAAGTGGTAACCAGGGCGCGGGGGGTCTTGGGGGGGGAATTATATGTCATCCAAGTAATTTACACGGAAACAAATTAGTCTCTAACTAGGAGGAGAACAGAGAGGATTTACGGGGTGCGCCATCACGACCCAAATCAGGGATGTTGTGGACGATTAAGGGGGGAAAAAAGACATGGGGCGGCACATGGTGGCCCCTTTCGGAAACACTGCAAGGGGTTCAATTGCTGGGAGTAAAAGGAGAGACTGAAGAGGAAGGTCACGGGGGCCACCCGCCCAACAACTGGAAGATCCAATCACGAAAGGACCTGCGAAATCAAGACACAAATCCAATGCCGTTGCGCTGAAAGCGGCAAGACAGATTCCATCGCCAACCCGTACCGTAGGGCCAAATGGGCGCCTGGCCGGAGGATAAGTTGGGGGGGGGGTGGGTGAAAAACCTCCGAACTACTCAGGGGGGTCTGACATAAATATGCGACTACTTTAAATCTCCTGTGGAGGAGAAAAAAGGAGAGTTAAGCAAGAGGACAGAAGAAATGAAGGTCCGGAGCCCAAAGAATGGAGATCAGGAAAAAAAGGCTTTAAGGAGGATGATAAAAGTTAACGCACAGAAAGGAGTAACACAATGAGCAGCATGGGGGGCCGGGCGGCGGACATACCAAAATGCTTCATTGTTAAACCTGGGGGGACAGAAACGCCATCATCAAGGACATGATGAAGACAAGGGGGGGGAGGGAGAAGTGAAGAAGGAGGCCATTTTCCAACGTCGGTTCTCCTAAAGGGCGGCTTGGACAGACAACGGTAAACAGTCGGACTTCGTGGGCCATCAGGGGGGGATACAACAACGATAGACACTGTAAATTCCAGGATAAGATAAAATACAACGGAATTAAAATGGAAGTGGGGGGAAATCAACAGAAAAAAACAGAAATAATTCGGCGGAGGGGATCCCGCTTGGGACGACTAGGTTGGGGCAAAGGAGGTAGTAAAGAAAACCTGGCTAAGGAGGTGATGGGAACACCTCAATAGTTGACGGGCTTGTAGAAAGAAAAAAAAAAAAAAAAAAATAAAAAAAAAAAAAAAAAAAGAAAAAAAAAAAAAAAAAAAAAAAAAAATCCAAAAGGGAGCCCCATGGAACTACTCTTAATGTCTAAGTAGACCTGGAAGGCAATAAAACAAGCGTACTTGGGGAAACGTGGACGGAAAAAGAGGGTCTTGGCTGCTGAGAAGGACGACGACCAACAAGAGTTTGACAGCAGGGGGGTCACAAACAAAGAGAGCCCAGCCCAAAGAGCAAGGACAACTAGGAAATGGGGAAAAAGGGGACACGGCTCGGAGGGGACAAAATGCCTGGCCTGCAGGAGAATACGGGAAAAACCAAAGTCAACCGAAACTTGGGGTGAACAACAACAATATTGCACAGACTTCTTTTTTGGGTAGCTCCTGCAAAGACAGAAGGGAGGGGATTCGGGGTCTATCGCGCGCGATGAGCACCGCAGAGAGTGGCAAAATAAGTTTTAAGGAGGAAAGCAAACAGAACTCCGCTCGACGTTTCGCAGGTGTAAAAGTCAGAAATGGATTCAAAAAGGCATGCCAGGCATAAAGTCACCTGTACAGGAAAAAAAAAAAAACGGTGGAACCGCAAGGGAAGAATTTTGGGTATGGTAGAAACGGTGTATAGAAAAAGAAGGAAAACCAACCATCAAACGAAGTTGTATACATGAAATTTATGGGTGCAGCTCAAGGGAGCCACGCCCGTACGACCTTTTCTACAACCAAAGACCCATTTGGGCCGGGAACAGAGTAAGAGGGGGAGAGTCCAAAGCAGGTCAGATGCATTTCCGGAAGGAGATTCTCAAAAGACAGGCAGCCTAGTTGGGGAACACGATATCCGATTTCAGAAAAGGAAGCCAACGGGCGGAGGCATCCAAAGCTCAAGGGAAGTGAAAAGAGGGGTACGTACCGTGCAAGTCCAAGCAAAAGGCCTTCTCGGAAAAAGAAGGACTTAGGTCGGGAAAGGCAAGCTGGGGAAATCCGCGAGAACGGGGGCGTGGAGTTTAACACTATCTGTACCAGAAAGCGGCCACTCCAGCAAGGGGTGGAAAAAAAGAGGGAGGGATCTTACCCTCCTGAGTGGAATCCGAACCACCTCCGAGGATCGTCGGGGGCCCTTGGGGATCTCGAGAAAAACAGGCGTAGGAAGGAAAGCACAGGGGGAGAAAAAAAAAACGCAAACGAGGATGGGGTGCGGGAGGTAACAAGAATTATGGGGGTGACCACAACCAGAAAGAGTTCAGATGGAGTAGGCCGTAAAGATAGTGGGGAATTCCAAACCGCCAACGGACGTCGCGGATGAAGCTTGACGGGACAGGATGGCATGCAGAAAAGTCGGAAAGAAGAAGGACGTTTTTGGGTGGCATGGCTGTCCGCCAAAGTTTCTGGGAAGCTCCATGGCTGCCTCGCCGGTTGAGAGTAACGAAAAAAAGGCACTAAGAGTGAAAAAATAGATGGCATGATGTGGGGGGGGAGTGGGCCAAGTCGGGAGAGGGAAAGGAAACCTGAGACGCATTATAGGAAAGGGGCCGTTTGATGAAGGGAAAGTGAGTTGGGCGTAAAACTCGGGGACGGGCGTGGCTCACGGGGCTGTGGAAAAAGAAAGCATACTTAAGAGAAAAGTGCCTGTTATCTGGTGAGGGTCCTGAAATGGATACCCACGGTGCCATACATACTGGATAAACGAAATGGGTTGCGACACGAAGAAGAAAAGGAGGCACACATTTGGCTGAAGAAATGCCTGTTGACGGGAACTTCAGGGAACAACCACCGGACGAACAGTCCAGAAGAAGGGCTGGGGTCTTTAGGCAAATTCTTACGGGTTTGGCTTGGGAGCTCACGCCAAAGAGCCGCTAAAACTGCACGCAAGGAGAGGAGGGCAAAGAATTGGGGACAGGGGTGAGAAGACACACTATACCTCAGGGGAATAGGGGTTTTGTTGTCTCACCCCAGGAGCTGGGTGAACCGGGCCGCGACGCAAACAAACGGCTCCAGTGCAGACTTATGACGGAAGAAGATGGAAAACGTAACGACGAACCCGTAAAGTAGGTCCATTTGGGAACATGGGGGGGCGCTGTAGAGGCAGAATAAAGGCTTTCCAGTACACCATTTGTTTTGCGGGGACTGCGACACGACAGAAACCAAAAAGGACCATCCGTCAAAGTAACGCAAGGCTAGGAAGACGATTTAGTAGAACTAATTATCAATTGTCAAGGGGTAAGCACCTTTGTGATGTTCGGGTTCGGAAAAAATCAAGGCAGCGTCTGTGAAAAAGGGGTGAATTTCCCAGTATTCCTTGAAAGGGGAGGGTCCTCACAAACAGTAGCCAAACGACTCGAAATTGGGGCCAAAAGCGCTGGACAGGGCAATGAAGACCTACCCTTTGGTTCGTTTCTGGGCTGGAAGAGACACAAACTCAAGAGCAACGCCTGGGATTGGGGGGGGAATATGACTGGGAAAGTGGTACAGGCTTGTTTAAAAAAACTGGGACGAAGAACCGAGTGCTAAAAGACGCCCCAAACGCGGGAATTGCAAAACCTGTGTCCTTCCGCAGAGGGCACTCATAGAAAACTTGGGGGAGAAGCAAAATCCGGCCTGCCTTGCACACACGATATGAGGCGTTGGAGGAGTAAAAATGCGAGGGAAAGTTTAATTCAGGAGGTTTGTGTAAATCAGGGGACCCTTAGAAGGGGTTAACAACTTACCCTGTAGGGGGCGAAAGGCATAGATCCCAACCAAAAGAGGTCGGTGGTGCAGTGATTCTCAAAGTCTGGGGGAACGGGGACAACGGGGGGATCTGGGTTTTGTCAAATGGGTACGCACGTTTGCTCGGGGCGCAAAGGAAGAGGGGAAAACGAACTTGAGAAGACAGGAGGCCGATTTCGTAGGTGAAAAATAAGCAAGACAAGGTGCCATACTGCGCCGGTTGGCTATGGGAAGGTGGTTCCCGTGCAGACCGGGAGGGAAAAACTAATTGGGGGGGGGTTTGGGAGGAGTGGACTGGGCCATTGGGGTGGTGGATGTTGGGATGCGGTGGCATTGAAATGGGGGGGCAAGGGGGACGTTGGCCCGGGGGGAACCCGTTATGAAAGTTTGATGGGGAAGCGAAATGAAAATCGGCACTTACTTTACCGGGCAGACGTTGGGGAAACAGTGGGTTCGCTGGGGGGATTGGTTAACGAGGTCAACATACCACAACCAACGTCGGTTGTTCTTATGGGGGAAAACAAACAAAGAA
>Ga0179593_1616753_pt1 | contig 14076 bp, 12 predicted proteins | sample CZODoug2_1_08_16_FD_185931 | JGI IMG/M metagenome (GOLD analysis project Ga0179593, IMG submission 185931) | Vadose zone soil fungal communities from Angelo Coast Range Reserve, California, USA - CZODoug2_1_08_16fungal (PacBio error correction) | ecosystem: Environmental > Terrestrial > Soil >...
TTTCTGTGAGGGGGACCAGGCTTTCGCCCCACGTTGACGAAAGGAATCAAGCGTAATTGGTCGTGGCAGGGAGAGCGGCAGATCGTGCGACCAATAAGACAAACACCACCAGACCAGAAAGACCGCCGTCCAGCCTCGAACCGAAAAAAGGATCCACGTGCGGCTTAGATGTCGCCATCGCATCGATCGGAAAATAGGGCATCAGCCTTCCACGTCCTCCACGAAAAAGACGCAACGACGAGCCCAGAGGGGAATGGTACGCCCATAGTAAAAAAAAGAAGGAATCCCCGAGCACTATCGCAGAAAAAGGGAGCTGTTCCGAGGGTCCGTCATCAGGGTAGGTCAATTCAAAGAATCGCTGCGTTGGGAGAGGGGGAAAAGGAAAGACGTTTAAGTGCTGTCGATCTGCGGAAAAAGAGGTTGAGCGGCATGAGAGGGGGAGACCTGCTAGGCGCGCGTTTGGAGAGGGAGGGCAGTTCGACCCGGCGTTCAAAAACACGCCGCTGGAAATTACAAAGAGAATCTCTCCCCACCGGTAATAGATAAAAATGGCTCCATGAAATAAGAAGGCGACGCGGCCGATCTGCCACCCATTGGAAAGGGCTTCCCTGCCGTTCCTGCGTCCGGGAAAAGCAAAAAAGCGGGATTCCTGTGGCTGCTTAAAAAAAAAAAAAAAATAGGGTGTTTTTTTACAAGAGAAGAGATGTGTTTGCGGCCCTTTCCAGAGGGGAAAGGGTCAATGGGCGCGGTCTGGTTGAAAAGGGTGAGGAACGTAAAGGTAAGTCCGATAGAAGTGTTTTCAGCCCTGGAATAAAAAGAGGGAAAAGGGCGGTCGCGAAGGGGAGATATGTATGAGCTTGATTGGCAGCCGCTCGAAATGCTGTCTGGTCCAGCTCCGTTGTAGATAAAGGCTCGGCGTCGGAAAGGGATTTCACGTGCCAAAAAATGATTCCGACAGTGACGCGCAGACGGGGGGAGTCTGCTCGCTTCGGCAGACGTTGGAACGCTAACAAAAAAAGGGAAACAAACTGTCGGTCTTTCCCTCATAAAAAGTTCGGCACTCGGCATCATGGGAGTACTCACTTCATGCCCGGGGAGGAAAAGGCGCGGGCGTGGGCTTCGGTAACGCTGGTGACGGGGGTGTACCTAGAACCAACCTCTTCGGCCTGGGCTGGAACGTCTACACGAACTTAGCTACTACTTCCACGGCCGAAAGGGGAGGGAAAGACCTTTGGACATACAACAAGGAGAATTGGGACTGCAGTTAAGTTCGGAAAAGGAATGCACCGCCCGGCGAAAGACCCGCATCACCGCTCGTCGTTCATGGGGGGAAGGTCTCGAACCTGTCGACGCTGACGAACGATCCGATCAGCGGAAAAGAGAACTCCCGCATCACGCGACCGGCCAGAAAGATCAGAGTATACAAACATGGGAGGTGCTGAAAAAGTCAAGTACGCCCTTTTTGTCGCAAGAGTCACTGTGTCGGCAGGGATGGCCTGCTCGGTTGCAAGAAAAAGCTGCAGAACCTCAGCGAAACGAGATCGGAAAGAAAAAACATTCGGGGACCAAAAGAAACTTTTCCTTTTGGGCGGCGAAAGACATGTTTCGAGGTCAGAGAGGGAGCAGTGTAAGGCGCATGCGAATAAGCCGTCGAAACCTGAAGGGGGAAAAAAGACATCGGCGGCTGCAGGTCCTGGGGGGCCCACCTTTCGTTCGAACTGAAGGGAAAAAGACTACCGGCGTGACTTCGGGAACGGGCAGAAGGAAAAGAGGCCATGCGCGGAAGCGAGGCAAGAAAAGGACGACTCCATGCTATCGAACGCTGGTTGCTCGGGAAAAATCGCCATCGGCCGCAAGAGATGGAATGAAAAAGCGGCGCTGCGCGCGTTGGGCTGCCCGTTTGTTAGAGGGGGGCCTCACACCGTTTTGCAGTAGTCACCAAAACGTAGACTGCGTTGCGCGCCTTTGAGGGGAGGGCGATCGTCTGTTCGCCGGGGAAATCACAACAAGGGGAGGGGAAATGGGGGATCTTCGGAAAAAGAAAGACGCTCGCCCTGCGCTCTCGCAAAGCCACTGCAAGTCGATCGGAAAGAGAGTACGACGCACGTGTGAGCCCCCAGAGGGGGCAACAATTATCTGCCATGTATGAACTCAAAAAAAAAAGGAGCCCATCATATCCCCACAGTGGGCGAAAGACGGGCACGGCCGGGAGGCACGATTTCTCCATGGGAAAGAGTCGCCGGTCGCCAGCTCTCTGGGGGAAAGGGCTTTATCTGCCTCGCTTTGCAAAATCCCGGCGGATCCCCTACCGGTCCGAGGCGATGGAGGTTCCCAGGACGCAGCGACAAAAACCGGAAAATGCCTTCTGCGTACTTCAGAATTTACGGAAATTTGGGCTACGGGCGGTCCGGCGATCGTTCTCATTCTTGACATGACTCTCAAACATCTGCGCGGTTTTAAGGGACAGCGGGGCAAAGCCGCCAACAGTATACGGTAGACCGGCTTCCCCTGATCTTTGTGTTAAAAAAAAATTTGGAAATCGGAAAGGGTATGAAAGGCCGGACGCTGCGGGAAGCTGCGCGCGCTGTTCTGAAACGCCGCAGGCCGGATCGAAAACAGGGATAGTGGCCAACTGCCGTTTAATAGCGGACTTGGACTGCGTTGGGAAGACGCCATGTTGGTAGCTCTCCGAAATCGATTTCGTGTATTGCCGGTAGAAGGGGGGACTTGGTCTGGAGTCGTTTGGAAAAGACCTGCTGCATCGGGAAACTGACTGGCGACAGGTTCGAAGGATGGAGACATTAACGACGGGGCGGAAACCAACAGCGAGGCTGGGGCGGCGGAAACTTCAACTGCAGAAGCAAGGATTGTGGTCGATTCCAAGTCTTACGTTTCAAAGGACAGGGAGGGATGGCCGTAGTAGCGCAAGAACCGTAAGTTCGTGTCGGAAAAAAGACCATGAACGTTATGCACTGAGAAAAGAGTTGCTTTCCATCTAGGAGACCCACTCCCAGGACACTGTGTAAATAACCTGCCTGAAGATGTAGGGGGGACAGGTGGGTTAAAAGCTTTTCCTACCGGGGTAAGCTCTCGTCGGATACTCTCGACGGGGGGTATTGCTATAAGAAAATTCATCAGCGTTGTACGAAGATGGAAAGATAAATCAACCGACCGGACAACCAGTCGTCTTCACAACTCTCAAGAGTAGAAAGGGATATTTTTTTATTGCCGGGGGAAACGTCCTTCTATCGCGCCGAGTACACACCCAAAAGATCCCTTAGCCGCACGCAAAAAAAAGGTATGAGAAATAAGCCTGCCGAAAAAATAACATTTCTCTACCCTCCCTCTAAAAGTAATTCGCATGCTGGAAACAAAAAGCATACGACCGAAAATAACAAACCGATTCCACCGTTAAAAAGGAAAAAAAAGGGGTATTGCAAGAAATGGGCCGCAACCCAGCCACGTGTCCCGGGATCTTCTTTTTTCATTTTATACCTGCAGCCGCAGGTCCACTGCGTGTGTTCCCTGGGGGGACCTTCGTACGAAGATACTGTAAGCTTCCAGCGCAGCGATCATGGAAAAAAAAACACATGCCGGCTCTGGCTGCCCCAAAACAGCCAGCGTCGGCCAACCGACCATGTCATTGACGCATTAGGAAAATAAAGGGGTGTTTAGGATAATCGCACGAGGGAAAGGGGAAAAGATCATTTCCTTCCAGGCAAACCCTAGGAGTTCAACTGAAAAAAAGTTGGTGCACTTATCACGGAAAAAAAAACTCCGCGGTAACGCACTAGCACTATCCGACAAATAAGTCCTCCGGAAAGGGTAGCGTCTTTAGCGATCTACAGCCCGTGGGTTGGGGTGATAGGCATTCTTTTTAAAAGGATTGAAATCCAAGCGACCAATATCCCACGTAAACCCGCACCTGGCACCCCAACAATGGATAGCCTTCTTTCTCTTTTTGGTTTCTTGAGGTAGCAAAAAGACTTCTGTTTATTTAGGAATTATTCCGCGCAGAAAGAGGGTAAAATGGGGTCGTTGCATAGAAAGTTTACCCTCTCTAAAAAACCACTGCTCCTGCTAACGCGGACCCCGGGCTCGGTGAAAAACTCGGCTTAACCCAGGAAATCACACCTCCCCAATGCCGCACCGCCCCCCCGCCTCTACACGCCACGAAACACAGCGGCTAGGATACGGAGACGCAATGCCAGCCCCGCACAAACACCGCTTGATGTTTCTTGCGTTATTGAGTGGTGTGTGTTTGGGGCCCCACCGTCAGTCGAGCGTGTAAGGGTGGTTCGGCCGCATTGTCATATGGAGCTCAATTACTAACGAGCGGCACGGGAAGTGGCGCCGGCCGGTGAGGCAGTGGCCGTTCCAGAGACGAATATCGCGAAAAGCACGGATGCGTGAGGCAAAAGACGAAAGACCCGGCCGCGCAACCACCTTACACGGCCCACCCAAAATTGCGTGAGCTCTCTCGTTTAGAAATAGCGGCTGTTGAATTGGGGCGCCAACTGGCGGCGACCTGGGGCCGATCGATAATACAATCACAAAATACAGAAAACAATTTTACTCTACCGGAAGGTAGGGGGATTTCCCTTTCGAGGCAGGCGCATACGGAAGGGGTGTCTCTAGGAAAAGTGCGACTGAAAAAAAGACGCATCCGTGATCAGTTTAAGCACCATCCCGGAAGAAGGGTGGAAGCACGGCCACTTTTCCTGAATAGGGTACTCAGTGCCCGCAGGAATACATTAAGTCGACGAGGTCCACTTTCCCTCCCATTATTAACAGTAACCGCAAGAATGATTTCTCCGAGCATGCTAAGCGAGAGTGCGGCGTTTAAGTGGAACCTAATGTGCACCCCCGCAGACCCGCTCGCGTAGTTTGTGGCAAAGCGGTAAGGAGGGGGCGATCGCTGTCAGTCAAGAAGTTTGAGCGCATTCTCGGGGAAAGGCGGGCGCGAATAAGTGTTCCCAGGAGGCAGTTTCGACCCGTTTCGCCCGAGTAGTGACTAGTCCCTCGGATAGCTGCATTCATCCCAATAAAACCGCGTATCAGGGATCTCTGCGGAGTCTGCTGGCTACGCGGAAGGACTTGATCATAGAAACGAGGGGACGGCGCGCATATCCACCCCCCCGAAGGCCGCCTCCCGTCGCGAAGACGGGATTGGCCTGGGCTGGCTGAAGGAAGTCCATATTTCACACGCAGTAGTGGTGGGAGCCGGGCCCAACTATAGATGTATGGGGCGGCGCCCGAACATTCGAAAGGACTAGTGAGCAACCAAGAAAGAGGCGCAACTGCGCGCGTCTCCTGGTTTGGAAAAGGAATTAAGGTACATTGCAGGTAGTGTGCTGAAGTGGGGGTACACAAACTGGCGAATTAGCCCTGATCCCGCTTACGGGGGTTCGCGAAAAGGGGAGTTAGAATGTTTGGTGAAAGTAGTTGGGGTGGGGTCGTTGCCGTAGTTGACTGTATCTGGTGTGGTAAATATCGGAAATCTGAACTGGCTTCTTAAAGGAACCCAACTGTTTGTGAAAACGAAGGTTTGATCGTGCACCCCGGGAAGAATTCGGTGGCGTACTGTAGACTGTACACTTTCGTTAAGAAATCTGCGCTAAGGCCTTCTATCGCAAAAGTTAAAGGGCGTTAAATAGGGGAAAATGAAACCACACCATGTCCTGCCCAAAGAAACACGCAAAACAACCGCCTTCTGTACGACTGCACACGGAAGGCGCGAGAAACGCCCGTCCCCTCCGCTGGAGAAAAAAACCATGTCGATCCAACAGTACAATGCCGAAGTAGGTGTTTGCATATAAAATCACTGCCTGGGCTGGATCACGTCGAAAAAAGGAAAGGTGGGCGCTCTACGGCACGTCGAGTGAACGGCAAGAATGGACGAAAAAAGAGGAGGGGCCTGTCATGTGGAAGGTAGGCAAAAAAAACGCAGAACACTCAAAAACTGGAGTCGTTCATGTGTGTTCTTCGTACGGGAAAAGGAAGTTGACTGCTAGCCAGCAGGCAACTCGGAAGACCAGGTAACGCCCCGAAAAAGCCTACCCGTCCGGTCCAAATGGGAGAGTGGCGCGGCCGAAGAAAAAGACGGTCATGACGCCCTTGTGCAGGACCGATCACGGTGTATCAGGGGAGGGCATGGGACTGGTGCAACCGAGAAGAACCACGCCGCGTCGAGATCAAACAGTATCCAGGAAAAAAGGCGTAGGGAAAAAAGTTGAAGTGTTGTCGGCTCAGCAAGCCGGGAAAGAAGGAATCTGTTCTCACTCCGGCCTCATCCGAAACGAAGACCTGACCGCGTCTCCCACAAAATAGAAAGTCCGTCATTCTGAAGTCGGAGCATGAGGGGACTTGAGTGGAGGAAGCGGAAGCATCATCGGAAGACGCCATTTCCGCTTGCAATGACCAAACAGAAAGCAACAGGAAAATCGATAAGCTGGCGGAGCTCTTCCACGAGACCATGGCGCAAAAATAGGAAAAAGAAAAATCGCCTGACCGGGGAGGAAAAGCTGGGGCGCCCTTTTTTTCATCCATGGCAGATAAGAAAAAAGTACTCACACTTTGCGTACTGTCCGCGATGATACGACTTGCAGGGTGGCGCAAGGGGGGGGGATGTGCAGAGGGAGGAGTTAAGGAATATCAAAAGGACACCTCGAACATACCTCAATAGGATAAAACCCGCTGCCCGTCAGGTTTTATCGCGACGACGCAACTGGAACAACATCCGTTATAAAAGGGACATTATGGACTGAAGCGCCCAAGGAAGACAAGGAAATGAAAAGTAATTTCTCGACTTGTTGCGTTGGCGCCATGGTCGGGGAAGTGAGGATGCTCCTGTATCGCACTCTTTATAAACCGAAAGTACCGCACGGCGGCTAGACCTCGCCTCGCTCTCAGCGAGGCGTCTGCTAGCCCTGCCTTTCGATGAAGGGAAAAAGAAGTATTCGACATTAGAAAATAGCGCCCGTCTGCCGAAGTAAAAAGGAGGTGTCGGTCGATTTGGGCGAAAATCAAAGCAGATCGGCATGTCCGAGGGAAACCTACGAGATGACCGCAAAGGGGACCGGTGGCAAAGCGATGCAGAGGAGAAAAGGCGGGCTGAGCCCGCCGTACAAAGAGTCTTCTGGATGAACGATTCTCGAAAGGCATGATGTCGCACGCGCACGGGGGAAGCCCTTCTCGCCCATGCCAATGTCTTTGAAAAATGGACGCGTTTGCGCACACCATGCAGGAAAGCTTTGTGCCGGCGCAAAGACCCATTGGTAGATAGCCGGACCGAACGGGAGAGAGCTGGCGTTACCCTTGGAAGGGGGTAGCGAATGAACGTAAAAGCGGAAAACAGTTTCGTATGCTGGAAAAACACCATTAACGACGGGCCCATTCGGACGGCGTGCGGCGGGGGGAACGCGCGAACTTCACAAATGGAGAGTTGTGGGAAAAGCTCGGCGTTCACCTACTGGGAATATTATGCGCCCGTAGTGAACCCTGAAAGTGGAACCCATGGAATACAATGAGCCAACATACGGATGACGAGGCTTTTCTTTTCGCTGAAAAAAATTTACTCGTGAGCACGAACCCGGGCTAAAGAAGGTGTGGCCATTAAGTGTTTGTTTCTCTCCGTGCCGAAGTGCCGGGCGTTTAGGGGGGGTGGGACGATAGACTCCTTCCAAGAGAAAAGGCTAAGTCGTAGCCGCTCACGCAACAAGCACATCCACGTCTGCGGAAAAATCCCCGATTATTTTTGTTTTTAGTGAAAGAAACCAGGAAAGGCCTTCCTCGCACGAGTCTCCTGCGCCTGAGCAGGAAAAGCAAACGAAAACTCTAGGCGAAAGTACATAGCTCCACAATTTCGGACCCTAAAAAACAAGAGTGAAGGAATACAATGCATAAACGAAACGAATGTACCTTAAGGGCCCAGAACCGAGAAAGCGTCCCATTGCCCCCGAGTGTGAAAAGGCAACACGGGAGGCCGAAAAAAGGGGGGTAAAAAAACCCGACGGCTGTGTGATTTGGAAACAACCATGCATTTAAGTGTATTGCGCCGACGGCGCCGGCGAAAGGTTCCCATCCCCGCGGATCATGAATACCCTGAAATGGTGCAGATCGGAAATTTCATGGACTCATTGCTCAGGAAGGAAGGTGGGTATTAGAAAACGATGGACTTTTCCGCCAATATGGCGAACGACGACGGACTACGAGAGCTGCGGCAAACTGCGCGCCCTAGCCAAAGGAAGGAAGGGGAAAAAGTACGCATCAAAAAAGAGCCATGCTGCTCCATACGAAAAGGTATCCTTAGCCCGTAACCGCTTTGGGAGTAAAAACTCGCATCGAGGAAAGTAACGGAGGATGAAGACAAACACCGAAAAAGAGCTGATAAGTCCTTCTCGGAGTGCCTGACTGTTAGCCTGTTAGAGTTTACTAGGCGGGGCCATGAAAAAAAAAAGAGACGCGAAGGCCCTATGAGGCGTTTTCGTCCGGTACCTCTCGTGCAGGACGTGAGAACTGGGCCTGAAGGAGGCTTCTGGTACAGAAAAGCTGGAGCGCCTGAGATTGCACAGTGTCACGTCTTCGCCTGCCGGTTACCGCGCGTGCAGGCGGTCTGCCGTCATGGGGAGGTTTGTCGGTCGCACGATCGAAAGAAAGTGAGGTCGCCGGAGCAAAAAAAAAGCTGCCGTCTGCATGATCCATGATACCAATCCTGTGTCGGCCCTCAGGGACGTACGTCGAACCCCCTCCGACCCCCCGGAACGCGAAAGAAAACAACCATCACAAACGATCACACCCCCCGCTTCCTAGGGGACAGATCCCCCCGAGGGAAACCCCCCCCAAAAAGAGACCCTCAGTTATCAGGAGGAGAAGACGGATGCATAGTAACTTCTTGGGAGAGGCAGTGCTTTCCAGATAGTGCGACCGACATAAAGTATAATAAACTAGAACTGTGAGCAGGAACCGTTCTTGTCGTCAGGCAATGTATGCTCTAAGGTCGTCGGCCTTTCCTGATAATTTACCTCAGAGCAAAAGTAAGTTCAGCAGCAGCCAACCACGCCGCACAGTCGACAACGAGTGGAAAAGGGCTTCGCGCTGTATGGGGGTAAGTCACCGAGGCGGAAAAAAAAAATTTAATCCCGAACGGACGGGGAGAGAATTGCGCGTTTAAGAAAGGAATGGGACTCGTCTTGATTTTCACTAACTCATCAAAGCGGTTAAGGGCTGTAGGAACTGGGCAGGCAGGTCGCAGCCGAAAAAAAAAAATTCCCGCGGCATAGGAAAGGAAAGATGGACGGACCGGGTTGGCAAAAAGTCAGTTCTATCCGGCTTGAAGCCTCATTGGCGGACAAGGATTCGGCGAGCGTCAAGAAAAAAAGGGAGGACATGAGCTTCGCAAGGGTCCAGAAATAATGACGTTTTACCCCCCAGTTGTTGGAGATACATGCTTTTGTTCTGGGTCTTAAATGAAAAAATCCGCGCAATACCAGGAACAGCCGGAAGGGCGGGACTGCAAGTTATAAATAAAAAAAAAAAGATAGGCAACTGGGCAGGGGGAACGGAAGTGGCGGCCAAAAGGTGAGTTGAGGTTGTCTTGTTTTACCGGTGAAAATTTCAGTTCGTTGTTCTAGTTGTTCCAGCCAAACCACCGGCAGCCTGGCCGAGGGGGGAGCTGGGGAGAGACTGAATGTGCTTTTATGGGAACGTGGGGGAGTGCCGCATGGCAAGAAGTACGCCGGGTTTGTAATAGCGAACCACACACTCCTGACTGGAGGAGGATTTAGGCAAAACACGCAATGAGGTCCACGGTGAGCGTGTAAAGAGTGGGCTGTCCTGGGGGTCGCTACTACTTCGGCAGGGTTGGATCGTCCTACGCAACAACCAGTCATTGGTCTCAACAGGAAAAATCACACAAAAAGGTAGGGGGAATCAGTGCAACCTTCTGTAAGAGTGGTGCACTCCTTACATCGCGAGGCGGGAGGGGGCTTCGTCGAAACACTTGTTTGCCTATAAGGGCATAGAAACACTTGGCGTACAATGACATCGACGTGCGCTACGACGGAAAAAAAGGGGAACGTGCCCAGACTTGGACGAACAACAAGAGGACAGGTGGCCTGCAGTTGGTACCCGCGCGCCCCGCCCCGCCGCAAAGAGGCGTGATGGGTGATGTCTACTGGGTAAGGAGAAAATATGCGCCAGCAGTCGCTGACAAAGAGTTCAGACAGGGTAACGACAGCCGAAGGGAAGAACGAACACGTCGGTCCGGAGAGAAAAAAAATTACCACACGCGTCTCCGGCGCCCTGAATGAGACCCAGCGCCCCGGCATCGCGTGCTCATGTGGGAAGGGGTGCATCCCGCGACAACGTGAAAAAAGAAACAGAAGCGTCCGAAGATCGTCATCAGGAAGATAACTTCAGGGGACTGCCGTCTGTCAGCCAAAAAAAGGTGGGAGAGAGTTATCTAACAGTCTCCAAATTAGACGGTTATCTCGTTATCCACAGAACGAAAGGAGCCTGACCTGCTTCTCCCAAAAATCGAACCAGAAGAAGGATAACATATCGAGAAAAAACATGGGAAAGGACGCTGGTCGACCCTCCGGCTAATAAAAGGGCTCGCCGACGCGCCATTTCCCGCTGCAGGCGAAATAACCTCGGCGAAGGGCGGCGATAACAAGTCGAGACGAACGCTGTGCTCGTAAAAAAAAATCGCCGCCAAGCCGAGAGGAACTTCGCAGGGGAGAGAGGAGCTGAAACGTTGAAAGTGAACGTATAACGAGGATTTCCTCACCAAATCGACTTGCTTGGCGCGTCCGGTAGGAAGTGGAGAGAGAAGAGAGCGGTCTGTTCGGCCAAAGATGAAATGAGAAGATCTTCACCTGAAAGGAAGTCATGCTCTCTGGAAATAAAAAAGGCGCTCCACCGGCAGTTCAGATAGGGGGAAAACAGAAAAGTGTTAGTCCTAAAAGAGGGGACATGATACCACCGGCGCCCAATCGCGAAGAACGAAGACAGTTGGGGTGAGATAAAGAGAGGGGGGCGGACCGATTGTCCCTCGATGCGCCAAGGGGCGATCGCCTTAGCTGGGACAGCTGAGAAGGAATGGCTTTATCCCTCGCCTAAGAAATCGGCGAGCCCTGCCGGTCGAGGAAAAAAAGCAGGCCTGCCCACGAATGGGGAAGTATTCTGCGACTTCATACTTACGGAAGGTAGGGTCTGCCTCTACGGCGGGCAGGCGAATCGGCATGTGAGCAGGGACGGGGAACGTCATGGAAACAAACTTGACGCTCAAAAATGCTGGTGCAGAGCAGGAGCTCCCAAAAGGAACTCCGGAGGAAGGGGGGCCTGTGATCGCGTCTTACGGAGAGGACGGCGAAATGCGGTTCTGCGCGCGCGCACGGGGGTGGTAGAAGTGAATCGAAAACATCAGACCGTTATTCGCTGCTCAGAAAGGGCGTCCCTTGGACCGCGTTGGCAAAGTGAGCAGCAGAACAAGAATGTGGGGAAGGTAGGTGTCGGTATGGGACGAAAGTAGAATGACTTTGGTCTTGAGAACCTTCATGGGATCGTCGTCAAAAAGGTTCGACGGTCCCAGTCGCGAACCCTGAAAACCATCGGCGGCGGCGGCAAGAAAGAAGAAATGCAAGAGGAAATGTTGGTTCGTCCAATTACGGGATCGACTTTCGTAGTCGCGCCCTGGGGCACCCGGAGTGAAAGAAGGACCCATGCCGAAAGGATGCCCTGGAAGAGCCCGCGAGTTGTCTGCGAAGCCCACGCCCGCTCCGGCGCACGAAATAACCTGGCATGAAAGTACGGACAAAGGATGCCGATCTGGAAAGGACGTCCTTGACAAAGGGGGGTGTAAGATAAATAAGAAGAGAGCAAAACGCGGAGGGCCTGACGAAAGGGATACCACCGCCCACATGGGAGGACAGACCTTAGGAAAAAGAGGATTAATTGGTGGGGGGAAATGAAATGAAAGCGCCTATATACACACAAAGGAGGCATGCCCGCAACGAACAAAGGACAGCGCCCAAGAAGCATATCTCCACATTCGGGAACGGCAGCTTTCAGTTGAGGAGAAAAAAGACATGAAAGTGTACCTGAAGGGCCAAGAACAAAACATGTACAACCATACCGCGCCCATGCCAGGGGGGAAGCCGCAATAAGGGGGAAAGAGAAAGGGCCACATTGGCAAGGTGTGGTTGGGGTAAATGGCAGCCAGACATGCGTTGTATGTGATTTTGTTTGTGCAGAACTTCCGCTGGATACTGAAAGCAGAATGTTATAAAAGAACTTGTCATTGGTTGTTCCGTCCGCCGGAGGAAGGGGGTGGATCCATGACAATCCGATCTCATATTTAAATTGGGGATGTGATCACAAAAAAGGGACTTTCCAGGCCACATGCGAGGTGAAAAAAAAAGACCGATCGCTGGCACACGCGCCGAAAAAAATCTAGTCCCTGCACTAGCCTAGAATGAACTCACAAGCGCCGAAAGTAGGGACTAACAGCGATCGAAAAGTGTTAGCTCGAGAAGAACTCGCAGAGGCAAGATGGAAACACAATTATTACGAAGAAAAACGGGAATCCATTCGCGATAGCCTTCTCGGGAGAGAATAGCCTAAACTCCGGTTACTTGTGCGGCCATGATCCTCCCTTGGGCATCGTAGGGAGTGCCAAGTTTCTTGCATACGTGGGTGATTTATCTCTGTCTTAAGGGGGACATTGTATCGATGAGAGGAAGCCGTTACGGCCCATTAAGCGGAACTCTGACCGGCGAGCAGATGCAATCATGGCGGTATGGTAATGGATCCCGCACCCTAGCGCTCCGACCCATTACTATCTGGGTGTTAGGACCCGTTTTTTGGGTTGCGAAGAAGCCCTGATTAACATCGGCCCGTCTTCATATTAAAGCCTTGTAGGGCAAATGACAGGCAGGTTGTATCGATACCCAGAGGAAGAGGAAAATTATTTATGATTAAAAGAGAGATAGTGAGAGCTGCTATGTAATCTACTCGCTTGGGAATATTACTTTGAGCATGGGAAAAGCTCGTAATTGGGCGAAGAGATATCAGGCTGTGGTCTTTCGACCAGTAAAAACAACCATCCACTAAAAGAATGCAATCATCTCGACCGGGGGGGTGAAGGGATCTTCCGATCAAGTCTGCGAGTAGAAGGCACAGAGAGAGTTCATGTTAAGAAAATACAAGTGCAGCATCAGGCACGTCAGTGGGAAATAAAAGTAGGGCGACTACTGTTGGGGGAATTTAGCGCTCTGGTGGGTCCTTTCCTGCACAGGGGATGTCAGTCTGCACCGCAAGAATGTACGCGACTGGAGGTCGGTTGGGAAGGGGTTGTGTTTCGCCTGATTGGGAAGAGATTGTTGGCTTCGATGGCTCATCAGAAACGATATTCGTAAGGAGCGGGGCCCGCCGCGACGACACGTCGGAGCGCCGGGAAGAGGCCAGTGTGCCGGCGAGGGAGATTAAAGTGGGGCCACCTCAAGAAATCCGGCGTTCGGCCCGGACAAGTCCCCTAGGCGCGAAATGACCAAAGGAAAGCGAGGAAAAATTCGTCCATGAAATAAATCCTCGAAGGGAAGGCGTTCCACCCATTGAAAATGGGGGGAAGGGAAATTGACTTATCTATGCGTCCAATGAGAAGAGGAAAGGAATCCGGTAATGCGGAAAGGGTTATAAATCACACATCAGTAAAGAGTGGGCCCTTTGGCGGGGGGAGAGTCAAGATGTGCCGGTCCAATCCAAAACGGAGAGGGCTTTCTTTGTACCGGTGCATCGTAGGGAAGAACATAAGGTAGGTGTCAATGGGGGCAAGAAAACACAAACACAGCAAACTGCACGCTGGCGTCTGGTACGAGGGGACCGGATGCAAAAGCTTTGCCCCTATTCGTATGCGCGGAGCCGGTCAGCTCACAGGGCGCAGGAAGGGGGGGAGATGATGGGGCCGGTGGAGTTGAGTTGGGACGTGAAGTTCACGGTCCGTACACCAAGGAAAAGAGGTGTGAGCGTGACGCCGCAAGACGGTGGAGGGCGTCGACTCGCTACGCTTCGAAAAAG
>Ga0179593_1699515_pt1 | contig 14076 bp, 20 predicted proteins | sample CZODoug2_1_08_16_FD_185931 | JGI IMG/M metagenome (GOLD analysis project Ga0179593, IMG submission 185931) | Vadose zone soil fungal communities from Angelo Coast Range Reserve, California, USA - CZODoug2_1_08_16fungal (PacBio error correction) | ecosystem: Environmental > Terrestrial > Soil >...
TTCACAGAGGGGGCCCGAGGGGGGGGAGCACCAGCCCCCTCACACACTCCTCACTCTCTCATCAACGCCAAAATAAATGGATGAGGGAAATTCAACTCTGCAGAACCCCTGGACGGGGGAAAAAAAGAGGGAAGGGCAAGCAACGCCCGAAGGGGACTCGTCCGAGAAAAGGGGCTAAAAACACAAAAAAAAAAAACAAGGGAAAAAAGAATAGGTCAGCGTGGAGGGAACCTTTGCCTTCGGGGAGGACGCCCCAGGGGTCACAAAAAACATGAGCAGTAGCAACCGAAAAAGAAACGACAAAAATCGACGAGGGGAAAAAGACTCGGGGGAAGAGAAAGACCTGGCGTGAAGGAAAGAGAAACAGGAGAAGAAAAAAACGCAGCCAGGAAAGGAAACTGGGCCTGATGGGAAGCTGGCATCCAACAAAACGCCCTCAATTGCGCAAAAAGGAAAATAACGAAAGAAAACCGCACCCGTGCCAAGCCCGGGCCACAAGAGAGAACAACAAAAAAAAAAAAAAACATCTAAGAGTCGTCCGAGGGGGGAACACCAACCGCTTTAGGGAGCCCCGTGCCCAAAGCCTCCCCAGAAAAAATCGGCGCACTGCAGAGAAGCGGAGGAAAGGAAAAGATCTCCATCTTCCCAGGAGGGAAGACCGCACCAACCACGAGGAAAAAGGGAGCGGTACCCAAAAAAAGGGTCACCAACTTACCCCATCACCGGAACGCATTCCACCTCTCAGCCGCTGAATCCTCCGAAGAGCCAAAGGAAAAAGCGACCGGAGCGAAGAAAAAAAAGGAAGGAGGAAAATACCAAGGGCCATCCCACCAAACCGGCCAGCAAACCGAAAAACTACGAGACAAAAAAAGAAAGTCCACGACGGGAAGGGCACTGATCATGAGGAAACAAAGGGGTGGGCGCTTCAAAAAAAAAGCAGTCTCACTCCTGGATCACCCAAAAGGGCAAAAAGGGGCCACCCCGTCCTGCCAAAAAAAAAAAAACGAGGCGATTAAGAAAGAAGGGGGGGGTGGAAAAAAAAAAAACCGTTTAATTTAACGAAGCACCCTTTCGCCAGAAGTGTGGAGGGGGAATATGGAGAAGAGCCGCAAGAGGTGGGGGTTCCGAGGAAAACTTGTTATTAGACTGCAGAAACCGTAGCCTGGGGGGTGTAGGGGGGGGGAAAAAAAGCTATAAAGGGGAGAGTAAAGGATCATGCCCCAGGGAAGGGAGCGGCGGGAAGACCTAACTTCGCCGGTCCGGTTTTCCGATAGAAAAAAAAAAATCATCATGAAAAAAAGACGCAAAGCTCCAAAGGTAAAGGGAGCCGGGGGGAGGTCAAGGACTCACCCAACTGAAAAATAGTTGCCTGTTGGGGTAGGCGAAGAGGGAAAAAAACCGGGGCGCAGGGAGAGAGCTGTTTTGGTGGAGGAACTTGTACTTGATCAAAAGAAGGGGAAGGGAGGGAACCAATACGAAAACCATCTCAGCCGTAATTCAAAAGGGGGGGGGGGGGGGGGGGGGGGGGGGGGGGGGGGGGGGGGAACACAGACGCCAGGCGAAAAGCACAAGAAAACAATAAAACAAGGCGAAAGGGGGCTTCCTCCCGCCAAATGGAAAGAGCACCATTAGGAAAGTTCACCGCTCAAAAGAAAAAAAAAACCAACGCGGATGAGGCACAAAAGGGATCTCAACAACACAACGGAAAGGGGGGGAGGGGCACGAAAAAAAAAATGGCGGCTTCTAGGAAGGCGAGCGGAAACGAGAATCGTGGGGTGGGGGAAAGAAAAAGCAACTAATCGCCGGGGTATGTGGGGTTTTGTGCCAAAGGGGGGCGGACAGGACCCAGCGTTGTCCGGCACGTCAAAAAGTGAATCCGGGATGCGAGGATGCGTCCTAATTCCTTTATAGCCGGTCAGGAAAAACAAAGAAAAAAGGCCAACAACAGCGGAACCGGCGCGCGTGTTTGGGGGAAAAAGGGAAAAACATTCCCAAGAATAAAGAGAAACCAAAGGAGGAACACAAACCAAGGCAAATCGCCATCGCGGGGTAAGTGTGGAGAAAAAAAGTGAAAAAGAGGGGGAGGACCCGGATTTTGAGAAAATATCGGAACAAGAAAAAGAAATATTGTAACGGAAAAAAGAAGAGGGTACAAGACCCGCTCTGAAAGGTGACCAAGGGAAAGGTAAATAAGAGAGGGACTGCCAAAGGAAAAGAAGATCATATTAAGAACGGGAGGAGCGTTAAAGGAGAAAAAATCTCAATAACGTACCGAGGAACCTAAGGAGGACAAAAGGAAAAAAATCGATACAAGGGAGGAAAAAGAGAGTTACTAAAGTACTGGGGTAGCAAGGGGGTTCTTAACGGAGGGAAGGTTTTTGCACAGAAGGGGGGGAGTTTGACATGGCCAGAGGGGGAAGTAGCAAAATCGCGCCTTACTGAATTAAGCGCACACAAAAGAAAATTTTGGACTGAGAGGACGGAAGCTTTCAAAAGTCTCCCTCCGGGGGCGGAGCTTTTTGGGAGTGGGGGGGTCTGGGAGTCGGTCCCGTTGGGGGTGGGCTTGTGGACGGGACCGGCCGGGAAAAAAAAATCAGCAAAGGGGGGGGGCCCGGCAGAGGTCCGCTCGTGGACCGCAGACGGCGCGAGCGAGTGGTGGAGCAGGGAAAAAAAGGGTTGGGCCGGCGGGGTTTGCGGGACCAATTGGGCCTGAACAGTGTCAAACTTGGGGGGGAAAAGGCTTCTGTATCGTGGAAGGGAGAAGGCAAGCTGGGGAGGAATGTCCCGAAAGCGTTCCGGCGCAGGATGGCGGGACAAAGATTGCTGCTGCAGAAAGGCGGGCTCGCGGGGGTGGGAAGAGAAAAAAAAGACTCTTAAGCAGTGTTTGCTGGGGAAGGGAGGCACAAAAAGTGTTGAGTTGGACGACCGGCAAAGCAGGGGTGGGCAGGTTCTTGGCCCGGGAGATTGCGGGCGGGGGGAGGGAGGGACAGAAAAAAACGCAATGGCAGTCTCGAGAAGAATTTTTCTCGGGGAGCAGAGGGAAAAAAAAAATGGGACGGAGCAAGAGGTCCGCGATCCGGACGGATAATTTTGGGGGGGGGCCCTTCGCAAAGTGAGGGATGTGGATCGGAGGGAGTCGTTGCTCGAAAAGCCGGTGTTAACGCATCGAAAGGAGAGGTGGGAGGGCGAAGGGGAAAAGACACAAAAGGGAAGGAAAAAGGTCAATCAACTGGGGGGGGGGCAAGGGACCGAGGCCCTCCCGAAAAAGGGGAAACAAAGGAAGAATGAACCGCTGCCACTTAAAAAATTGTTCTTCTTCGGGGAACGGGGATGAAAGGGGGGGGGGGTTGTTGTGGAAAAGACCTTTTTACAAAAAAACGGAAACCGCGCCCCCCGCTGGCTCGGCTTGACCGAGCCAGAAGACCAGAGTTACCAGGGATAGCAACAATCGGGGCCTTTTTGTCTGCTAGCAAACACCTATCCTTTGGGGGGAGATGGAAAGTGACATTATTTCGAAAAAGCTAGTGGTCTGAAAAGGGGTCAAGAGTGAAAAGAGGAAAAAAAATCAAACAACAAGAACAAACAACGGAGAAAGAACCCTCCCCGTGGGGGACAGCCGAAGCGGAAAAGATCAGGGCGAAGTCTCTAAAATAACTCAACTCACTGTTCAAAAAAAGGATGATTAAACTCGAAAAAAAGCTTCGCGAAAAAGGAAGGGGGAGACGGAAAAAGCGCGAGTCAAGCAAAAAAAAAGCGCCGTACGAAAAGAGAAAATTATGTTGCTCAAAAAAAAAAAGGAAGACGAAAAAAGGGAGAAAAACAAGGGGGGAAAGAAGTTTCATGACTGGGAAGTGCTGGTCGAGGACGGCACGCCCAAGAGTGAAGCATGTATCAACCTAAAGAACAAAGAGAAAAGCGAAAGAAAAAAAAATTCGGTAGGGGGAAGAAGCCGGGCGATGACAGAAAAAACAGGAGAATGGCAGGGAAAAACAGAAGGACTCAAAATCAAGGGACGGACCTAAAATGGCAACCAACAAAGAAAAAAAGTCTCTCGAGAAAAAGAAAGCGCTCTTAAAAAAAGAGACCAAACGACAGCAAGGGGTCCATCCCTCAAAAAGAAAAACAGAAAAAAAAAGAAGAAACAGCGCGAAAAAGAAAAAAGGAAAATCTCTGCAAGGGAAAAACACTACGCTCAAAAAAATTCAAAGACGAGAAAAAGAGACGCAAAAGTGCGAAAAAAAGAAAAAAAAAACGCCATCGTCCAGGAAAGAGAAAAAAGAAGAGAAGTAAACAGCCGCCGGGAAAAAAACAACTCTCTCGTTCAAAGACCCAAGCACCGTCTTCCCAAATCACTGAGGGAAGATAAAAAGCCTCAAGAAAACCGAGAAGAAGAAAAAAAAACAGGCCTCAGAAATAACTCACTCAAGTTATTCCGGGGGGAAAGAAGGGGGCAACCTCACCCACAAAAAAACACCATACTCCTTCCATAAAAGAAACAACGCAACATCGGAGAAGGGGGAAAAAAACCAATCTTCAACGTCACTGAAGGCATCCAGGAAAAGAGGGGCAAAAACAGTAAAACACTGCCTTCTACTAAAAAACCGAAAGCCAAAAAGAGGCGCAAAAAAAAGGGGGGGGGGAAAGCCTGTCTCAAATGGGGTTGTGCTCCCCGTAAGGGGGGAACAAAGACCAAAAAACTCGCCCTCACCTGGTGTAGAAAAAGGTTTCCGTGGGAAAAAACCTCAAGGAGGGGGGGCCTCCATTGAGGGGAAAAAAAGATTGCCTTCAGGGAAAAAGGGGGGATGAGATCAACGCAATCTTTATATTATAAAAAAGAATAATGAACCGGGAGAGGCAGGAGGGGGGGAAAAGGTAAAATATTGCCGGACAAATGTAGAAGGGTGGGGGTTCCTGGGGGGAGAAAAAGAAACAAACAACAGGGTCCTCCGTGGTCGACTAAAAAAGGGAAAAAGATACCCAAAAAAGAGATTTGCGGGAAAGGGGGGGGGGAAAAAAAAATCGGCTCCCCTCTTGATACAGAGGTGTGGAATGTGGAAAGGGAGGAAACTTTTGGGTTGTGGCGTACGGAATTGAGCGGACCGGAGGACCCAAGCAAAAAAAAAAAAGGGAAAGCCGTATCACCTGTCTGGACGGTGCCGGACAAAAGAAGAGCAAAAAAAGGGGGACAGGGGGCAAAAACAAGAGTTTTTGCTTTCGCCCGCAAGAAAAAAAAGAAAGGAAAAAAGGTAGGTGGGGGGGGACGCACAAGCCGCCAAGCGGGAAAATGAGGGACCAACAAGACAAAACCAGGAAGGAGGAAGGGGCCGAAATCCCGTCCTAGAGGAATTTGCACGGGAAAAAGTCGTTACGGAAAACCTAATGAAAAATCTGGTGTGGTATGAAAAAAGAGAGTGTTTTATGGACCCTGGACCGGGTGAGAAGAAGCAGACTCGTGGGGAAAGGAAAAAAGTGAATAAGGGGGAAAAGAAAACGATGGCTTTCATTGGCGTCAAAAAAAAAAGGGCACGAGAGAAAACTATAAGCCGGGTCAGAAAAGGAAGGAAAAAGACCGGCAAAGAAAATTTTTGGGACGCCGACTCAAAGGGGAAAAAAAAACCTTCAGGCAAGAGAAAAAGGGGGAGACAAAGCAGAAGAAAAGGGAAGAAGAACCGCCAAGACGGCAAAAGGGGGAAGTTGAGCTTTTGGGGAAAGCGTTCAAGGTACCAAAAGGAGGTTGCATTTATCTGGAAAAACCCCGGGGGGGGGGAGGCATAGGGGAAGAACCGCCCGGCGGAAGGGACCAAGGGCATGATCCAAAGTAAAAAAAGGCAGCCTGAAAAAATAAACGGATAGGAAAAAACGAATGGCAAGAGTCAAAGAAAAAAGAAACAAAATCGGACAGAACGGGGAAGGGATCGAAAAACCGAAGCCTACTCGGGGGGGGGAACGTAAACCGAAACAACATGAGAGGGTGCAGAGAAAAAAGTGTCCTTAAAAGGGAGCAAACAGTGACCAGGGGGGCAGGCGAGGGTGCAGCCCTTTGTTGAGGGTTGAAACCTCGGGGGGAAAGAACGGCCGTTGACAGGGGAAAAAAGTGCCTAAGCAAAAAGGCTTTGGAGACCACATCCATCAGTTGAAAACAGGGGGACCAGAAAAAAAAAAATGTTTTTGTGAGGCCAAAGGAAAAAGGGGGGGTTGATGGGGAACGTCCTTTTGTGTTTGGGGTGACTTGCAGGGAGGAGAATCGAGAAGTGGTAGTCGAAAGAGCACGGTTCGCGTGGGAATAGTTCCCAACAACGACGAAAACGAAAGAAGGAACGTTGAGACTTGGAAGAAAGGAAGGTTGGCCTGCAGGAGTTGAGGGGGGGAAGACGGTATTCACGGGTACATTTGGCAAAAGTTTCCCGGCGGGGAAAGGAGAGTGGCGATAGCCGAATGTCGCTTTCGTGGGAAAGAAAGGTTCGACGGGAAATTTCCACGGAAAGAACTGCTAGGCCGCCTATTTTGGCGGCGGGAAGAAAAAACAGCCAAGGCCCAAGTTTTAGCAGGGCCGGGGTATGAGGGGGAGGGAAAACGCGGGGGATGGTTGTAGTTTGAAGAAAAGGGGGGCTGGGAGTTTGCCTTTTCTTTGGAGCAAAGTGGAAGTGAAGAAAAAGGTCGAAAGTGAAGGGCAAACGAGTAAGTTGCAAGTGTCAAATAAGAGGGCTGGCATTCAAGAGGAGTCCTCTATAAGTGGACATTGGAGCTTGGGCAATTCTCCTTGGGGGGGCTGGGGCTGCCAAAGGAAGGTGACCAACAGTTCCTTGGGAGCAGAGGTGAAGGGCTTGATCAGAAGAGGGGTTGCTACCATGCGAAGAAAAGGGGAGACTTGGGCGGGAAGAAAGAGAAAGCAGGAAGTAAACCAGAAGGACCAAAAAAAGGAAAAGCGGCAAGATGTGGAACTCGGTGTGCCGGGTCAGGGAAAAAGCTTGGGGGGTTTGAGCAGCCTCCGGAGACAGGGCCGAAACCCTCGGGCGAGGGTCTGAGAGAAAGACCGCAGGCGCAAAGGTAACATTTCAAAGGGAACTCGGTGGACATCCCCTATCCAACGTGCGTTTTGAGCGAAGAGGGGGGGGTGCCCTGTAGAGGAGGGGGAGGAAAAAAAACGTCGGAAATATCAAGAAAACAACCACTTATGAGAAGTGGAAAGAGAGAGATTGAAGAAGAAGTTGGGGCAAAAAGGTCTCAATAGACAAAAGAGCCAAAAAGCTCAAAAAAGCTTTCCTAGGGGGGAGATACGCCCACAAGAAACGACTGAAGGACTTTTCTCACAAGCAGAGGAAAGAAGTAGCCCCGCCTAGAAAGGAAAGTGAAAAAAACCACACGCCGCAAAGGAAAAGAGAAAGAAAGAGGAGGGGTTCCCTTCAGGGGGGGGGAATGAGGGTCGGGGCCCCACAAAAAGAAAAAGCATGAAGCATGTATCAACGAAAACACCCCCACAGTGGGGGTTTCAGGCTTTTATTCGGGGAAAAAGGGGAAAAATAGCCGGGCAAAAAACAGGAGAGGGAAAAAAACTCAATGCAAGGGATCAGAGGGCCGAAGTTTTGGAATGTCACCTGGCCTTCTCAGAAGAAGGCGAGGAACCTACTCCCTCCAAGACGCAATCACCGGGAAGGAATAAAGGCCAGAAAAAAAAAGCGCGTGGCGCAACAGCAGAAAAAGGTCCTGTAATAAAAAAAAAAAAAAGGGCCGGATCCCGCACAGAGAAGAAAATCTGCTGCCCGGAAAGGGGGAAAATCCGCAAGAAGAGGGAAAAGATTCGTCCAACTCAAAAAAAGAAATACGGCCAAGAGAAACCATCGGAACAGAAGAAGACGCAATACCAGCCTCAATCTGCACCAAGAAGACAACTTAACCCAAACAAAATGAGTCAAGGATCAAACGCCAGCCCCCCCGAGAACGAAAGAAAGCGCGTTGGAAAGGAAAAGAAGAAAGAAAAAAAAGTGTCCTGCGATTTGTGGAAACCGGGTGGGGACAAAAAAAAAAAGGGGGGGACACAATACACCACACCAAAGGGACAGGACCAAGGAAAACCAAAAAAAAGAAGGGCCGACTAACATAGAGGAAAGAGGACAATCCCTCCCTCTGAGAGGGATGAAAATCAGGGCCCAGGGTGAGGCACCTTCCATTCGAAAAGAGAAAGGCAAGAATAAAAAGGGGTAAAAACTCCCACAAACCGGATGGCCAAACAGTGAAAACAAAGGACGTTAAACCAGTTCATTAAACTCTCCCAAAATCGATCAAGGGAGTTTTAAAGGGGAAAGGGGGAGTAGCCTGAGAAGGCCCGGGTTTATTGGGAAGGGCGGGGGGAGAACATGCAAAACCCTTCTCCTTTTAGTCTTAAAGGGGGAGGGTGACGAAGAGAAGGATAATGGAAAATAATGGGGTCCAGTGGCAAGAGCGGGTCAGTTGTAAAAGGGAAAATTCCCCGGGGTGAAAGGTTCCTAAATATGCCAAGGGACCCTCCGTAGACGAAAAAAGGAAAGGACCAAAGCTCCCAACAGGTACCGCGCGGGGGTGCCAGTGACGAACGGACTGAATACCGATAGTGGGGGGAAGGTTGTAAAAACCAAAGAGGATAAGAACCCGCTGTTTGTGAGGGAAAAGTGTCATTGATCGCGGAAGACTAAGAAAAGAGCAGCCTGATTCCCTTCAGGGAACGGACCACGCAGAAAACCCGGGGTACAGGGAAAATAAACAAGGCCGGTATACGTTGCGAGAAACGCCATACACCCAAAGGGTGGTACTGGATTTGAAGAGAAGCAGGCTAGCCTCCCAATCGGGGAGAGACAGCCAGGAAAGACAACATAACACCACCTTATTAGTATTAAAAAGAGAAAAAAATGAAAAACTATATCGCCCTGGAGAAGGGGGGAGGAACTTTTACATGACACCCTAAGTGGGGGGGGTGGGTGTGGTAATAAAAAGAAAAAACGCCTTGGGGTTTATGGGTTGTGCCTTGACCTGTTCGCAAAAAGAGCGGGGTTCAGGAAAATCCGCATGTGAAGAAGGCCTGCGATGGGGGGGAAGGGGTAGCTATCCGTCCCCCCTCGTCCTTAAAAAAGATCAAGACAGGCCGGGAAAAAAACAAGGAAAACTTACCGGCGGAGACCTTTTGGTTTTGGGAAAAAAAAAACCAAAACAGTCCACTAATCGGGGATCCGGGAAGACACAGGACAGAAAAAAGAAAAAGCGCGTTACGAGCTGTTTGGCCGAAAGAAGGGAGGTCATACGGAGATGGGGCATTTCAGAAGAAAAAGGAAGAAAAAAACCCGGAGGCCAAGAGGACAAAAGAAAAGCTGCCTGCCCCAGTGGACCAAGGGCAATGAAAGAAGAAAAAGACTAGCGCGACCAAGAAAAGATACTTTCACTGGAAGGGAAGTCTCAAACCATAAAGACAAAAGCTTTCGCTAACGAAAAAGAGGAGAAAGAAACAATTACCCTTACAGGGGAAGAGAGGGGGGGGAGAAAGGGGCCTTACGGTTAGAAAAGGAAAGGCTTTTCTAAGGAAAGAAATTTCAGGATTGAACATTGGGGAGCAGTAAAGAAAGGAGTGCAGGCAACCTGACGTGCAAAAGCAACAAAACGGGCGGGAAGGTGCTCGGGGGAGCTTGGGGAACTGTGTCTCCTCTAGGAGTGAAGGAGAGTTTGGGATGGCAGGAAGGATGGTGTGGGGGAGGAAGGAATCAAAAACGTCAGACGCAGGAAAGAACAGGAGGGACGAAGAGGTAAGAGGGGGGACGCTCTCCACAAAACTAAGGGGGGCTCTATCGGGTGGAGGTAGAAGGGAAAACCTTCGGTGATTGGGGAAAAAAAGTATGAACGCGCCTTTTAAAGAGGGTCCTTGCGTGGAACAACCATGATTGTGGTCTAATTCCTGAAAGCGCAGGAGGTGAGAGAGGAGAGTTGGGAGAAAAGGGGATTCGATTTAAAGATGTGGCGGCGAAAAAGGTTGGGTCGGAAAGAAATCTTGTTTGGAGAGCGGACTCTGGGGGGAGGTGAGGGGGAATGGCGCTTTTGGGAAGGGCAAACCGGAGGAAGAAAAAACGGTCTGTTATCTGGGGGGGGGGACTTCAGAAAGCGAGAATAAAAGGAAAGTAGAGGATTGGGCACCACTTCAAAAAAAGTGAGGCCTAAAGAAAGGGGGGCTTTAAGTTCAAGCCATTCTCTCAGGGGGAGAGAATCTGACCCAAGGAGGAGATTACAGAACGCGTGGGGAACAGGAAGACTGGTTGATCGGGGGCGGGGTTTGAAGCAAGTCTGTCCCACTGAAGTTGTGCCCAAACGCGGGGGAAGAAAGAAGCAAGCAGGAAAACGAAGAGGCCCTCCGGGGTGGGTGGAATGGCGGCCCTTGTTTTGGGGGGGGGGGTGAGCCAAAAAAGGAAAGGCCGCAGGCAAAGAAACGCTCAAGATGCGATTGATCGCGAGGAGTCAGGGGGAAGTCGCGCAAGAGAAAAAAAGGGGGGGAAAAAGCGTGGGCGAGAGGACCCGAGCAAGAATTTGGCTTTTGGAAAGAGGGTCGAGGAAAAAAAGCCCAGGGGGGGGGGAAGGAAAAAAACGCTGGGAAAGAGTGAAATCACCAAAACAAGGAGAAAAATATAGATATTGAAAAGAGGCCACGCGGTTTGAAAACGCTAAGAGAGAAAAAAAAGAAGGCCCTCGCGAAGCAACGGCCAAAGAAAGGCCAAAACGGGTATGGATAAGCCACGATCTTGGGGGGGGGAGAGACCTGAACGGGGGAAACGCAGAAAAAGAAGGAAAGAAAGGGAGCGGGAGGGGACGGCGCCGAGAAGAGAGGAAAAAAAAAAGCAGGGGAAAGAGACAAGAAAAAGAGGAAAGAACAATATTTCCCCGAAGGAGGGAGGCCTGGAAGAGAGAGAGGGAGGGACGGCCCAATTGGTAAGGATGGAAATGAAAACAACCAAAGAGAGAAGATTTTTTTTCCCCCAAAAGGTGGAGAAGAAGAAAGAAAAAGTCAAAAAGGAAAAAAAAAGGACTCCAAAGCAAGGATAATAAGGTTTTTGGGAAAAAACGAGACTTGGGAAATATCTCGGCCTAAAACTAGGAAAAGAAAGGGAGGCTTCCACGCAGAAACAGGGTCCCCAGCCAGGTTCGGCAACTTCCAAAGAGAAAAGCCAGCCAATCAACGGAAATCGTCTCGACAAAAAAAAACCAGGAAGAAAAGGAAAAAAACGCCGCCAATGAACGACTTCTCAGACGCTGAGGAAAAAACGACGAGTGCACCTCCCTTACTCCGAAGAAAAAAAGAGAAAAGTACACAGCCTCAAAACCCTCAAGAGAGTAGAAAAGACCCATCAACCGAAGAAAGCACGCTAACGGGAAAAAAAACGACACTCAGAGAAAGGGAGCTCTTTAAAAAAAAAAGGAGAGGAAAAGACTCCAAAGCCGGACAAAGGACAAAAAAGCCACACCAAGACGAAAAAAGCAACGCAACAAGAAAAACAGCGAGAAAAAGGTATACCATGCCATCTAAAGAAGGGCAAAAAAGGAAGAAAGGAAAAGTGGGGGGAGAGGGGGAATCCCATTCGGCAACTCCGAAGAAAACCGACCATGGGAAACCGGTGCATGAACTAGGAAACCTGTACAACTTTTTGCAAAAGGAGGAGCGCGTCAAAGGGTAAGTGATCGTAGGGGGTTCCGGGTCCTATTGGTAGCGAGAAAGGGGCGTTATTGGTCCGCTTGAGGATCAAAAGGTGAGGGGGTATCTCTTTAGTTCTCAGCAGGAAAGGAGAAATTAAGGAGAAAAAAAAGGTCACCATGAAGGGAAAGGGGAAAGTATTGTAAATATGCCACGGGAAGAAGTGCCGGGTTGGGGAAAAGATGAAAGAGGGCATCCAGGGTAGACGAAGCAAGAGAAAACAGACGCGCTGCGGAATTGGAAAAAGGTGACGGGGGAAAAAACTCCTGAAAAAGAAAAATAAGTTGAAGGTTTAGCGAAAAAACAAAAGAGGAAAAACGGTAGAAACAGAGGGGGGCGTACGGACTTGTTTAGATGACCGGCTATAAGGGAAAAAACGACCAAGGCGAAAGGATTTCACACCGGACGACGGAAAAGGGAGGGAAGGAAAAAAACAACCAAAGAAAAAAAGGGGGAGGGGAAGGTTTTTTGCTTTCGCCAAAAAAAACACCAGATAAGAGAACGAATAGGGCTCAAACCCTACAAGCTTATTCCGAAGACCAACAAAGGGAAGAATTCACTAATTCCGCTTGGGGCGGCAGAGGGGACTTAGAAGACGCAAAGGGAATCTTTTTGTGGGGGAGAGAGGGGGGGGAAAAAAGCAACGGGGGTGGGGAAAGGGGACAGGGTTTGCACAAACAGGGGGTCGCACGGGGAATCCTCTTCTATTGGAGGGGGACTTTGAGGAAAGGGGGGCCTATAATAGAAGGGTAGGGACAAGACCAAGTCCTGTCAAGGAAACAACGCGGGGAGAAGGCCCCTCTTGGGTCGCCTTACAAAAACACAAAAGTTAATCAGAAGACAAAACACGTCCACATTGGAGAAAGACCAGCGCGGAGAGGGGACGATTTAAGGGTTTCTTCTACCGTAGAAAGGGTGCATATCGAAAACGGAAAAAGTGTCCGGAAGGAGAGACGCGGCCTGGCCCAGGGTTGACCAAGGGGCAAAGAAAAGCCTCGGAACCAATGCTTACCTAAAAAGGAGAGAAAGATAAAGGGGGGGAAAAGAATGGGAAGGGGGACCCCTACTCATCAAATCGTCCCAGAAGAAAAAAAAGAAAAAAATGCTAAAAAATCGTACACGGGGAAAGACGGGAAAAAAGAAGTAACAAGGGGGGGCTCGACTTGAAGGAAAAGGCAAACAGTGTTGACGGGGGATGGTGTCTGAAGAAAACCGCGTGGGGTTGGGAAGGGGTGGCTTTTTGACAAGAAGGGGGTTGCAGTAAAAACTGTGCAGAAGAGGAAGAAAAACCACGGTCCCACAGGAGGCAGTGCTCAGCGGCAAAAAGGGTGTTCTCCAAGAGGGAAAGGAACGGAGTTGTTTGCGTGTGGCAAAAGAGGGAACGCGGTCAAGGTGTGGGGGTGGGGGGTGAGCGGTCCCGTTTACGAGAAAAAGAATTGGGGCGCGTCCTTTGAAAAGACCCGGTAAAGCGCGCAACAAAAAGTCAGGCAAATCAGGGGGGAAAAAAAAAAAGAGATGGGAGGGGGGGCGGAAAGGGGCGGTGCTGGTTGAAGGGGAGGAACGCGCGCGGGCCGCACAGGCTTCTGTAATCGGGGGGGGGGACGGAGGAAAAACGCCTGGCGGGGCCGAAAGGTTTTCTCCGCGTTGGGAAAAAAAAAAAAAAAAAAGGGGAACGCAGAGGGCCGATTTGCTTCAAAAGATGGCGGGCTCCCGATATCGAGGAGGGGGGGTGGGGCGACATTCTGTACGGGGGGGGCTTGAGAGGCCGTGGGTGTTGCCTACCGGGGGAAGGGGGAAACCGGGGGAAAAAAATTTTGAGGGAGGAAGATTCAATAGAAGGGAGGGAGGCTCGAGGAAAAAGAGTCCGGCCGAAATGAAGGGAAAAGGACGAGAAATTGCCTGTGGGGGGCCACCTCTGGTTTAACAAATTTCCTCCTGAGGGGGGGGGAAAGGGAATCGAAAAGGCTCTCTCGGGAAGGCCGTGGGGAACCCAGGTTCCCTCTTGATCGGGGAAGGGGGCCTGATCTTAAGGGGGGGAGAACATGACTCAAAATGAAAGGAGGGGCAGTTGAGAAGACGACCACCTTACTCGGAAAGAAAGGCAAAGGACCAAAACTCTTGTTCAGCTCAAAAAGGGGGGGAAAGGCTGGCCTTGTTGGGGGGGAAAATCCCGTGGGGGAATCCCCCGAGAAAAAAGGACAGGAGCTTGTCCTCAAAGGAACCAGGGGAAAGAGGACAAAAAAAGGTCCGCGCAGAAAGGGGTGGGATCGTTGTCGAAGTAGCATCAAAGACCCCGTGCCAAAAAAAAAAAAAAAAAAATGAGGAACGAGGATCCTCTAAAAAAAAGAAAGAAAACTGCAAACGAGGGAAAGAAAGGG